>SDBV01006898.1_pt1 | contig 15615 bp, 11 predicted proteins | sample 2277081 | NCBI WGS metagenome assembly SDBV01 (sample SAMN10402039, study PRJNA504765) | marine sediment metagenome | isolation source: marine sediment core GS10_PC15, 223 cmbsf | place: Arctic Ocean: Southern Knipovich Ridge | collected 2010
TTTCGCTGACCAGGTACCGGGTCTTCACAGTTATGATATCAGGGCCACCGAACTTGACGGTAGTTCAATTTACTACCTGAGGTTTAAGATAGACGGCAGGACAGCTGTAAAGAAGCTTATTCCTGCGAGGTAATATATGAGCTAAAGATCCTGAACTGAATTCAGGATGACAGAAAATGGGGTGACGGTCATGAGACCGTCACCTTTTTTTATCTCCTGATTTTGCCTAATTTTACATTTTTTAATAAAAGACTTTTAACTCCGAAAAATGCAATAGATGAAGTTTGATGTACTTATAATTGGAAGTGGCCCGGGTGGCTACGTGGCGGCAATACGAGCTGCCCAACTGGGATTTAAAACCGCTGTGGTTGAAAAGGAATCACTGGGCGGCATCTGCCTGAACTGGGGTTGCATACCTACCAAATCCCTGCTGAAATCAGCCCAGGTTTTAGATTATTTCAAGCATGCTGAGGAGTATGGGATCACTCTTTCCGGAGAGGCAAAACCAGACTTTAAGGCGGTTATAAAAAGGAGCCGTGGCGTTGCCGATGGCATGAGCAAGGGAGTGCAGTTCCTGCTGAAGAAGAATAAGGTTGAGGTTCTCAGCGGATTTGGAAAGCTATTGAAAAAAAAACAGGTTGAAGTAAGTGCTGAAGACGGAAAGAAGACAAACGTGGAGGCAGAACATATAATCCTGGCGACAGGCGCACGGTCACGTGAGCTTCCTAACCTGAAACTCGACGGTAAAAAGGTAATAGGGTACAGGAAAGCCATGAGCCTGCCGCAATTACCCGGCAGCATGGTTGTCGTCGGATCCGGAGCCATCGGTAGTGAATTCGCACATTTTTACAACAGCATGGGTACAAAGGTTACCCTCGTTGAGTTCCTCCCGAATGTAGTACCCCTGGAAGACGAAGAGGTTTCAAAGCAGCTGGAGCGTTCTTTTAAAAAGGCCGGCATTAAGGTAATGACCAACTCCAGTGTTGAATCGGTTGATACAGGCGGCAGTAAGTGCCAGGTTAAAATTAAAACCAAAAAAGGCGAAGAGCAAATTGAAGCTGACATTGTACTGTCTGCAGTCGGCATCGCTCCAAACCTGGAAGACATAGGACTGGAAGAACTGGGTATTACACTTGAAGAAGGCAAGATAAAGGTAGATGAATACCTGAAGACCAATGTGGAAGGAATCTATGCTATCGGGGACATTGTCGGGGGACCGGCCCTGGCTCATAAGGCTTCTGCTGAGGCAATTCTCTGTGTAGAGAATATTGCGGGACATAAAGTGGAGCCCATAGATTATGCAAATATTCCTGCCTGTACCTATACAACTCCCGAGGTTGCCTCTGTCGGTATGACAGAAAAAGCTGCAAAAGAAGCTGGTTATGAAATTAAGGTCGGGAAATTTCCCTTTACAGCATCCGGTAAGGCCAACGCAGCCGGTCATAAAGACGGATTTGTCAAGATGATCTATGATGCCAAGTACGGGGAACTGCTCGGAGCACATATGATCGGGGCAAATGTAACCGAAATGATCGCCGAGATCGTCGTGGCAAGAAAGCTGGAAACCACAGGATACGAAATGATCAAATCCGTGCATCCTCATCCAACCATGTCAGAAGCTATAATGGAGGCTTCAGCAGCTGCATATGATGAGGTAATCCATTTGTAATTATTCTCTGTTTTTTTATAAAGACGCAACCAATTTCCTGCCTTTTTCATCTATTTGTTGAATCAGTTTATAAATGTGGCAAAATTTTTGTCCACCAATAAATAGTAATTTAACCTGAATTTCTTACTGATTTGTTGGTGGACTCTCTTGACAATATAATTAAAGGCTGCCTGAAGGGTGACAGGAAGTGCCAGGAACAATTGTACAAAATGTTCTCAACCAGAATGTTTGGACTGTGCCTTCAATATGCGAATAATTATGATGATGCCTGCGATATCCTGCAGGAAGGATTCATAAAGGTTTACAGGAAACTTGACCAGTTTAGCGGCAAAGGTTCATTTGAAGGATGGATTCGCCGGATAATGATCAATACTGCACTCGAGCGATATCGAAGCCAGTTGCACCTATACCCTCTCACGGATAATATAGTAACACGGGATGAGATGATGTATGAAGAGGTTTTTGAGAAATTGTCTGCCGATGACCTCATTAAACTGGTTAGGGAACTGCCGCCGAGATACCGCATGGTATTTAACATGTATGCCATTGAAGGGTACCATCATAAGGAGATCGCAGAAACTCTGGGGATCAAAGTCGGGACCTCTAAATCAAACCTCTCCAGAGCAAGGGATATATTACAAAAGAAAGTGAAGCAGTATTACGACAGTAGTGAGAATATAAGTTAAGATAGTGAGCAGGAAGAAAAACATAACAGACCATGCGTTCCGGAAATCTCTGGGGCAATATAGCGAGGCTCCGCCGGAGGGTGTATGGTTGGGTATTAGAGAATCTCTTGCAAAAGACAGGAGAAAGAGCAGAATGGCATGGATTGGGAGGATTGCCGCCTCTGCAGCCCTGGTCATTTCTGCCGGCAGCATTTGGTTTATTACTCAGCGAACCCCTGATGTAGAAATTGGCCGGCAGGAGGTCATGGAGCCGGTATCAGAACAGGAAGCCATAGAGACGGATACTGAAAAGGAAGCCATAGAGCCGGATACCGAACAGAAAACCCCAGAGCCGGTTACACGACAGGAGGTCATGGAGTCAGCTACAGAGCAGGAAGCCCGGCAAGAACTATCGGAGGATCAGGAAGTTCTGGTTGGTGGCCGGGGACAGGAGTATGGGATTCAGGAATTTGCACCTGACAGAATCTCCGAATACACAATCCCTGTTAATGGACCGGAACCGGAACTTATATTTGCAGAACAAAGGGTACCTGCAGAAACAACTTCAGATGAACAGGGCATTGATGTTTTCGAGGAGTTCGGGGATGAAGGGTTTTCTGATTATGATAAATGGGCGATTGGTGGACAGGTAGCCCCGATTTACAGTTACCGTAACCTCGGTCCCTCTCAGGCAGATGCCCTCTATGCCACAAGCTATCTTAATGATATCGAGAGCGGAGTCGTATCCTATGCCGGAGGAGTCAACCTGAATTATTCACCCGCCAGGAGGTTTTCAATTCAATCTGGGCTGAACTATTATCGAATGGGCGTGTCGGTGCAGAATACTTATTTGGCCTCGGCCGGTTACGTGGCTTTTGAGAGCAATTTCGGGGCTGCGAAAATGTCCATGTCAAATTCTATGGGAGATATTCAGCTGGGTCAACAAAAATCCAATGCATTCTTTTCTAATTTCAGGTCCAACCAGGACGCTGCCTCAATACTGCCCGATACGTATAACAGTGGTACCGCCCCCGATGTCCAGGAAGGAAATCTCCAGCAGAATTTTGAGTACCTGGAGCTTCCGTTGATACTGAAATACAGAATTATTGACAGGCGGGCAGGATTGAATGTTCTTGGGGGACTAAGCACAAATTTCCTTGTTGGGAGCAATGTGTATTTCCAGGAAGATGGAAACCGGGAATTAATAGGAACAACAGCAAACCTGAAAACTGTTAATTACAGCAGTGTACTTGGACTGGGATTTCAATACTCCATAAACCCGAGTCTGCATTTCAATCTTGAACCAATATTCAGGTACTACCTTAACTCGATCAACTCCGGATCAGGCCCTGGTTCACACCCATATTCAATAGGCTTCTTTACCGGTATCTCATATTCTTTTTGATTTATCCCCTGAGAGGCTATATTCGGACTTGAATCTCTTATTTTTTTGATAAATAATCCGTATTTTTGTGTTTTTTCTAATTCCGCGAAATCATGATCAGATCAGGAAATGAAAGGACCGTATTATCAGTATTCGGATTATTCAGTATCGTTGCCGTTCTGGCAGTAATGTTCATACGTGCCTCAGATAAACCCGGACAGCCGGAACCGGCCTCTGAAAGAAGTAAGTATGTTGTTACCTCGGTAGCAATCCCCGATGTACTGGATTTTGCCGGAGAGAATACACCTGTTGAAAATTTTGATGTCCGTGAGAGCCTTGACCGCGAACTCCTGATAAACACCTACTGGCAATCACATACACTGTTGCTTATTAAAAGGGCCAACCGGTATTTTCCTGTGATTGAAAAGATACTGAAGGAAAACGGTGTTCCGGAAGATTTTAAATACCTATCTGTGGCAGAGAGTGACCTGATGAACCTGGTATCTCCGGCCCAGGCAGTCGGATTCTGGCAATTCAAAAAAGGTACAGCCGGTGATATGGGACTCGAGGTTAACAGTGAGATAGATGAAAGGTACCACCTTGAAAAATCAACAAAGGCTGCATGTAAATTCCTTAAACATTCCTATGAATTGTTCGGGAGCTGGACAATGGCTGCTGCCAGCTACAATATGGGGAGAACGGGATTAAACCGTCAGCTTGGACGACAGGATGAGAATTATTATTACGATCTGCTGCTGAATGAAGAAACTGCCCGGTATATCTACCGGATCCTGGCATTGAAATTAATCATGGAAAATCCAAAGGAGTACGGCTTCGAATACAGTAAAGATGAGCTGTATCCTCCCATTCCGACTTATAAGGTAACATTAGACTCTCCGGTTGAGGACTTTGCAGAGTTTGCTAAAAGGTATTCCATTAATTATAAGGTTCTGAAGATTTTTAATCCCTGGCTGAGAGACAATAAGCTTACCAACACCAGGGGAAAAACATACTATATATCAATTCCAAAAAAGGGATACAGGGATTTTGCTCTTGATGAGGGAGTGGCCCTTCCGGGGAATGAGTCTCATGAGTAACAGGAACGATAAGGAATTTTTGGAGGATGACAGGTTCATTCGTGTACTTGGTGCAAGAGTTCATAACCTCAGGAATATCGATGTTGAAATTCCCAGGAACCGACTCACGGTAATTACCGGTCTCAGTGGAAGTGGTAAATCCTCCCTTGCCTTTGATACAATTTATGCCGAGGGACAGAGAAGGTATATGGAGACCATGTCTGCATATGCCCGGCAATTCATCGGAAGCATGGAGCGCCCGGATGTGGATAAGATAACCGGACTGAGTCCCGTAATATCCATAGAACAGAAATCTACAAACAGAAATCCCCGTTCCACCGTTGGTACAATAACTGAGATATATGATTTTCTGAGACTGATGTATGCAAGGGCCTCAGATGCATATTCCCATGTAACCGGGGAGAAAATGGTCAAGTACACCGATGAACAGATACTCAAGCTGATTAAGGAGAAATACAATGATCGAAGGGTGTTGATGCTCTCACCTGTGATTAAGGGAAGGAAGGGGCATTACCGGGAGTTGTTTGAGCAGTTCCGAAGGAAGGGATTTCTATATGCAAGGATAGACGGTAAACTGACCGAGCTTAGCCATGGACTGCGGGTAGACCGGTATAAGACCCATGATATAGAGGTAGTGGTTGACAAACTTTCCGTTGGCGAGGATGTCAAGAGACTCAGGGAATCAATTGCGACAGCAATGACCCAGGGTAAGGGGATAATGATGGTATGGGATACCGAAAAGGATGAAGCCAGGTTTTTCAGCCGCCAGCTCATGTGTCCCACAAGCGGAATTTCCTACAATGAGCCTGCCCCACATACCTTTTCTTTTAATTCCCCTAACGGGGCCTGCCAGCGCTGTAACGGCCTGGGCGAGATTAATGAAGTGGATATACGCAAGATCATTCCGGATGGGAAAAAAAACATTAGGTCAGGCGGGATAGGACCTCTTGGCCCATACCGTAATGCACTGATTTTCTGGCAGCTGGAGGCAATTGGAAATAAGTACGGGTTTACTCTGGAGACCCCAATTGAAAAGATACCCAAAGAAGCGTATGACAAGATCCTTTACGGCTCGGATGAATCTTTCAAACTTCAGAATACACCCCTGGGAACATCGGCAAATTATTTCCTGAGATTCGATGGAATAGTGAATTATGTCTATCATAATATTTCACACAACGGTCCGGGTAAAAAGGCTCAGAAACAGGCCGACCAATACATTCGCAAAGTGACCTGTCCCGAGTGTGGAGGCGCCAGGCTCAACACAGAATCCCTGCATTTCAAAATAAACAGTAAGAATATCGCCGAGCTTGCAGGCATGGATATTATCGAGCTTGGCAAATGGTTCGAAGGGATAGAGGATCGCCTCAGCAAAAGGCAGCAGGCCATTGCCAGGGATATACTTAAGGAAATAAGGGGCAGGATAGGGTTTCTGCTTGATGTGGGACTTGATTACCTTTCTCTCAACCGGTCAGCACGGAGTTTGTCTGGCGGTGAAAGCCAGAGGATACGTCTGGCAACCCAGATTGGTTCGCAACTGGTTAATGTTCTGTATATACTGGATGAACCAAGCATAGGATTACACCAGAAGGATAACCTGAAACTCATAGGGGCGCTTAAGGAGCTCAGGGATGCAGGCAATTCGATCATAGTCGTGGAACACGACCGGGAAATGATCCTTTCGGCCGATCATATTCTTGATCTTGGACCCGGAGCAGGGAGGCATGGAGGGGAAGTTGTTGCCAGCGGTACTCCCGAAAAGATAGCTAAATACAGAACTCTCACTACGGAATATCTTGCTGGTAAAAAGATGATTCCCGTACCAGCAGAACGCAGGATCGGGAATGGAACCAAACTCGTCATCAACGGGGCAAGCGGTAATAACCTTAAGGATATAACTGTTCCATTTCCTTTGGGACTCTTCATCTGTGTAACGGGGGTATCTGGCAGCGGTAAATCATCACTGGTAAATGAAACCCTGCATCCCATTCTAAGTAAGAAATTCTACCGGTCTGTAAAGGAACCACTGCCCTATAAGCGTATTGATGGTGTCAAGGATGTGGACAAAGTCATCGAAGTGAACCAGTCCCCTTTAGGAAGAACACCCAGATCCAACCCGGCAACCTATACCGGTGTTTTTTCTGATATCAGGAAACTTTTTGAACAGACCCCTGAAGCCAAAATACGAGGCTATAAGGCTGGAAGATTTTCGTTTAACGTTGCAGGTGGTCGCTGTGAAGAATGCAAGGGTGGAGGTGTTATTGCGATTGAAATGAACTTTTTGCCCGATGTCTATGTTGAGTGTAAGGTATGTTCGGGAAAGCGTTATAATCGAGAAACCCTTGAGGTTAAGTACAAGGGCAACTCAATCAGTGATGTCCTTGATTTCACCATTAACCGTTCGGTGGAGTTCTTTCAGAATATCCCCTCTATTTCAGGCAAACTTAAGACTCTTCAGGATGTTGGACTTGGTTATATTACACTCGGACAACCATCAACTACGCTCTCAGGCGGGGAATCTCAGCGGGTGAAACTCGCGGCCGAGCTTGCCAAGAGGGATACAGGCAGAACCCTCTATATACTGGATGAGCCTACCACGGGACTTCATTTCGATGATATACGGATACTTCTGGAGGTACTTAATAAACTGGTAGACCGTGGCAATACAGTGATAGTGATTGAGCATAATATGGATGTGATCAAGGTCGCAGATTATGTCATTGATCTTGGCAGGGAAGGTGGCCTCAGGGGAGGAAAAGTAATGTGCACAGGTACTCCCGAGCAGGTTTCAAAGTGTAAAACAAGCCATACTGCCGGTTTCCTTAGGGAAGAATTGAAACGCAGCATCCAGAGCTAAACAACCGTACGTCAACATTCCCGGCACAGGAGAAACCTTTCATTCTATTCAGTTTTTTTTTAACTTGAGCTTTCCACTTAAGAGTAGAAACATGAGAAGAAATTTGAAGATCACACAGATCATTTCTGCAATGGTTTTCGTGGGACTTGGAGGGTTCCCTCAGAATGATGGTGACCCGTTTTCTGAAGGACGGGAAGCCCATGAAACATACCTGCTCAGCCTTCATGCCAGGATAGCAGAGACTGGTCATGAATACCCTGAGGGACCGGAGTTTGCAGGGTATCGTGATTATATAATGACCATGAACCCTGAAACCCGCAGGGTGCCTGATAAAGCCCTTTATAAGGCTGCAAGGCTTGTCGATGAAGAAAAACGTAACGGAAGCCTGAAATCCGGTTATATGTTTAACTGGACAACGATCTCGTCAAATACAGGTGGACGGACGCGTGCTGTAATGTACGATCCCAATGATCCGGAACAAAATAAGGTCTGGGCGGGTGGTGTTACCGGTGGACTCTGGTACCGGAATATTATTCGTGGAGTCGATATCTGGAGGCCCGTTAATGATTTCTGGCCCAGCCTCGCGATTAGCTGTATTACCTATGATCCCAATGACACAAAAACTTTTTATGTCGGTACCGGTGAGGGACAAACAGCCGTCACCATCTACAGGGAATCTTCCGGACGGGGGGCAGGGATATGGAAATCTGACAATGCAGGCACTGACTGGGAAGTGCTTGGCTCAACGGGTGAATTTGAATACGTAACCGATATTGCAGTCCGCAATGAATCAGGGAAATCAGTTATTTACACCGGTGTATGTTCAGGGATCTACAAGGGACAAATTCACACATCCAAACCCAATGATGGATTATTCCGCTCAGAGGACGGGGGAATTACCTGGTCGCAGGTTCTGCCTGATATACCGGGGACAGAGATACCATTCTCACCTGCACATATTGAAATAACAGCCGGAAACCGGATTTTTGTGGGGACCATGAGAAATATTTACCAGGAAGGCGGAGGAAGAATACTGTATTCCGATAACGGTATTGACTGGACGGTAATGGATGATTATGTGCCTGCCATTAAGGCAAGGACCAGAAACAATATCCCGGGAAGGGTTATCCTGGCCGCGGCTCCATCGGATGAAAAGCGCATCTATGCAATTCTTGCTGGTGGGGAAGCCAATCCTGCCAATGGCTTTGTTTATTCCCGGGGAGTGATGATAATCGTGTCCATCAACGGTGGTGTAAACTGGTCACAGGTGACCATGCCTCTACCTCGTCAGAACGAGAGCGAAGGCCAATGGTCCTTTCTTGCCTGGCATGCGCTGACAGCAGCAGTGCAGCCAAATAATCCGGATGTTTTGTGGGTCGGGGGACTAGATCTATACCGTTCTGATGATGCAGGCATGACCTGGAGCCAGAAATCCCTATGGTATAATTTTGGCGCCTATTATCATCCCCAGAATCCGACTTATGTTCATGCCGACCAGCACAGCCTTATCTACAAACCTGGCAGTAATACAGAACTTCTTAATTCAAACGACGGAGGAGTTTTCCTTACGACGAATGCAACATACTCAAATCCGGCTTTCAAGGAGGTCAACCAGGGTTACAATACCCTTCAATATTATACTTGCGCAATCCATCCTGAAGCCGGCAAGCGTTATTTCATGGGAGGCTGCCAGGACAATGGTACTTTCCGGACAACCTATATTGCAACTTCAAAGGAATTCTCAGTTTCCTACGGTGACGGTGCTTTCTGTTTCATTGATGAGGATGAACCTAATTTTCAGATCAGCGGTTCTCAGAACAATTATTATTATTATTCAAATGACGGGAATCATAACCAGATCTATGGGTACAATTTTGACGGGGGAACCTTTATTAATCCGGTGGATTATGATCATATCGGAAATACTCTGTATGCCAATGGGATGACCTTCGAGGGGGAGTTTCGTGATCAAATTTTCAGGATCCAGCGGGCGAATGATACATTGCTTCAGGCCGAAGCTATAGCAGCAAACACCGGCTCAACAGTACCTTTTTCAGCTGTGCATGTACTTCCATGGAAAGAGAATGGGAATACAATTGTTTTTGCCGGCAGCCAGTCCGGTAAGCTATACAGACTTGATAATGCACAGGCCGGGATCTCTGCCAGCGAGATAGGAAGCCCGGATTTCCCTGTAGGGTATATTTCTTGCGTACAGACCGGTAGCACAGCAGATCAAATCCTGGTAACTTTTTCCAATTATGGTGTCAGCCATGTATGGGAAACTACAGATGGGGGCAACACATGGAAGGACAAAACAGGTAACCTGCCTGATATACCGGTACGCTGGGCACTATATCCACCCGGTACAGAAAATGTCCTTATGCTGGCAACTGAGTTAGGAGTCTGGTATTCGAGTAATATCAATGCGGATCCCGTGACATGGATTCAGTCCGGTGACCCATTCCCCAATGTAAGGGTTGATATGCTGAGGAGCCGTAAATCGGATAATCATATACTGGCGGCTACCCATGGGAGGGGACTTTTCCTCAGTTCCGGGGCCGTTGAAGTCAGCAACCGTGCATCTGCTTCCCCGGAAGGGAATATATTATTATACCCTAACCCGGCATCCGATTATATAAACCTGCAGGTCGAGGATGAATCAGTAAACCTGTTGACGTTTGAGATTTTTACCTCAAGCGGCAAGCTTATCATGGAAGAAAATCTTCAGGTGGGAAGAATCCGTATAAGTCTTGAGGGAATGGAGGCTGGCACTTATATATTGCGGGCGAAAGCAGGAAACAAATTTTATTCACAAACATTTATTAAAAAGGAATAGTTCATGAGCAGCGAAGAAAAAATCAGAAGTGCATTCAAGGAAAAAGAATGGAATGAGATCCAGGCATCGGATTCCTGGAGGATTTTTAAAATACTTGCAGAATTTGTTGAAGGCTTCGAGAAACTTGCACGCATCGGGCCCTGTGTATCTATTTTTGGCTCTGCCCGGACTACCCCCGATAATCCCTATTTTAAACTCGCGGACGACATTGCCTACCTGTTGACCCAGAGAGGGTACGGGGTAATTACCGGTGGGGGACCCGGGATTATGGAAGCCGCGAATATGGGAGCCAAAAGGGGGAGGGGAAAATCTGTAGGGATCAATATCGATCTTCCCTTTGAACAGGAAGCCAATCTTTTCATTGACCAGGATAAACTGATCACTTTTGACCATTTTTTTGTGCGAAAGGTGATGTTTATGAAATACTCACAGGGATTTATTGTACTTCCTGGCGGATTCGGGACTTTCGATGAATTGTTTGAGGCATTTACCCTGATTCAGACAGAAAAGATCGGGAAATTTCCCATTGTACTTGTCGGGAAGTCTTACTGGACCGGTCTGATTGAGTGGATCAAAGATGTAATGCTCAAGGAGGAAAATAATATCAAAGAAGCTGATATGGATCTCTTTATATTAGTTGATAAGGCTGAAGAGGCTGTGGATCACATCGATCAGTTTTACTCGAAATACCTGTTAAGCCCCAATTTTTAGGTCCATATCCCGGCTTTTGTCAATCTAAATGGGGCTTTGGACATGTTTCGCAGACAAATTTAAAGGTAACCCTTGCGAAATTTTCACGTATATGGCTGCAAAACAAAGTTTTAAGTAGATTTTTTTTTGTTAATTTATATTTTTGAATTGTACTATAATTATTATGATATTTACATTTCTAATGTAAAATACTGATTATCTTATGATTAAATCAATACTCGCCCTTCTTCTTCTGCTTGCAGCCGCAGGTACAATGTATTCACAGGATGCAATTACGGTCAAAATGGAAGTTCCCCAGGAAACTGTAGCCGGACAGGAATTCCTGGTTACCGTTGAGATTAATAAAGGAAGCCTGGAGGAATTTTCAAGGTTTCAGCAGGAATTGCCAGTTGGTTTTACAGTAGTACAGGAGAATTCCGGGGCGGCAGATTTCAGCTTTGATAACCAGAGAATCCGCTTCATTTGGTTGAAACTCCCTGCCGAACAGATACTGAACATTAGCTACAAGGTTCAGGTTCATGAGCGGCTGAAAGGATCGCTGACCCTCGATGGTGAGTTTTCATTTGTCGAAAACAATGAACGCAGGTCCATTATCATTGACCAGGAGACGGTCACCATTACACCTTCACCTGATATTGCTGCGGATCAACAGGTTGATATTGCAGCTTTTGCCACTGTCATTGCTACTGAAAAGGCAGCGATGGCATCTACTGTAAATGTGACCTGTATACGCCAGGTTCCATATCCTTCCAGGACTGGAACTGATATTATGGTTAACCTGCTGATATATAAAAAGGATATGAATAAGTTTGCCAAGATCGAGGAGCTTATCCCTGCCGGGTTTGAGGCAAAAGCAATGGAATCAGAAGACGGTCTGTTCACCTTCAAGAAAGGGATTGCAAAGTTTGTCTGGATGAACCTGCCTGAGGTGCCGGGATTCAAAATTTCTTATCGTCTGATCCCTGAAGCCGGTAAAACTATAAACGATCTGAACATTTCAGGTACTCTTTCCTACATCCAGGAGGGCCGGAATATTGCCGTTGATATTGTCCAGCAGGATATTGACCTGTCTACGGTGAATGAAGAAAATATGGATGCAGTTGTTGCAGCCATTGATAAGGGAGAGCCCCTTCCGGTCCAGAAAACCAGGACTGAAACAGTAGAAACGACCCCACCACCACCACCACCACCACCCAAAAAGGATCCCGTAAAGACAGGAACAACAAAGATTCCACCTGCACAATTACTTCCTGTGTATAACGGTGTATATTTCAGGGTCCAGCTTGCCGCTAACAGACGTTTCAGGGATGCAGGCCGGACTTACGCAGAGTACAGTTTGTCGAGACCAGTCCTTGTAGAACAGCTTGGGGGATTTTATAAATACACGGCAGGATCTTTCTCAAAATACGCACAGGCACAGCAGTTCAAGAATTCTGCTGTGGCTAAGGGAATTAAAGGCGCCTTTATCGTATCTTACCGTAATGGTAGCAGGATCGATATAATGGATGCCCTGCAGGCCACGGGGGGTAAATAATTTTTGAATGAGAGTACGGCATGTCATATCGGGTATTCTGTTCCTGACAGCTTTGCTGCCGGGCAGGGAGGCTTTCAGCCAGGAGATCGACTTTGACTCTCTTCTTATACGTGAGGTCACTATCGCTAATCCCACCTACATGCCTGTTATTGGTGTTTCAACAGGGACCATGAATTTCCTGGGAGATGTCAGGAATACCTATCCTACACCGCTTTCCAACAATTCCGGATTTAAAATCAATGTATCAACTCCTCCCTTCGATCGTGAAAGGACTTTTCTGGTTAATTTCTTTTTGCTGTCGGGACAGGTTTCCGGGAATGAAAGATCTCTGAACGACATTGATCGTAACCTTAACTTTAAATCCAGTATCACCGCTTTTGGTATAAACCTTGAATACAACTTCGGCCATATTTTCAAAACGGATGCCCCGGCATTCAATCCATTTATATCTGTGGGATTCGAACCTTTTATGTTCAGTGCAAAGGGCGATCTTTACAGAGAGACGGACGCCTATCACTACTGGTCAGACGGAACAATCAGAGATCTTGCGGAATCTGCCCCGAATGCAGTCCGGAATGAGCTTTTACCACGTGACTGGATCTTCGAGACTGACCTGAGAGATGAAGATTTCTACGGGCTTGGCAGCTACAGCCAGTTCAGTTTTGCCATTCCGATTGAAGTGGGACTTGATTTTAATGTAAGTTCCAGGATGAAATTCCGCCTTGGTACATCCTTTCACCTGACCTTCACGGATGTGATCGACAATGTAAGCTGGGAAGGAGAGGGGATAGTTGGCGACAAGGCCAATGACTATTTCATGTTCACATATATCGGCCTGCAGTTTGACCTGTTTTCCGAGCCAAAGACAAGAACGGAAGAATTGCTGTTTGCAGAACTTGATGATTTCGATTACCTGATGTTTGATGATGATGACGGGGATGGTGTATTGAACATGTCGGATGAATGTCTGGGTACACCTCCGGGGGTCGCTGTTGACACACTTGGTTGTCCCTTGGATTTTGATGCAGACGGGGTGCCGGACTATCTCGACAGGGAAGATTCCCAGGCCGGTGCCATTGTAAATGCTCAGGGTGTTGAGCTTAGTGAGGAAGAACTTATTGCTCTATTGGCAACACGTGATGCGGTACCAAGGAGCGACCTGGATCTGTATGTAACATCTTCAGCTGAGCAGAAGCGCATGACTCTTGCCGATCTTCCTGAAAAATTTCATGTGCTCGATAATGATGGTGACGGCTACCTGAGCTTCGATGAACTTCTTCTGTCAATCGATGATTTCTTTGATTTTCAGTCCTTCATGGACACCGATGAGGTATATCAGGTAATAAACTTCTTCTTTGTGCAGTAAGGATTATTGCTAACGTATTTTTTTGAGACGGTCAAGATCCCGCTTCATGTCTTTCTGCTTGATTGATTCCCGCTTATCGTATTGTTTCTTTCCCCTGGAGAGACCGATTTCTGCCTTGGCCAGCCCCTTTTCGTTTATGAAAACACGCAGAACAACAATGGTCAGACCTTTTTCCCGGGTGTTTTTTTCAAGCTTATTCAATTCCTTCCGGTTCATTAGTAGTTTCCGGTCCCTATACGGTTCATGATTATAATGAGTGGCTTTCTCGTATTCAGAGATTCTCATGCTCTTGATCCACAGTTCATTGCTGACAAAATAACAATATGCTTCTGAAAGGCTTGCCTTACCCTGCCTCAGCGACTTTATTTCAGTCCCCTTCAGTTGCATCCCAGCCACATGCTTTTCTAGTATTTCATAATTGAAATACGCCTTCTTGTTCCTTATGTTAATCTTATTCGACATGATATCAGCGGCCCGCAAAGTTAATAAGAAATTTTACGAACTTTACCCGTATGAGCAATTGGATAAGCGAATATAATCTTATCACCGTTCTTGGGCATACTGCCGGGGGTAAGACCCGGTTTGCCGCATGTCTTGCAGACAGTATTGGCGGAGAGTTGGTCTCGGCCGATTCCAGGCAGGTTTACAGGCGAATGAGCCTGGGTACAGGCAAGGACTACGAGGATTACGTTATAGAGGACCGGCAGGTGCCGTATCATCTCGTGGATATTCTTGAGCCGGGTTCTGAATACAATGTGTATGAATTCCAAAAGGATTTTCTCAGGATATTCCAGGAGATTCAGGAACGAGGCAGACCTTCAGTCCTGTGTGGGGGCAGCGGTCTGTATATTGAGGCAGTGCTTAAAGGTTACCGACTGATCAGGGTCCCTGCAAACAATGAATTACGCAAGCAGCTCGAATCGAAAAGCATGGAAGAGCTTGGTGGGATACTGGCCTCCTTCAAAAAGCCTCATAATGTAACAGATACCGGTAACCGAAAGAGACTTCTGCGGGCCCTTGAGATAGAGTATTATTACAGGGAAAATCCCGCGCTTGATGATGATTATCCTGAGATTCGTCCACTGATATTTGGAATCAATTTCGACAGGGATGCACGCCGGAAGCGGATAAGCCAGAGACTGTCTGACAGGCTAAAAGAGGGAATGGTTGAGGAGGTGGAAGGATTACTGGGGGAAGGCATCCCGCCGGGGAAACTTATTTATTACGGGCTTGAGTACAAGTACATAACTGAATACCTTCAGGGGAAAACAGACTATGAAGGAATGGTTTCCGGCCTGGAAACTGCCATACATCAGTTTGCCAAACGGCAGATGACATGGTTCAGGGGAATGGAGCGCCGCGGATTTGAGATCTACTGGATTGATGGTCATTTACCCCTGGAAGAGAAGCTGGAATTGGCCCTGGAATACTACCGGGGTTAGAAATTCCATTGAACATGGCTCATCATGAACACCAGGGCCAGGATAATAAGGAAA
>SDBV01006899.1_pt1 | contig 15613 bp, 8 predicted proteins | sample 2277081 | NCBI WGS metagenome assembly SDBV01 (sample SAMN10402039, study PRJNA504765) | marine sediment metagenome | isolation source: marine sediment core GS10_PC15, 223 cmbsf | place: Arctic Ocean: Southern Knipovich Ridge | collected 2010
CTTCTGCAACTTCTCGCTGTTCCAATCGATGCCCGATAGCTGGGCCATCAAGCAATTGTTCCCGGTCATGCCGATCCACCGGCTCAACGAGCGGCCGACGCGGCACGCCGTGCTGGGTGACATTACCTGCGATTCCGACGGCAAGCTCGAGCAGTTCATCGATCGGCGCGACGTGAAGCGCACCCTGCCCTTGCACACCTTCAACGGCGAGCCGTACTACTTAGGCGCGTTCCTGCTGGGCGCGTACCAGGAGATACTCGGCGACCTACACAACCTGTTTGGCGATACCAACGCCGTGCACGTCAGCATGGACGCCGCGGGGCAGGTCGTGCTGGATGCCGTCATCAAGGGAGACACCGTGCGCGAGGTGCTCGACTATGTCGAGTTCGGCGTCGAGGAACTGATGCGGCAATTTCAGGCATCGGTCGAGGTGGCGGTGCGCGACGGGCGGATCGGCTACGAAGAGGCCGGCCGGTTCCTGCGTCTCTACGAAGACGGCCTGCTAGGCTATACCTATTTGGAAGAGCCGCACGAAACATAGCCGGCACGCTCGTTGACCCACCAACCACGCCGGCCGCCCGATGGCAATCCGCGGTGTGATCTTCGACCTCGACGGCACGCTGGTGGACAGCGCGCTCGACTTCGACCAGATCCGCGGCGAGATGGGCATCGAGGGCTCGCCGCCGCTGCTGGAGGCGCTGGCCGCAATGCGGCCCGAGGAAGCCCGCCGCTGCTGGGCGATCTTGCTCGAACACGAACGGATCGGCGCCCGTCGGGCCACGACGTTCCCCGGAGTGCATGCCTTTCTCGATACGCTTGCGGCGCGCGGCTGGGCACGCGGGATAGTCACCCGCAACAGCCGCCCTACAACGCTGGCACTGCTGTCACGCCTCGGGCTCGAGCTCGATCCGGTCGTCTGCCGCGAGGACGCCCCGGTAAAACCAGATCCCGCGGCGATCTGGAGAATCTGTGAAGCTTGGCAAGCCGAGCCGCACGAGTGCATCATGATCGGCGATTTTCGCTTCGACATCCTAGCGGCCCGCCGCGCAGGCACGCACGCCGTGCTATTCACCGGATCCATCCGCAGCAGCGCCCGATACGAGGGGATTGCCCGGCCCGGATCGTGCAGCGCTTCGGCGGCCCGGGCCAACTCGCGATGGGCCGCCCGCAACAACGGGTCGACGGCCAGCACGCGCTCGGCGGCGACGGCCACTGCCTCCCAGTCCTTGGATTCCTTGCAAAGCTCGATCAACCGCAGATACACGTCCAGCGCGTCGCTGTCGCGCTGGGCCAGCTTCTCTAACACCGATCGTTCGGCCTTGGTTTCGCCCAGTTCTCGGTGGACGGCGGCCAGCCGCAGATACGCGTTGTCGGCGCCGAGGTCTTCCGGATGAAGTTCCAGCAGTTTTTTCAGCGGCTTTTTTGCCTCCTGCCACTTTTTCTCTTGAAGCAGCCGCCCGGCCAGCAGTTGCAATCCAGCCAGATTGGTGGGGTGCTGCTTGGTCCAATCGGCGATCGCCGTCAACCCCTCTTCTGGCTGGAGATCCGGCGGCTGCCAGTCGGCGTCCGGGGCAAGCTGTTCGGCCCGCTTCCGGGCGAACTGGTCGAACTGGGCGTCCAGCAATTCCAGCGGACCGACGTGACGCTCCAATACCGTGTCGATCGCCGTCCCCGTCGAAAGGTCGTTGAGGATGTCTCGGACGGTCTGAAATCCGTGCGTTTCAACCAGGTACTCGACGACCATTGCCGACTCGAAGTAAGCGAATTGGAGGTGCAACGGGCTGGCTGGTCTCAAGAACGCACCGCTGAGACGACTGACCGGGGTCAACTCGCCTCCCAGCACCATCCGGCGATAGCCGGCCGTCATCGACTGGCCCCAGGAGGGATCCTTCTGTTTCTCCTCGTAAACCGAGATGCCTTCGCTCAGCCACCGCGGCATCTTGTTGTTGGTCTTCTGCAGCGTGACCACATGACAGAATTCGTGCCATAGGACGGCCCGCCAGTTCGACGGGTTCTCGCCTTGCGAGGCGGGACTGTTGGCGGTAATCACGTTGCCGAAGCACACGCCCAGGAAGCCCATTGCGCCGGGCATCCCGAACGTCCGCACGGCAAAGTCCTTCCGCTGCGGAAAGATCTCCACCACCACCGGCCGGGGCAGCTCGACCTCGTACTTGGCGCACAGCTCGCGCTTGGCACGCCTCAGCAGTTCCAAGGCACTGAGGCCGTAGACGTCGGCTTCCCGGGCGTCCATCCGCAACACGAAGCCGTCCGCTTCGAGGGTCTTGAACTCGGCCAGGGTCTGCTGCAAGGTCACTAGGTTGTGGGCCACGACGTTGTATCCGTCCTGCTCGTACACCTCGTCCGCCAGGCGCCACCCCTGGGCCTCTTCGCCGAGCCGCAACAGGTCCTGGCTGAGTTGCATCTTGGCCGGGAGGTATTTCGGATCGAACTTCAGCGCGCGGCGTTGGTAAGCGGCCCCTTCCGAGAAGCGGTAATCCTGCGAGAGCTTTCGCCCGATCAGGTGGTCGACCGCCGGATTCGTCGACCAGTGTTTCAATGCCGCCCGGCGCGAGGTTTCCTCGGCGGCCGGGTCGCCCTGCAAATGGGCCAAAACCGCTTGATAGGCGTGGGCCATGGGATCTTCGGCGTTGACCGCAAACACCTTGTTCAAGACTTCCGCGGCCTCTTGGTAATGCTCCGCATCGATCAGTTTGTCGGCCGACATCAGCAGGCCGTCGGCATGGTTCGGGTTCAACTCGAAGGCCCGGGCCAGGGCCTGGTCGGCCTGCTGCGGCTGGCTGGAAGCGTACGCCCGGGCCAGTCCCAGGTGTCCGGCCGGATCGTCCGGCGTCAACTTCGCCGCGCGGGCGAACGCTTCGGCGGCCAAGGCGTAATCGTGCTTTTGCAGGGCCAACTCGCCGGTGGCCAGATACGTTTCGGCGTAGTCGGGCAGGGCCTTGGCCACGCGGTCGTAAAACACCTCCAGCACCTCCTTCGCATCGGCGCCCCGCAGAAGAAAGAACCTACCCAAGGCAATCCGATCGGGCGAGTTCGTGTATCGCCACCGAGATTGATCGGCCATGGTGTCGATCTCGGCGAGCATCTTTTCCGCTTGCTCCGTCCGTCCGCCGAACAGGAACACTTTCCGGCCGAGCAGGTGCAGGGTGATGCTCGAAGGGAATCGCTCCAAGGCCGCTTCGAGGGTGGCCACGGCGTCGGCGTATCGGCCCGTCTCGAACTCGGCCCGGATCTTCAAATGCCGCCACGACTCCTGCCAAGAGCGCTCTTCGATCCTCTCGGCGGCCACGCGGATACAGTCGGCGTACTTGCCCGAGTGATAGAGCGACTGGGCGTCTTGGAGATCGTCGGCTCGGGCCGCGGCCGGGGCGAACCCGACGCACGCGCCGACCGCCATCAAGGCCAACGCCGCCGGGGCCAACGTCATCGAGCGAGACCCGTGGCCGAGCAGTACGCCAGGGGATAACCGATCACCGGCGGCGTGGCAGTCTTGCATGATCGCCCCTCTCCGGGGTCGTTCGGTCGCTTCGTAAAAAACGTGTTGCAGATCCCCTGCCTCCCAAGGTCCACCTTGGCACGTTGTGAACTGCGGGACCGATACACACAGGAAACGACCTTCATTGTAGCGAAAAAGCAGCCGAAAAGCAATTCGGGTTACGTGATGCAAGTCGCCAAGACGGCTCAGATGACAAATCGTCGATTTCAGGGCAACTCAGCGAAACTTCAGCCGGCCAATGGGGTTTAACCAAAGAGGCGCTTTGCGCCACATCGAGACTATCTGAGGGTGTCCGGGAATTCGGGAAGCCGAAATCGCCGTAGGTCAGGGCTTGCCCTGGCACATACTCCGTCGCGCGTCATCAGTCCACTGCGTCAGGGCAAGCCCTGACCTACGGAATTCCTGGACGCCTTCAACTGTCTCGAAATTCAGTTGCCGCCGCTGGCGCGATCCCTATCTGTCACCGGTTCTGCTTTAGACACCGAGGAAGATTCAATGAACGTTTTCGTGAAGCCGTTTGTGAACGTCTGCTTGCCCTTGATGCTCGCGTCTTCGATGGCGCACGCTGCTTGTGCCTCCGACTGGGCCCGCTTTCGGGGGCCCAACGGTTCGGGCATCAGTCGCGACGACCGGGCGACTCCGACCCGGTGGAGCGAATCGGAGAACCTCAAATGGAAGGTCCAACTGCCGGGGCCCGGTTCTTCGAGTCCGATCGTGGTCGGCGATCGTGTGTTGGTGACCTGCTGGACCGGCTATGGAGTGGATCGCGAGAATCCCGGAGATCAGACCAATCTGAAGCGGCGTCTGATCTGCATCGATCGAGCGACCGGCAAGACCTTATGGTCGAAGTCAGTCGACGCCGTTCTGCCCGAAGACCCCTACCGCGGGATGTTCACCCAGCATGGCTACGCCTCGCACACGCCGGTTTCCGACGGCCAGCGAGTGTACGTATTCTTTGGCAAGACGGGCGTTCTGGCCTTTGACCTCGACGGCAACCAACTCTGGCAGACAAGCGTCGGCACGGGGTCGGATCCGCGCGGTTGGGGCACGGCCTCGAGTCCCATTTTGTATAAGGACCTGGTGATCGTGACCGCGGCGGCGGAAAGCAAAGCCATGGTTGCGCTGAACAAAGACACCGGCGAGGAGGTCTGGAAGCAGGACGCCGACAATCTCTCCGGCACTTGGAGTACGCCCGTGTTGGTCGACGTTGGAGACGGCCGGGTCGACCTCGTGGTGGCGGTTCCGTATGAGATCTGGGGATTCAATCCCCAGACGGGAAAGTTCCTTTGGTATTGCGAGAGCTACGAGTCCAACTCGCTCTGCACCAGCCCAATTGCCCATGACGGCATCGTGTACGTCATTGGAGGGATTCGCGGTGGATCGATCGCGGTCCGCGCCGGTGGCGAGGATGACGTCACGAAGACGCACGTCGTCTTCTCGGGTCAAGATCGTGCGCGAATTAGCACGCCGATCTACCACGAGGGCCGCCTCTATTGGATCGCCAGCGGCGTCGCCAACTGCATCGACGCGAAGACGGGCCAGCGCGTCTACCAGTCGCGGCTGGAGCGTGCAACCGCTTCCGGTGGTCCGGGTGCGGGAGCCACCCAGCGCGAGCCGGCCGAACGACCGCGCGGCTTCGGTGGATTTGGGGGAGGGCGTGGCGGTTTCGGCGGCCAAGATTACTCATCGCCAGTGGTTGCGGACGGAAAACTCTACTTCCTATCACGGTCCGGCGAGGCGTTCGTGCTGGCGTTGGGACCGAAGTTCCAGCAGCTAGGCCGAAATCGCTTCGGATCCGACGGAGGTGACTTCAGTGCGACTCCGGCAGTCTGCAACGGCCAGTTGTTCATCCGATCCAGCAAGAACCTGTACTGCGTGGCCAAGTCCGATTGAACGGATCGAGCTTCACCGTTGGCGCTGGTCGGGCACTACGGAGTTGTAAGGACTCGTCTTTGAATTACTTCCCGAATTCGGCGCGTACAGTAGCCATCTCGCTCCGCGAGATGTGGCCTTCGAAAACCCAGGCTGTTTCGGGCTACATCTCGCGGAGCGAGATGGCTACTATACGGGAGTAATTGAGAGTGTCCGGGAATTCAAAACGCCGGAAACCACTGTAGGGAGCGGCCTCCGTGCCGTTCCGTAGAACCACGGATCGCACCGGAACGGCACGGAGGCCGTTCCCTACAGCCGGGAATTCCCGGACACGCTCAAGTAATTCCCATACGAGTCCTAAGTCCGGATCTTGTCGCCTCTTCCACCTCCACCCATTTTGGATCTGCGTCTTCGGCTGTAGTCTGCTTCTGGCAGGCAACGTCTCCGAAGTTGCCGTCTGAGAAGTTGCTTCCGAGCAGTGTGGCTGCTAGACTTGTGTCTCGAGTCGAAGAGGGGGTACCTCGCGACTCCCGCCCCAAAGAAGGCCCGCCGGGAGTAGTGTGACGCTGACGCCGGCAAGTGAAAACCAGAAATGGAGGAAAGGCATGACAAACAAGGTAGTCGTCTTGATGTGCGCCGCCGCGGCGCTGTGGTGGGGGCCATATCGGGCGCGAGCCGACGAGCTGCCACATTTCCGTCAACTCTTCAACGGCCAAGACCTGTCGGGCTGGGTCAACGTGAATACGGAGAAGGATACTTGGACCGTGCGCGACGGTATGCTCGTGTGCAGCGGACACCCGATCGGGGTCATGCGCACGCAAATGCAGTATGAGAACTTCATCCTGCACATTGAATGGAGGCACATGCAGCCGGGTGGCAACTCCGGTGTGTTCGTGTGGAGCGAGGGCACCGTGCCCGAGGGCCGGCGGTTGCCCAAGGGAGTCGAGGTGCAGATGTTGGAGCTCGATTGGGTCAATCTGCACAAGCACAAAGACGGGACGCTCCCGCCGATCGCCTATGTGCATGGAGAACTCTTCGGCGCGGGCGGCTTGAAGACGACGCCCGACAACCCGCGGGGCAGCCGCAGCAAATCCATCGAGAACCGTTGCAAGGGAAAAGGCGAGTGGAACGTCTACGACGCGGTCTGCGTGGACGGGGTCGTCAAGCTGTCGGTCAACGGCAAGTTCGTCAACGGTATCCGCAACGCGACGGTCAAGAAGGGCTACCTGTGCCTGGAGTCCGAAGGCGCCGAAATCCACTTCCGCAACATCCGGCTGATGGAATTGCCGCCCGGCGTCACCACCGCCGAGCAAACCGCCCCGCTGGTCGAAGATTGAAGGTAGAGGCGGTCCAATCACCGATTTGGCAATCCGAGGAGCGGGAGTCCGTAATGGCCAAAGCGCGGGAATCGAAATCCGGAAGCCTGACGCCACGCAAGAAGCGGCCGCCGGAAGTTGTTCCCGGCGAGCGGTTACTCCGCGACGTGTGCGGATTGATTGAAGCGGCTCGCCAGCAGGTGGCCCAGACGGTCAACTCCGGTCTGGTCACACTCTACTGGCACATCGGCCGCCGGATTCGAGAGGAGATCCTTGGGGAGAGACGGGCGGCGTATGGAAAGGAGATTGTCTACGCACTGAGTAGAGAATTGACGGCGGACCATGGCAGGGGGTTCGGCCGTGCGAATCTTTTTCACATGATTCGCTTCGCGGAGGTCTTTCCGGACAAAGACATTGTGTACGCACTGCGTACACAATTGTCCTGGACGCACTTGCGGGAGATCATCTATCTGGATGGCCCCCTCCAGCAAAGCTCCGGCCAAGAAGAAGACGGCCACCAAACGACAATCCCGAAGGAAGTCGTAGTGAGTATCCGCAAACGACGCAATCGAACTGACCTTCGCAACCATCCTCAACGCCGCCGATCCGCAAGGCACCTGTGGCAGCGTATCGGTCGACGCTTACGGCGGCAAGGTCGTTTGCTTCGGCGGCCGGTAAGCGGTTAATCGAGCCCATGGACGAGTCACCACTGGAATTCTTCGAAGAGATCAGCGACGAATACACGGCGGCGATTGACCGTTGCGTTCCTCGCTACCGTGAGATGCTCTGGGCGATTCTTCATTATCTTCCGACAGCATGGACCCCGACAAGAGTTCTTGAACTCGGCTGCGGTTCTGGAAACCTGTCCCAGCTTGTGTGTCGCAAGTTCCCCAAGGCCTCGATTCGACTGGTGGACTTCTCTGGAAGACTCCTTCAACAGTGCAAGAGCCGCCTTTCAGAGTTTGGCGGCATCGAATATCGGCAGGAGGATTTTCGCAGTCTCGAATTCTCTCCCGGATCCATTGATTTGGTGGTGTCGAGCATTTCGCTGCACCATCTCACGCACGAGGAGAAAGCCGCTCTGTTCGTGAAGATACATCGATGGCTGGACAACCGAGGCGTGTTTTCCTATTCGGACCAGTTTGCCGGTGTCACCGATGATATCTACGCCCAACAGATGGCCGACTGGAAGCAGCGCTCACGACAACTGGGCGCTTCTTCCGAAGAATGGGACGCTTGGATGAAACATCAAGACGCCCACGATTACCATGCGACACTGATCGACCAAATCGAGTGGCTGCGGAAGGCCGGTTTCAGGAAGATTGACTGTACTTGGCGATACATCCTCTGGACCGTCCTGCAAGCCCGAAAGTAGAGCCGATTCTCACGACGCGACCCCGTTCTGTACCAGACACGGCAAAGTGTCCACCGGCCTCTGCTGCCAGGTTAGCACGCCAAGTGGCTCGCAGCCGATCGCTGGTCCGGTGCCGGAACTCCTAACCATCCGGCTGATGCGGGAAAACAGGTTGCGGCAATGCAGCCCTCTGGGTTAGCACATCACCCCCCCTCCTTTGCCTCGTCCGAGACGAATTCCTCCAGCCGGCCTATCATTAGTATGGTATTTTTAACAGGATGAGCAGGTTTATGTATTTCAGCCGCCCAAATAGGATTGCGTGACTCCGGGAGAAAAAATGTTTAGCCGCCGCGGCCACGCGGTGTGATTTCCTGCTGATCGTGCCCTCGTTCCCGTATCGCCACCGTGCATCGGACAGGAGGCCACCGCCATGATCCGCATCGCCTTGCGAAACCCGTACCTGATCGTCGTGATCGCGCTGATGGTGCTGGTTATCGGCCTGATCAGCTACGCTCAGATCCCGGCCGACCTGCTGCCGATCTTCAAGACCCCGGCCGTGCAGATCATCACCTTCTACCCGGGCATGCCGCCGGAGGTGATGGAACGCGACATCATGAGCCGGATGCAGCGCTGGACGGGCCAGTCGGTGGGGATCGAGCACCAGGAGGCCAAGGCGATGCTGGGGGTGTGCATCGTCAAGGACTTCTTCCGCGAGGACATCTCGCTGGACACGGCCATGAGCCAGGTGACCAGTTACGCCGTCAGCGACATGTTCTACCTGCCGCCGGGGACCATCCCGCCGATGATCATGCCCTTCGATCCGACCGCCTCGGTGCCGCTGTGTCTGGTCACGGTCTCCAACCCGCAGATGAACGACAAGGAACTCTATGACATCGCCTACTTCGAGCTCCGCAACCGTCTGCAGTCGATCCAGGGGGTGATCGCCCCGGCCGTCTACGGCGGCAAGCTGCGGCGGATTCTGTGTTACGTGGATCGCTTGAAGCTGGAGGCCCGGGGCCTGTCGCTGATGGACGTTCAAAAGGCCCTGCTGCGTCAGAACGTGTTGATCCCGGCCGGCAATGCCAAGATGGGCGACGTCGACTTCCAGTTGTTCACCAACGCCATTCCCGATACCGTCGACCAACTCAACTACGTACCGATCAAGGTGGTCAACGGGGCCCCGGTATTGATGCGCGACGTGGGCAACGTCCGCGACGCCGGTCAGATCCAGACCAACGTGGTGCGGATCAACGGGGCCCGACAGGTCTACATCCCCATCTACCGGCAGCCGGGGGCCAATACCATCGAAATCGTCGACTCCATCAACGATCGGCTCGCGCGGATCCTCGCCCGGCTGAAGGAAATGTACGCCGACGATCCCAAGATGCAGGGCCTGGTGCTGAGCGTGGTGATGGACCAGTCGGTGGGGGTGCGGCAGAGCATCGCGGGCTTGCAGATCGCCGGCGGATTAGGCGCGCTGTTGGCCGGGCTGGTGGTGTTTGTCTTCTTGCGGAATTGGCGGTCCTCGCTGATCATCCTGTTGGCCATACCGCTGGCGATTCTGGCGGCCTTAATCGGGCTGTTCTATACGGGCGACACCATCAACGCCATGACTCTCGGCGGCCTGGCCCTGGCGGTGGGGATCCTGGTCGACCAGTCGATCGTGGTGTTGGAAAACGTGGTCCGTCACGCCCGGATGGGCAAGGACCCGGTCGAGGCGGCGCTGGACGGGACCCGGGAGGTCGCCTTGCCGATCCTGGTGGCCACGATCACCTTCTGCGTGGTCTTCTACCCGGTGGTGTTCCTCTCCGGATTGGCCAAGTTCCTGTTTGCTCCGCTGGCGGTGGCCGCCAGCATCGCCATTATCTCCTCCTACCTGATCGCGATCACGCTGGTGCCGGCCTATTGCGCCCGCTTTTTGAAGTCCGGCGAAACCGGCAACGGCGGCCCGCCGGCGGCCGGCCAAGAGGAAACCGGTGCGGTGGCCAAGGCGTACGCCCGGCTGTTGACGGCGACGCTGAAGCTCCGCTACGCCGTGATCCTGGGCGTGGCGGTGTTGTTCGTGGGGGCCGTGGCGCTGCTGATGAACATGGGCCGGGAGCTGTTTCCGCCGGTAGACTCCGGACAGTTCACCCTCTATGTGCGGATGCCCTCGGGAACGCGGATCGAACGCACCGAAGAGACCGTCGCCCGAATCGAGCAGGTGCTGATCGACAACCTGGGCCAGCCGGACCCCGGGTTCGCGCTGGGCGAAGAAACCGATGAGAAGTCCCGCTTGCAGATGGTGATCTCCAACATCGGCGTGCTGATGGACTGGCCGGCCGCCTACACGCCCAACACCGGGCCGATGGACGCCTTCATGCTGGTGCAGTTGAAGGACAAGCGGGGCCGTCCGGGAGTGTTCGAGCTGGTCACCCGCCTCGGCGGTCAACTCCGCGAGCAGTTCCCCAGCGTGGAGTTCGCTTTCGATACCGGGGGGATGTTGACGGCGGCCTTGAACATGGGGGAACCTTCGCCGATCCACTTCCAGGTGACCGGCTCCAACCTGCACACCGCCCAGCAGATCGCCCGGGCGATTCGCGACGAAGCGGCCCAGGTGCCCGGTGCGATCGACGTGCGGATCGCCCAGCGGATGGACTATCCCGTGCTCCAGGTGGAGATGGACCGCGTGCTGGCTTCGTACCAGGGGGTGACGGTCGAGGACGTGATGCAGAATCTGGTCAGTGCGACCAACAGCTCGATCAACTTCGATCCCGCTTTTTGGATTGACCCCCGCAACGGAAACCATTACTTTCTCGGCGTGCAGTACGCGGAAGAGGACATCAACTCGCTCAGCACCTTGTTGAACGTCCCGATCACCGGCGAGGACAGCATTCGGCCCGTCCTGTTGCGCAACGTGGCCCAAATCCGTCAATCCACCGGCCCCGCCGTAATCAACCACCGCAACATCACCCGCGTCACCGACGTCTACGCCAACGTGCTGCCGGGCCACGACGTCGGTTCGGTGGTCACGGCGATCGAGGCCCGGCTGGAGGACAGCTCGACACTGGGGCTTGTCTCGGAGCAGACCGAGCGCGGCAAGGTCTACAGCGTCGACGGGCCCGACTTCGCCGGCAAGGGCTACGCGTTGGAGATGCAGGGCGAGGTGCGTTCCATGCGGGAGTCGTTTAGGCAGTTCGCCGCCGGGCTGATGATCGCCGTGGTGCTGGTCTACCTGGTGATGGTCGCCCAGTTCCGCAGCTTCATAGATCCGCTGGTGGTGTTGCTCACCGTGCCGTTGGGCTTCATCGGCGTGGTGCTGCTGTTGTGGGCCACCGGCACCAACCTGTCGATCATGGCCCTGATGGGCATCATCATGATGGTGGGCATCGTGGTCGAGTATTCGATCGTGTTGATCGACTTCGCCAATCGCCGCGTCGAGGAAGGGCTCGGCGTGCGCGAAGCGATTCTCGACGCCGCCAAGGTCCGGCTGAGGCCGATCCTGATGACCTCCCTGACCACCTGGTTGGCGCTGCTGCCGATGGCCATCGGCTTCGCCGGCGGCGACGCCAACGTGCCGCTGGCCCGGGCGATCATCGGCGGCGTCTTGGGGGCCACCGTACTGTCGCTGCTGGTCGTACCCTGTCTCTACGTAATGATGAAATCCGCCGCGCCAAAACCACAGCCGATTGCCGCCTAACAAAAACAGCCGCTTGCGGCTTCGCAATCCAGGAGCACCGACCATGCCCCCCAACCCGCCCACGACCGAATCACGCCGATCCCGAATCCCGCGGCGCGCTCTGCTCTGGACAACCTTGACCGCCGCGGTGCTCGCCGGTTGCAGCCAAACCGCGCCGACCCACAATCCCGGCGGCGCCCAACCGCGGATCGAAACCGTCAGCATCCGGCAGCAAGACCTTGCCCAGACGATCGAGATGCCCGGAACGGTCGAGGGCTACGAAACGGCCGAGTTGTACGCCAAGGTGGGCGGATACCTGGAGGAAGTGTTCGTCGACATCGGCGACCGGATCACCCAGGGCCAGCCGTTGGCCAAGATCAGCGTTCCCGAAATGCTCCAGCAACTCGCGCACAAGCAAGCCGAGATCGTCCGTGCCGAGACCGACGTAAAGCAGTCTCGGGCGGCCGTCCGCCAGACCGAGGCCCAACTGGCCGCCGCCCGGGCGGGACGGGATGAAGCCCGAACCGAGCGGAGCGAAAAACAGGCCCAATGGCAATTTCGGCAGACGGAGTACCGGCGGGTGAAAGAGCTGGTCGACAGCGGTGCCCTTTTGAGCCAGCGGATGGACGAGGCAAGATTCCAGCTCGACGCGGCCGAATCCGTCCTCGGCTCGGTCGAAGCCCGCATCCGCACGGCCGAAGCCCTGCTCAACGTAGCCCACGCCAACCTGGACAAAGCCCGGATCGACATCGACGGCGCGGTGGCCCGGGTCGACGTGGCCCGGGCCGACTACGAGGTGACCCGGATCATGCTCGAGTACGCCACGATCCGGGCCCCCTTCGACGGCATGGTCACCAGGCGGTGGGTCCACCCGGGGGCGTTCATCCAACCGGCCGAAGGCAACAGTGCCGCCGGCCCGCTGCTTTCGGTCGCCCGCACCGACAAGGTCCGCGTGTTGCTGGACCTGCCGATGGCCGAGATCCGCCTGTTGAATCGCGGCGACCCGGCCGTTCTGGCACGTATCAACGCGTTGCCGGGCGAGAAGTTCGAAGGCCGGGTGACGCGGTTTTCCTCTTCCCTGGATGCGACTTCCCGCATGATGCGGGTCGAAGTCGACTTGGACAATCACGACGGCCGCCTGTTGCCGGGCTACTACGGCTACGTAACGCTCCGGCTTCAGCAATACCCGAAGACTCCGGTCGTGCCCTCCTCGGCCCTGCTCGCCGACGGACCGGAGACGTTCGTTTTCGTGGTCGAAGACGGGATATGCCGCAAACGCCTGGTAACAATCAACTACCAGGACGGCACGATCGTGGGCATCGCCTCGGGGCTGCGCCGGGGCGAACAGGTCGTCCGTGCCGGCGGCGGTCAACTCACCGACGGCCAACAGGTCATCGCCGTGCTCGCCGAGAGCGGAAAAATCAGCGGCTGAGCTCGGTCACGGTGGGTGCAAATCGCGTTTTGCCCACCTTTCTCGGCATTGAACCCGGGGAAGGTGGGCCTCGCTCGGCGAAATGCGCTGCTGAAGTTCTCTCCGACACGATGCAATCCGTCGACTCCCAGTCTTCCCATTAGCCCCGCTCGACCCAGCCTACAATCAATCTGCAAAGCGCGATTTGCACCCGGCCACGATCGAATCCCGAACCAGCTTCTCTTGGCTCGACGGCTACGGCTTCCGTCGCGGCCACGCGGCGCGATTGCCGGATCCAACCGAACTTAATCGTCGATCCCGAAGTGAACGACCCTGACTTGGACTCCTCAACGGGTACCTCCTGGACCGAGAGTTCCAGCGTGCCAACGTCCAGCGGCTGGTCGCTTCTTCCGCCGGGCATTTCGGGAATCGTGATTTCCCGTTCTGCCGACCAAGGCTGCTGGCGTCCGTCGGGCGCCTCGTCGGGTCGGCGGAAGTTCAGCCGACGTGCCGGCCCGTCAGTTGAGACTCAGCAAGAGGTCCACAGCCGCGGCGTTGGGATCCTCTTCCGCCGGTGCCGGCTGCTGCGTACTGGCCGCATAGAATTCGTAGAGCCAGGCCAACGTGTCGGGGTCGAGACTCGCCGGGGCGCCGCCGGGCGCACTGGCCGGGGCCGACCCGCCAGCCACGAGCAACTCGATGATCTGCGGAACTGCGCCACTCTGCTGGTACTTCAGCCAAATGCCGGTGGCCTCTCCGACCAGGCCTGAAAAGTCCACGTTCACCAGCGTGTCGTAGGGCTCCGCCGTGAGGTAATCCCCGGCAGTCATCATCTCCTCGAAGGCCTCCAGCACTGCGCTGTCAACCGTGTTGTTAGTGGTACTAAACAGAGGAAACACCCATGCCGGGTCGGTGGCGCCGACGTCGAGCTGCAGCGCGTCGGTGCCGTACACCTGATCGCCGACGTCATTGCCCACATAGACCGAGTACAACGCGATCTGGTCCATTTCCAAGAAGATGTTTCCGTTCTGGTCGATGTAGCCGTCACCCTGACCGGCCGACACCAGTTCGCCCCCACCCGGCAACATCTGCTCACCCCCGCAGGTCTTGCCGAGATTCTCGATCAAAGCCGATCCGTCGTTGCCGATGTCCACCGCCTGGTCATGGTTGAAGTCGCCGTCCGGCCAGTCCATTGCGGTGGTGGTGCCGAGATTCAGGATCAAAGCCGATCCATCGTTGGCAATGTCCACCACACAGTCGCCGTTGGTGTCACCGGGCAAGGCCTGCAACAGATCCACCTTCACGGAGTCGGGGTTGGGATCGGGGTCGTAGAAAACACCCTGGCCGTCCACAAACACGCCGTAGCCCAAGTGGACGCCCGGGCCCGGCACGGCGTCGAATTCACCGGTGATGTTGTCGGCCGTGATGATCGTCCGGGTTTGGGCGTCCCACTTGGAGTCGTCGGGGTCGAGGTGGTCAATCGCCGTGAGGCTCAAGGTTCCGGCCAGGTCGGCGTCGCCGCCGGTAACGTTCAGCCGGCCGTTGGGCGGATTGGCGGCCTGCTCGCGAATTCCGACCGCGTACTGCGCCGTGCTGCTCATTCCAAAATCACCCGTGAGACCAATCGTCCGGTCGGCAGGAGCCTCCAGAGTGATGCTGTCAAGGGTCAAGTCCTGAACCGGAGCGCCGGCGGCAACCGTGAGCACGTCGTCGCCCGCGCCGCCGAAGGCAGACACCGAGCTTCCCAAGGGGCCCTCGATCGCGATGGTGTCGTCTTCACCGAGCCCGTAGATCGTATCGTTGCCGCCACCGCGCACCACGAACGAGTCCTCGCCGTTACCGCCATAAAGGGTGTCTTCGCCCGCGCCGGCGGCGATCGAGTCGTTGCCGTCGCCGCCTGAGATATAATCATCGTCATCATGGCCATTAAGGACATCGTCATAGGCCGAGCCATACAGCTTATCGATTGCTGTCGCCGAGGTGAGAATTATATCCAAATAGCCCGGCACCACCGGTTGCCTGGCCTGAATGCCCATATTGATCATGACACGGCTCCCGAACATGCGGAAATTGAGTTGATCGGAGGTGCCGCTGCTATCGGTAATCGTATCCAAATTCTGGCTGATCGGCACTTGGATGAAATAGTAAATGTCATCACCAGAACCACCCCGGAGATCATCATTGCCCAAACCGCCGTAGATGAAATCATTGCCGTCGCCGCCGCGGATCTCATCGTCGCCATCATTTCCGTAAAGTTTGTCGGTATAGTTAGCGTCAGTGATGTTCGTGCCGGTAATCTCATCACCGTCATCATTGCCAACCACGATGGAGTTCTCGATGTTCTTAAACTCCGTCTGTGTTCCTTTTCTGCACTTTCTGAAACATGCTTCAGGTTAGGTGGCCATCGCCATGAGGCTTTTGGCCAGGTCGATGATTTTTCGTGGGAGCGACCACCCGTGGGTAATCGTTGATAATTCGTTTCGGAGAA
>SDBV01006900.1_pt1 | contig 15612 bp, 7 predicted proteins | sample 2277081 | NCBI WGS metagenome assembly SDBV01 (sample SAMN10402039, study PRJNA504765) | marine sediment metagenome | isolation source: marine sediment core GS10_PC15, 223 cmbsf | place: Arctic Ocean: Southern Knipovich Ridge | collected 2010
TACGGCAAGCTGCTGATCTCCTACGGCTATGCCAGCAAGCCGCGCGGGATTCTCATACCGGCATTCGCGGAGCCCAAAGAGCCCCCCAAGGAGCTCGACTTCGACCTCTGGCTGGGCCCGGCCAAGAAGCAGCCCTACCACGAGAACCTGGTGCATTACAACTGGCACTGGTTCTGGGACTTCGGCAACGGCGAGATCGGCAACCAGGGCGTGCACCAGATGGACATCGCCCGCTGGGCCGTCACCGCGTGTACCGGCCTGAAGGGGCCCCAGAGCGTGATTAGCATGGGCGGCCGCTACGGCTACAAGGACCAGGCCCAGACGCCCAACACGCAATTGAGCATCTTCAACTTCGGAGAGTGCAAGCTCTTCTTCGAGGACTACGGGTTGGCCAGGGGCAAGAACAAGCACTGCGACAATGCGTTCTTCCTCGAAGAAGGCGTGATCAAGGGTAACCAGTTCTATCCGAACGGGAAAGAGAAGGGCGAGCCCCTGGTCGAGGCCGAGATTAACTGCTACCCGGGCGACCACTTCGCTAACTTCGCCAACTGTGTTCGCAGCCGTAAGCAGGAGGAGCTCAACGCCGACATCCTCGAAGGACACCTCTCCGCGACGCTATGTCACCTGGCCAACGCCTCCTACCGTCTGGGCGAGTCGGCGCCGTTGAGCAAGACGCCTGAGGTCCTCGCCGGCAAGGGCTCCGGCAGCGACGCGGACAAGGACGCCGTCGAGGCCTTCCAGGAGATGAAGGCACACCTGGCCAGGCGCACGGAAATGAACCTGGAGGAATCGGAGTACCGGCTGGGCCGCAAGTTGACCTACGACCCGGCCACCGAGAAGTTCGTCGGCGACGACGAGGCCAACAAGCTGCTCACGCGCCCCTACCGCCATCCGTACGTCGTGCCCGAGCAGGTGTAACAACCCGTTGAAAAACCGTGTGCCACGGCCGTGTCGGCCGTGCGCGGTAGCAGCAGGAAACCTGCACGGCCGACACGGCCGTGGCACACATACATTCTTGGGCATTCCGCATTTGGGGACCGCTGCCCCGACGGCCCGGCGCCCAGAGACAGAGAGCATGAAGAATCTGCTTCCGGTCCTGGCGTTTCTGGTCCTTATGCTGGGCGGCGCCTTCGCGGCGGCGGTGGGTGTGGTGATGTTGACCTCCGGTTCGTGCGGCCCCACCGGCCGGCAAGTGGGCATCGTGTTGATCTACGAGGTCGATCCGCAGTTCGAGGACCCCGGCCGGCCGGCCGATATGGAAAAGCTGGCGGCCGCGATCGATCGGCGGGTGAATTCGCGACGGTATCCGACCGCCCGGATCCGGCAGCTTGACAAGGGGCGGATCGAAATCGGTCTCCTCGGTGGCGATCCCCGCACTGCAAACAGGATCGAGCGGCTGCTGAGGTACGTCGGCACGCTGGAATTTCGGATCGTCGCCAACCCACAAGATCACAAGCCGCTGATCGAACGGGCCCGGAACGAAGACGGCCAGACCGTTGCCGACGCCGCGGGAAACGTGCTGGCCTGGTGGGTCCCGGTCCACGATGACAGCGTCCTGGAAGACCGGGGGTATCCGGGAATCGCGCCCGGCGATGAGATCACGAAGCGAACGCGAAAGCAAGGCCGGCGTACGGTCACGGAAGTCCTGGTGGTCAAGGACCCCTATGACGTGACCGGCGCTTACCTGGAGCAGGCTGCCAGGGAAAGGGATGCCTTCGGACAGCCCTGTGTCGGTTTCGTGCTCAATCCGGAGGGCGGGCGACTGTTCGGGGCGCTGACCAAGGACAATCTGCCTGACCCGCTGCAAGACTTCACGCGCAGACTGGGGATCATCGTCGACGGCCGGCTCTACTCGGCCCCGGCCATCCAAACCCCGGTTTTCAACAGGGGGATTATTTCCGGCTCGTTCACCAAGGAAGAGTTAGCCGACCTGATCGACGTGCTCAATACCGGCGCGTTGCCGGTGGCGATCAAGCAGGTCGACAGGCGGACGGTCGACACTGGGCAGTAACAAACTCAAACTGTAAACAAACTGTCGGTGTGCCACCTCAGATATCTGCTTGCCTGAGAAAACGTTGGCGCTTGGTGCAGCGTGGCACTGCTTGCGGGTTTCCCATCTGTAACCGCCTCTTGGCAAGCAGTGCTGTTGCCTAAGTTAAACGCCCACAAAGAGTTTTGCAAGCAGTGGCACACGAAATTCGCCGATTCGTTTACAGTTTGAGTTACGATGCGCGTCCGACAACTGTTCTTTGACGTGAATACGCAACAACTCGCGCTGCTCCCGCCGACCAAGGCAATCGGCGAACAATCCCGGAAACGCCACGCGCTTCCTGCCCGACGCCGCGATTTGCTTCAACGTCATCTTGAAGGAATTGCATGATTCCGGGAATTCCAGGCGTTGAGCGCCGGCGGCGACGCCGGAAAATCACGCCGCGCGGCCGCGGCGGCTAAACGGATCTCATTTCCATTGGTGAGCGGATAGGGAAGTGCGCTGGTTCACATTTGGACGACCTTTCAGCTCACGATGCAGCATTGCTCGTAAACGCCTGTAGCGATATAATGGGTGATGTTACCGTTTTTTGGCCCTTGCCCAGCAAGGCACGCACGACACCGGGTGCTGGGCTCTAAGTGGACTTGCATGATTCCGGGAATTCGACGCATTGAGCCCCGGCGGCGACGTCGGAGAATCACGCCGCGTGGCCGCGGCAGCTAAACGGTCCTTCTCCCCGAATCACGCAACCCCCGAGAAGGGGCGGTCATGCGAGGTCGTTGTACGTCTAGCCGCTGGTCATCGCCGGGAACGCTCGATTTACACCGGGCCCGATCGCCGGCCGTTGCCCTTTTAGCATTGGCCGCGTTGCTCCACTTCTCTGCGTCGCTGGCTGCCGACGATCTTGAAGATGCTCAAACGCTGCTATACTCGGGCAAGTATGCGGAGTGTATCCGCGCTGCCGTGAAGGGGATCGAGGATTCATCCTGGCAGGAATCGTGGCGGCATCTGAAGATCCGGGCGGAACTCGAAACCGGCCGATATGCCGACGCGCTTGCCACGCTCGAGGCGGCACTGGAGCGTTTCCCGGTGAGTATTCGGCTGCGTCTGCGCGGCCACGAGGTTTATCTACTGAACAATCGGCCGGAATCGGCCGAGAAGATGCTGGTGGAAATCGAAGCATTGGTTAAGCAGCAGGCTTTGCGGTATTCCGATTCGGTCAACCGCATCGGGCTGGGAAAATTCGCTTTGCTGCGCGGCGCCGATGCCCGGTTGGTGTTGGAAGGCTTTTACGATCGGGTGAAAAGCGATCGGCCCGACTACGTGGAGACCTATCTCGCCACCGGCGAGTTGGCGCTGGGGAAACACGATTATGCCCTGGCTGCCGAAGCGTTTCAGCAGGCCGCCAAGCTGGCGCCCACCGATCCGGCCGCATACTTCGGATTGGCGCGGTCCTACGCGCCCAGCGAGCATGAAGAGGCCGGCAAGGCGCTGGCCCAGGCGCTGAAGCTCAACCCAAATCACACCGGCAGCCTGCTGATGACGGTGGATCAACTGATCGATTCGGAGCAATATGACCGGGCCAAGAGGGTCCTGGACAAAGCCCTGGCAGTCAATTCTCACCACCCTGAGACCTGGGCGTATCACGCAGTGCTGGGAAACTTGGAGGGCAACCCTTTTGAGGAAGCGCTGTGGCGGAGCGTGGCACTGCGAAACTGGCGGACGAATCCCGCGGTCGACCACCTTATCGGGCGCAAGCTCTCGCGGAAATACCGCTTCGCCGAGGGTGCGGCTTATCAACGGCGGTCTCTGAAACTGGCCCCGAAATACCTGCCGGCCAAGATGGCGCTCAGCCAGGACCTGTTGCGGCTGGGCGAGGAGGAGGAGGGTTGGCGCCTGGCGGACGAGGTGTACCAAGACGACGGCTACAACGTTGTTGCGCATAACCTGGTGACCCTGCAAGAGACCCTGGCGAAGTTCAAGACGCTTGAAGCAGACGGTTTCCTGCTGCGGATGGAGGCCCGCGAGGCGGACATCTACGGCCATAGCGCCCTGGAATTGCTCCGGCGCGCAAAGCGCGACCTGTGCGCCAAATACGATGTGGAGCTTCCCGGGCCGATCATCGTGGAGATCTTCCCCGAACAGAAGGATTTTGCCGTGCGCACGTTTGGGATGCCCGGCGGCGCCGGCTTCCTGGGGGTCTGTTTTGGGAACGTGATTACGGCCAACAGTCCCGCTTCTCAAGGTGCCAGCCCGTCGAATTGGAAGGCCGTGTTGTGGCACGAATTCTGTCACGTGGTTACGCTGCGGAAGACCAACAACAAGATGCCGCGGTGGCTCAGCGAGGGCATCTCGGTTTACGAGGAGAAACAAGCCGATCCGTCGTGGGGCCAATCGATGGACGCACACTATCGGAAAATGGTGCTGGAAGGCGGCCTGACGCCCGTCAGCGGCCTGAGCGGAGCGTTTCTCGACCCCCCCAGTCCGCTGCACTTGCAGTTTGCCTACTACGAGTCGTCGTTGGTCGTGGAGTACCTCTTCAAGACGTATGGGCTGGAAACGATCAAGCCCATACTGGCTGACCTCTCGCTCGGGATGTCAATCGAGGCGGTCCTTCGGCGGCATGTCGGTTCGCTGGAGCGGTTGGACAAGGAGTTCGCCAAGTTTGCAAGACAGCGGGCGGCGCAATTTGCCCACCGCGCCAAATGGGAACCACCCGATCACCCACCTGGGACGGGCCCGGTGGGGCTCGCCGATTGGAGCAAACAGCACCCCGACAACGTCCCCGGCCTGAAACTGCTGGCCCGGCAACTGCTGGGCCAGAAGAAGTGGCAGGAGGCGAAAGTGCCGCTGAAGAGGCTGTTGGAGGTCTATCCGGAAGATACCGGACCCGACAACGCGTACCTCCTCTTAGCCAAGACATACCGGGAATTGGGCGAAACCGACGCCGAGCGAGCGGTGTTAGATAAGTTAGCGTCGCTGGGCAGCAGCGCATTGCCCGTATACCTGCGATTGATGGAGATCTGCCTGGACACGGAAGATTGGAAGGGACTGGCGACCAACGCGGAGCGGGCGCTGGCGGTGAACCCCCTGCTTCGGTCCCCCCATCGTAGTCTGGCCCGGGCTGCTGAAAAGACCAAGGAGACCAGCCGGGCGATTTCATCGTACCGTGCACTGTTGCGAATGGACCCGCAGAACCCCGCCGAGACCCACTTTCGGCTGTCACGGCTTCTTCAGAAGGAGGGCGACTTGAAGTCGGCGCGGCGACACGTACTGATGGCGTTGGAGGAGGCCCCGCGGTTCCGCGAGGCACATCGTGCGTTGTTGGAGATCATCGACCAGATGCCGCCCGATCAGGCGGACGGTGAATCCACAGATTCCGCCGCGCCGCAGCCTTTGACGGAGAAGGAATCGTGAAGAAGAGAATCCTGGTAGTGTTGTCGCTGGCCGTGGCGATGGGCTTGCTGGTTGGCGTCGGCGCGGGCCAGCGGAGGGGGCGCGATTTCTATGGTGGCCGCCAGGTCTACCGTCGAGGCGTGCCCGAGTGGGGCAACGATCCGGAGTTTGCCAAAGACGTCTTCACGTTCGTACGTGTGCAGTATACGTCTTACGGGAATGATTATTACGGAGGATGGCGCGGCGGCGGCGAGAGGTGGAAAATCGATTGGCCCGCCAGCGATCTGAACTTCTCGTTCCGCCTGCAGCAACTCACGTCACTGAAGGTGAACCCCGAAGCCAGGCACCTCACGCTTACCGATCCCGAGTTGTTCGATTATCCGTTTATTTACATTGTCGAGCCGGGCTGGTTGATATTCAGCGACGCGGAAGTCAAGGCCCTGCGCCGGTACCTCACCAACGGCGGCTTCCTGATGGTCGACGATTTCTGGGGTGAAGACCAATGGTACAACTTCTACTCCCAGATACGTCGAGTGTTTCCCAATCGCCCACTGCAGGAGCTACCGCTGGACCATGCCATCTTTCATTGCGTCTATGATCTGAAGAAGAAGCCGCAGATTCCCAGCATCAACACGGCCTGGGGCGGGCGCTACGAGGGCCGAACCTGGGAACGCTACGACGCCCAAACGCCACATTACAAGGCGATCTTCGACGACAACGAGCGGATGATGGTGATCGTCTGCCACAACACCGACTTGGGCGACGGGTGGGAGCGGGAAGGCGAGGATCTCTGGTACTTTCACGAGTTCTCGGAGAAATACGCCTATCCGCTGGGAATAAACATCGTGGTCTACGCCATGACCCATTGACCGCAATCATTTGCCCTCGGCCTCCAATCCCAGGAATGAACTATGACAACTCGGGTTGACTCGTACGAAATGGAAGAACAGGTAGTGCAGCAGGTCAGGGCCAGCCGCGATCGTATCAGTGCGGAACTATCCAAGGTCATCGTGGGTCAAGAAGAAGTGATTAGGGAGTTGCTGATCACCCTGTTTGCTGGTGGGCATTGTCTGATCACGGGGGCGCCGGGACTGGCCAAGACGCTGATGGTACAGTCGATTGCCCAGATCTTCCATTTGAAGTTCCAGCGAATCCAGTTCACCCCCGACTTGATGCCCGCCGACATCACCGGCACCGAAATTCTCGAGGAGACGGGCGGCGGGCACCGGCAGATGGTGTTCGTCAAAGGGCCGATTTTCGCCAACGTGGTGCTGGCTGATGAGATCAATCGCACGCCGCCGAAAACGCAGGCGGCGCTGTTGGAAGCGATGCAGGAACACCAGGTCACCGCGGCCGGCGTTCGCTATCCGCTGGAGGAGCCGTTCTTCGTTTTGGCCACGCAGAATCCGATCGAGATGGAAGGCACCTATCCGCTCCCGGAGGCGCAGCTCGATCGATTCATGTTCAACGTGGTGATCGATTATCTCCCGGAAGACGACGAAGTCTCCGTGGTCACAAAGACCACCTCTAACGAATCGGGGGTGATCGAGCCGCTGTTTACGGGCGAGGACGTACGCAGATTTCACCAAGTGGTGCGCAAGGTGCCGGTGGCTGAAGACGTGGTGCGATATGCGGTGCAATTGGCGGCGGCCAGCCGCCCCGGGCGCGAAGGTTCGCCGGAGTTTGTCAACCAGTGGGTCAACTGGGGAGCAGGGTTGCGTGCCGCCCAGTACCTGGTGCTAGGCGGTAAAGCCCGCGCGCTGTTGGGGGGAACCTCCCACGTTACGGTCAACGACATTCAAGCACTCGTGCCCAGCACCTTCCGGCACCGGATCCTGGTCGGCTATCGAGCGGAAGCAGAAGGCGTAAGCGTGGAGAAGCTGATCGAGAAATTGTTGGAAACAGTCCCCACCCCCGGTAATTGATGTCCGCCATCGATCCACACAAATCGGCAAGTCTCACGGGACGGCAGCACGATGCCGCCGGAGCCCGCGCGGCGTCGCTGATCGATCCCCACACGTTGATGCGGATCAAGGACCTTCAATTGCGGGCGAAGGTGATCGTGGAAGGGTTCTTCAGCGGTCTGCACCGCAGTTCCTACCATGGCTTTTCCGTGGAGTTCAGCGAGTACCGGCAGTACAGCCCCGGAGACGACCCGCGGTACCTCGACTGGCGGCTGTACGCCCGCAGCGATCGCTATTACATCAAGCGTTTCGAAGAAGAGACCAATCTGCGTTGCCATCTGCTGGTCGACGCAAGCCGGTCGATGGGCTTTGGCTCCCAGGGGTATAGCAAGGCGGAGTACGCCAGGACGGTCGCGGCCACACTGGCCTACTTCCTGGCCAGGCAGCACGACGCCGTGGGAGTGTTGACGTTTGACGAGAAGACCACCGAGTACCTGCCGGCGCGTTATCGGCCCGGGCACTTGCGCCGATTGATGTTGTGTCTGGAGCGTCCCCTGTCGGGCAAGGCCACGGATCTGGCCGCGCCGTTGGAACAGATCGCCAGCACGGTGACCAAGCGCGGTTTGATCGTGCTGGTTTCGGATCTGTTGGCGCCTATTGATGCACTCCAGACCAATCTGGCCTATTTGCGATTGCGGGGGCACGAAGTAATCGTGCTTCGCGTGCTGGACCGGGCCGAACAGGATTTCACGTTCAGCGATCCGTCAATATTCCACGACTTGGAGTCGGGCCGCGAGTTATACGTTGACCCCGGTGCGATACGCGAACAGTACCTGCGGCGATTTCAGGAACACACGGCGGCGATCGATCTGGCGTGCCGTGATCTGGGAATCGATTTCTGCCAGATGACCACCGATCGACCGTTGGAACTGGCCCTGTTCGATTTCTTGCATGCCCGCCAGCGCCGCGGAAAACAAATCGCGCGGCATGGCGGCATCCGCGTCCATTGTCAGCAGGCAAGAGGCCCAGCATGAGTCTGTTGATGCCACTCTATATCGTCGGGCTGTTCGCCGTCTCGTTGCCGCTGGTGTTTCATCTCATCCGCCGTCTGCCGCGGGGTCGATTCTCCTTCAGTTCGTTGATGTTCCTGCGCCCTTCGCCGCCCCGGTTGACCCGAAAGAGCCGGCTGGACAATCTGCTCTTGTTGCTGTTTCGGGTGCTGGCCTTGATTCTGATTGCACTTGCATTCAGCCGGCCGTTCTGGCGGAAATCCGCACTGTCCGACGTGGTTGAAGCCGGGGGGCGGAGAGTCGCCATCCTGGTCGATACCAGCGCTAGCATGAGGCGGGGTAATCTCTGGCAGCAGGCGATATCCGAAGTCGATCAGGTGCTCGACGAGCTCGGTCCGGGAGACGACGTGGGACTGTTTGCGTTTGACTCCGAAGTGCGGGATCTGGTCAAGTTCAATGACCTTGTACCGGCCGATCCAAAGCAACAAGTGGCTCGAGTGCGCGCCGCACTGCAGGGCGCCGCTCCCACTTGGGCCGCCACGGACCTGGGCCAGGCCTTGATTGCCGCGGCGGACGAACTCAACCGGACCGGCAACGCGAAAGAAGCGGATGCCGGGCTGATCCGCCAGATCGTGCTGATCAGCGATTTGCAGCAGGGATCTCGCATCGACGCCCTGCAGGCGTACCAGTGGCCCCGCGACGTAAGGCTTGCGGTCCACAGGGTCGCTGCGTCGGAACCGACCAACGCAGGGCTGCACCTGGTGGCCGATCGAAGCGGAGAATCCCAGCAGGACGGCGGCCAGGAGGAGTTGAGGGTCCGGGTGACGAATGATCGCGATTCGCGGGTGGAGCAGTTCGAGTTGCGTTGGCTGGGTGAGGACGGAGTGGCGTGGGATCAACGGCCGATCGGCGTCTACGTCCCGCCGGGCGAGAGCCGCATTGTCCGCGTGGCCCGGTTGCCCGAGCACCCGGCTGCCGGCCGGTTGCGATTGACCGGCGACGATCACCCATTTGATAATACGCTTTACCTGGTGCCTCTGCGACAAGACGAGGTGTCGCTGCTCTATATCGGCGCCGAGGAAGACCGCGACGCCGATTCAATGCGCTACTATCTGCGGATGGCGTTCCCCGAAACGGCCCGCAGGAAGGTTAATCTGATCGCCCGAAAGCCCGAGGAATTGTTGCTTGCCGAAGACCTGTCGGCCGCACGTTTGATCGTGGTCACGGCAGCGGTGGCCGACGACCCATCGGTGGGACACGAAGCTGCCCCACCGAATGGGTGGGCGGCTCAATTGAAGCGGTACATGGAAGACGGCGGAACCGTGCTGTATGTGCTCCGAGACGCCGCGGCCGGCAAGGCCCTGGGCAGGATCATGGGCCTGAACGAACTGGTCGTCGAGGAGGCCCGGACGGACGATTACGCCATGTTCGGCGAGATCGCCTTCGGGCATCCGCTTTTCGCCCCGTTTGCCGATCCGCGGTTCAACGACTTCACCAAGATCCACTTTTGGAAGCATCGCTCCGTGAAGGTCCAGCACGTTTCGAGCGTGGAGATCTTGGCGCGCTTTGACAACGGCGACCCCGCCTTGTTCGAGCAGGCGCACGAGAAGGGCAGATTGCTGGTGTTGACCAGCGGTTGGCACCCCCGGGATAGCCAGCTCGCCCGGTCCACGAAGTTCGTTCCGTTGATGCACGGCGTGTTGGAGCGGGCCGGAGTTGCAGACGTAGTTCTGCCCCAATATGAGATCGGCGATCGGGTAGTGTTTGCAGCTACCGATCAGCGTTCAAAGGCCGCCGCAGTCCGCAAGCCAGACGGCAGCAACGTCAAGCTGGCCAGCCACGCGCGTGCCTTCACCGATGCGGACCAGCCGGGCGTGTATCACCTTCAGTTCGCCGACGCGCAAAACGACTTTGCGGTCAACGTTCCGGCCGTGGAAAGCAGAACGGCCCCCCGTGAAGTGGAACAGTTGGAAGAGTTCGGTGTGCGAGTGGGCAACCACGCGACGCGTCTGGAACTGGCGGAGAAGCGCCGGCAAATGCGCGACCTGGAATTGGAAGGTAAACAGAAGTTCTGGCGCCTGCTGATCGTCGCGGCGCTGGGGGTCCTGATAGTCGAAACCTGGCTGGCGGGCCACCTGGCCCGGCGGCCCGAAGAACAACCTGAGGTGACGGGATGATTCGTCAACGGCTCTGGCAGGAATTGGAAGAGGTGGCCCGGCGCTATCGCCGGCTGTGCGTCTGGACGACACTTTCGGCCAGTTGGCTCTTCGCCGCTTTGGCTGGTGTGGGCTTGCTTGTGGCGGGCTGGAAGGCCGGTTGGACGTTGGCCTGGGCTGCGCCGGCGTTGGCTGTGGTAGCCTTTGCGGCAACAATCGTCGGCGTGGCTTTGGCGAGGCGTGCCGCTGGCGACCCTCGCCGGACTGCCCGGCTGATCGAGGCCAAACACCCGGAGTTGGAGACCCTGCTGTTGGCCGCCGTGGAGCAGGAGCCGACCTTGCCCAACGGGGAGTTCGGGTTCTTGCAGCAAGGCGTTATTCGAGACTCGCTGGCACACGGCCGCCGGAACTATTATTGGCAAGCGGTAGTCCCCACCCGGCGGATTCGCTTGATGCAGGCCACCGGCCTGGCAACGCTGGCGCTATTGGTTTTCGTGATCGGTCAAATGGCCGGCTATGCGTCCCATCGGGCGGAATACCTCGAGCCGCCCGGTGCTTCCGGCGAGCCGACCGCCATGCCCTCTAAAGTGACCATCATCCCGGGCGATACCGAGCTCGAACGCGGCACAACCTTGATTGTCACGGCCCGGTTCGACGGCGTGCTCCCGGACGTTGCAACGCTGGTCTACCACGACCGGTCGGGGGAAACGATCCGCGAGCCGATGTCCTTGAGCCTGTCCGACCCGATGTTCGGCGGACGAGTGGTCCGCGTCCGCAGCGATCTGTCGTACCGGGTCGAGTACGCCGAACGGACGACCCGCGACTATCGGGTGAGAGTCTACGAGCATCCGGAGTTGAAGCGCGCCGATGCACGCCTGGTTTTCCCCAAGTATACGTCGCTGGGAGACAAACGAGTGGAAGACACGCGGCGAGTCACCGCGGTGGAAGGTACCGAGGTCACCCTCTCTTGCCGGCTTAACAAGCCGGTCGCCAGCGCTCGTTTGGTAGGCCAAGACGGGGCGCCGCTAGAGTTGGCGGCCGAGGCGGGCGATCCGACCGTCTATTCGATCACGCACACGCTGGAGAAATCGGCTCGGTACAGGCTGCATTTGACCGATGCCGACGGGCGAAAGAACAAGCAGCCGCCCGAGTTCGTGTTCAACGCCACGCCCAATCGCCCCCCCGACGTCAAGATCACCATGCCCGCACGCGATCTGCGAGTCTCGCCCATCGAGGAACTGGAAACCAAGGCCAGCATCTGGGACGATTTTGGGTTGACGGCCTATGGAATCAGCTACGCCCTTGCGGGCGATCCGCCCCAAGACGTGGTCCTGGGCCGGCAGACCGCGGGCAACCAACGCCGGGAAGTCGAACATCTGATCGATTTCGAATCGCTCTCAGCGGAACCCGACCGGCTGGCTTCGTACTACTTCTGGGCAGAAGATATTGGTCCGGACTCTCAGCCGCGACGTACGTTCGGCGACATGTATTTTGCCGAGGTCCGCCACTTCGAGGAGATCTTTCGCCGGGGACAGCAGCCGCCGGGCGGGGCTGGCCAGCAACAGCCAGAGCAGCAGCAACAGCAGGGCGGCGGCAATCGAGCGCGGCAGGCCGAGCAACTCGCCGAAAAGCAGAAGCAGATCATCAACGCCACTTGGAAGGTGATCCGCCGCGAGACCCGGGCGCAGCCCAGCCAAGAGTTCGCCGCCGACGCCCGCCAACTGCAAACCGCCCAGCAAGAGGCCCTCGCGCAACTGCTCACCCTTGCCGACGAGATTGACGACGCGGAGTCGCAACAACATGCTGCCGAGGTGGGGCGCCAGATGGACAAAGCAATCACTCATTTGACCGACGCGGTAGAGTCGGCTTCGCCAGCCCCGCTCCACGGTGCCCTGGCAGTCGAGCAAGCGGCCTACCAGGCCTTGCTGAAGCTCCGAGCACGCGAATTCGAGGTGATCCGGGCCAACCGGCAACAGGGGCAACAGCAGCGGCAATCCGGCAGTGCCAGCGGCTCTCAAAGCCGCGCCCAGCAGCAACTCGACCAACTCGAGCTGAGAAGTTCCCAGAACCGCTACGAGACCCAACGGGAGGCCAGGACCCAGCAAGAGCAGACGCAGCGCGAGACCCGCCAGGTGTTGAACCGGCTGCGGGAACTGGCTAGGCGGCAGGGCGACCTGAACCAGCGGATGAAGGAGCTCCAGTCGGCCCTGGATGAAGCCAAGACCGAACGAGAGCGCGAGGAAATCCGGCGACAGCTCAAGCGCCTGCGCGACGAGCAGCAGCAGATCCTCCGCGACACGGACGAACTCAGCCAGCGGATGCAGCAGCCCCAGAATCAGGAGCGGATGGCCGAATCGCGCCAAGACCTCCAGCGCACCCGCGAGAACATCCGGCAGACCACCGAAGCCCTCAGGGAAGGGCAGGTCTCCAGGGCCGTGGCCAGCGGGACCCGAGCCGAACGGGAACTCAAAGAGATGCGAGAGGAGTTTCGCAGGCAGGCCTCCGACCGATTCTCCGAGGAAGTCAGGCAACTGCGGGACGACGCCCGGCAGCTCGACGAAAACGAAAACAGACTGGCCGAGCGCCTGCGTAACCTCGGCCAAGACAAACCCCAGAATAGAAAACTGCGCGATTCGGATCAACGACGGCAAATCGGCGAAGGTTTTCAACGGCAGCGCAGGGACCTCGATCGCCTGATGGAAGACATGCAGGAAACCATCGAGGAAGCCGAGGAAACGGAACCGCTGATGACCGAGCGGCTCTACGACACGCTCCGCAGGACGCGGCAGCAGAAACTTGAAGACATGCTGGAGGTCACCCGCACACTGGTCGACCGCGGATTTGTCGACCAGGCCCGGTCCGCCGAATTGGCGGCTGGCAAGGGCGTCGAACAGTTGAGACAGGGCGTGGAGGAGGCGGCCGAAAGCATCCTGGGCGACGAGAACGAAGCCCTACAGAGAGCGCACGATACGCTCACGGACTTGGCGAACCAACTCAACGAGGAGATTCGGCGCGCCGACGCCCGGGAGCCCCGCGGGCAGCGTCCGGAACAGCAGAACCGCGACCAGCAAGACGCACAGCAGCAACGCGGACAGCCCCAAGACGAGCAACCACAGGACCGGCAACCCGCCGGCAGCCAGACACCCGGCAACCGGCAATCGAATGACCGGCAGGATCGGCAAGCCGACCGACCGACGCCGCGACAGCCGGGGGCCGGCGCCCGGCGGCCAACGGCCCAATCCACGCGTGGGCAAGCTCAACCCAACGGCCGCCGGAAGCCCTCCCTGCCCGGCGGCCTCGACCGTTTCATCGACGCAGACCGTGCGGCGGGCCCGATTACCGGCGCCGATTTCCTTCGCTGGTCCGACCAGTTGCGCGACGTCGAAGAGATGCTCCGCGACCTGCAGTTGCGCGGGGAGGCGGCCAGAATTCGCGACCGGGCGCGGGGCATCCGCCGCGACCTGCGCCGCAACTTCAAAGGGCCGAATTGGGACATCGTGCGCAAGTTCGTCGCCCAGCCGCTCAACGAGTTGCGGGATCGCGTTGCCCAGGAGCTGCTCAAGCGTGGGGCCAAGGAGAGCCTGGTGCCGATCGATCGCGACCCGGTTCCACCAAAATATGCTGACCAAGTCCGCCGTTACTACGAGCAGCTAGGGAGTGGGCAGTGATCCTGGCATCGCTGATCTGGGGAGCGCCCGGCTGGCTCTGGCCGGCCGTGGCGATGGCCCTGGTGGCATTGGTTGTTTTGGCGTGGGGCTACCGCCGCGCGCCGGCCTCACTCCCCGTCCGCTGCTGTGCCAGCGCGCTCAAAGCGATCGGCATCGCCGCGCTGTTGCTCTGCTTGATGGAACCGCTCTTCAGCGGCACGCGGCCGCGCCCCGGCGCTAATCTCTTCGTGTTGCTGGTCGACGACAGTCAAAGCCTGCAAATCCGCGATGCGGGCGCCCAGCAGACGCGTGCCGAAGTCTTGCGCGAGATCTTCGTCGACGACGCTCCTTGGCTTGCCCGCTTGAGTCAGGACTTCGATCTGCGGCAATACAGCTTTGCAGAACGGCTGCAATCGCTCAATGGCGCAGCGGAACTGACGGCTTCCGGAGATGGATCGGCTTTGGTCACGGCGCTGGATACCGTCGCGCGGCGATTCCGCGGACGCCCCCTGGCCGGAATACTCCTGCTGACCGACGGCAATGCCACCGATCTGCCCGGCGAGGCGATCGACGGCCTCCCCCCATCGCGTCCTGAGCTGCCTCCGGTCTATCCCGTGCCCATCGGCAAGGGCTCGCCGGGCAAGGACATCCGCATCGGGCAGGTCGCCGTGAGTCAGACGAATTTTGAACAGACACCGGTCACGATCCGCGCGGAGATCGTAGCCGAAGGATACGACGACGCGAAAGTGGTTGTCCAGTTGCTCGACGCTTCCGGCAAGCAGCTTCAGCAGCAGACCCTCGAGCTCGCCGAGGAAGGTAAGCCGCGGGTGGTCCGGTTTCGATTGCGTCCGCAGCGGGCGGGCGTTAACTTTTACCGGTTGCGGGCGGCGGCCGAATCAGAGCTGGAGCAGCTCGACGCGCCCAAGGAGTCGGCGGAAGCCACGCTGGCCAACAACAGCAAGCTGGTCGTAGTCCATCGGCCCCGCGGGCCGTATCGCGTGTTGTACGTTTGCGGACGGCCCAACTGGGAGTTCAAGTTTCTGCGCCGTGCCGTGGCCGCGGACCGCGAGGTCGAACTGGTGGGGCTGGTCCGCATCGCAAAGCGCGAGCCGAAGTTTACCTTTCTCGGGCGGCGTGGCGATTCGGCCAATCCGTTGTACAAGGGTTTCGAGGACCAGGATGAAGAAGATGCCGAACGCTACGACCAGCCGGTCCTGATACGCATCGGAACCCGTGACGACGCGGAATTGCGTGACGGGTTTCCCGCGGACGCCGACGTTCTCTACCAATACCACGCCGTGATCCTGGACGACGTCGAGAGCGACTTCTTCACCCAGGACCAGATGTTGCTGTTGCAGAAGTTCGTCAGTCGGCGCGGCGGAGGATTCTTGATGCTGGGCGGCGCGGAATCCTTCCGGGAAGGCCAGTACCGGCGCACGCCCATCGGCGAGTTGCTGCCGGTCTATCTCGATGCTTCGCCGTCACCCCCATCCGGCGCCCGTTATCGAT
>SDBV01006901.1_pt1 | contig 15611 bp, 27 predicted proteins | sample 2277081 | NCBI WGS metagenome assembly SDBV01 (sample SAMN10402039, study PRJNA504765) | marine sediment metagenome | isolation source: marine sediment core GS10_PC15, 223 cmbsf | place: Arctic Ocean: Southern Knipovich Ridge | collected 2010
TCAGGGCAGAGGTACTGTTGTAACCGGCAGAATCGAAAGAGGTGTTATACATATTGGTGATCCTATGGAAATCGTAGGTATCCGTGAAACAACAACTACTACCTGTACTGGTGTTGAGATGTTTAATAAACTTCTTGATGAAGGTCAGGCTGGTGATAATGTTGGTACGCTTCTTAGAGGTATTGATAAAGATAAGGTCGTAAGAGGGCAGGTTCTGGCTAAGCCAAAATCTATTACACCTCATATGAAATTTACAGGAGCTGTATATGTTCTGAGTAAGGATGAGGGTGGTCGTCACTCACCATTTTTCTCCGGTTATCGTCCTCAGTTCTATTTTAGAACTACTGATATTACAGGTACAGTTAGTCTTCCAGCAGATAAGCAGATGATTATGCCTGGTGATAACACTGAAATCATTGTTGAACTGATTCATCCTATTGCTATGGATAAAGGTCTTAGATTCGCTATTCGCGAAGGTGGGCGTACTGTAGCTAGTGGTCAGGTCACAGAAATCGAAGAATAGAATTATTAAAGTCCTGTACTTTAGAAAGTGCAGGACTTGTTTTTGGAGGAATAATGGCCAAGGATAGAATCCGTGTAAGGCTGAGAGGTTTTGACATAGAACTTATTGATCAAAGTTCACGGGCAATCGTGCAGACTGTTGTGAAGGCTGGAGCTAAAGTTGCCGGTCCAATTCCTTTACCGACAAGAATCAATAAATATACTGTGCTTAAGTCACCTTTTGTAAATAAGAAGTCTCGGGAACAGTTTGAGATGCGTACACATAAACGGCTAATTGATATCCTGGATCCTACATCAAAGGTAATGGATGCTTTAATGAAGCTTGAGCTTCCCGCTGGTGTGGATGTAGAGATTAAACAGTAATTAATGCTAAGACTAATTGAGGTATGAGATGTTAGGGCTGATCGGCAGAAAAGTCGGAATGACACAAGTTTTTGACGAAAGGGGAGTTTTAACTCCTGTAACAGTCATAAAAATAGAAGAGAATGTAGTAGTTGCTGAGAGAAATGAAGAAAAAAACGGCTACAATGCAAAACTGATTGGTGCTGTTGACAAAAAGTCAAAGCATGTTTCAAAACCTTATGGTGGTCAGTTTGGCGAAAAGATAAACCCGAAGGCTGTATTAAAAGAAATGAGAGATTTTGAAGGCGAAGTTTCTGTAGGTGATTCTTTTGGTATTGAGCTTTTTAAGGATCTTTCTTTTGTAGATATAGAAGGAACTTCAAAGGGAAAAGGTTATCAGGGTGTAATGAAGAGGCATGGATTTGGAGGAGGTCCGGCAACCCACGGATCCAAATTTCACAGAGGACTCGGAGGTACTGGTATGGCTGCAACTCCGTCCAGAACGTTCAAAGGTACAAAGATGCCCGGAAGAATGGGCGGAGTCAGAACTTCTGTACAAAACCTCAGAGTTGTTAAGATAGATGAAGAAAAACAAGTTCTTATGGTGAAAGGCGCTGTACCAGGTCCCAATAAAGGCATGGTAATTGTCAAGAAAGCTAAGAAGAAGTAGAGGAATATGATGGAAACAAAAGTCTTTTCGATTAAAGGCGAAGAGATAAAAAATATTACTCTTAATGATGATGTTTTTGGCAGGGAAGTTAGTGAAGGTTCTATTTATTATGCAATAAATAATGAGCTTGCTAACAGAAGAGTAGGTACTGCCAGTACAAAAACTCGTGGTGAAGTAAGGGGTAGTAACGCCAAGCCATGGAGACAGAAAGGAACCGGTCATGCCAGATCTGGTGATAAAAAATCTCCTGTTTGGGTTGGTGGTGGAACGATATTCGGTCCCAAGCCTAGGGATTATAGCTATAAGATGCCGAGGAAGATGAAGCGTCTTGCTATGAAATCAATATTGTCTCTGAAGGTTAAACAGGAAAAGATTAAAGTAGTAGAGGATTTTACTGTTGAATCTGGTAAAACCAGGGATTTAACAGAGCTTCTGGGGGATCTTGTAAAAGACGAATCGACTGTACTTATCTTAAAAGATGATGACAAGATGTTGAGGAGAGCTGGTAAAAATATTCCATGGTTAAAGTTTTTAACCTACAATAGATTAAGTGCACATACTCTCTTTTATGGAAGAAATGTGCTTATACTTGAAACTGCTGTCGGAAATCTAAACGATTTCTATGGTGCTGAGTAAAGGGGCGGAAGATGAGATTTGACCAAATAATTATTGAGCCCGTGCTTACAGAAAAAACAAACAGCATGCGCGAGTCTGAAGGTAAAGTAAAATATACGTTCAAGGTTGATCCCCGTGCAAATAAACTTCAGATTATGGAAGCTGTTAAAAGATTGTTTTCTGTTAATCCTGTTGACTGCAGGATTATTAATGTAAAAGCTAAACCTCGTCAGTCGCGTACGAAATCCGGTATACGTGCCGGAAGTACTACACCGTGGAAAAAAGCTATTGTTACCCTTGCAGAAGGGAACAAGATAGAAATTATCGAGGGCGTGTAGGGTCTGTTGTAAGATTCTATCCAGGGAGAACTTAAGTGGGAATTAAGACATATAAGCCAAGGACGCCAAGTCTAAGGTATAGAGCAAGTCTGACATTCGAGGAAATTACCAGGACTGGCAGTGAGAAATCTCTGACTAATGGACTTTCTTTTAAAGCCGGACGTGGCGCTGGTGGAAGAATTAGTGTTAGACGCCGAGGTGGAGGACATAAACGAAAGTATCGTGTTGTTGACTTCAAAAGGGATAAGTATGGAGTTCCTGGTAAAGTCGTATCTATTGAATACGATCCAAACAGATCAGCGAACATCGCTCTTATTAATTATTATGATGGTGAGAAACGATATATACTGTCACCAAAAACTTTGGTGGTTGGTAAGGTTATTGTAAGTGGTGCTGATGCTGTTCTGGAAGCTGGTAATGCACTTCCTTTGGAGAAAATACCTTTAGGTGTAAGAGTTCATAATGTTGAACTTCAGCTTGGAAGGGGTGGGCAGCTTGTTAGATCTGCTGGAACAGGAGCTACGATTATGGCCAAAGAGGGAGATTATGTAACTGTAAAACTCCCTTCAGGTGAAGCAAGAATGGTTTTTGGAAAATGCTATGCTACCCTCGGTGAGGTTGGTAATGAAGATCATATGAATATCAACATTGGTAAAGCCGGACGGTCCAGGTGGATGAAGAGAAGACCAAAGGTTAGAGGTGTTGTTATGAATCCTCATGATCATCCGCATGGTGGTGGTGAAGGTAAGACATCGGGTGGACGTAATCCTGTAACACCATGGGGTGTTCCGACTAAGGGTTATAAAACACGTAAGAAGAAAAAATCTTCTGGCAAGTTTATTGTTAAGAGACGGAAGTAGGAGTGACAAGTGTCAAGGTCAATTAAAAAGGGTCCGTTTATCGAGAAAAAACTCTACAAGAGAATTGTTGAGGCAAGTAAAGCAGGGGATAAGAAAATGCTTAAAACTTATTCCCGAACTTCTACAATAATTCCTGAGATGGTTGGTTATACTATCTCAGTTTACAATGGCAAGTCGTGGGTTCCTGTTTTTATAACAGAAAACCTTGTAGGTCATAAACTTGGAGAATTTGCACCAACCAGGATGTACCGGGGACATGCATATTCAGATAAGAAAATGAGAAAGAGATAGGTGTAGAGATGGAAGAAAAACAGGTATACAGGTCAACAGCTAAATTTCTCATGATTTCACCGACTAAAGTTCGACCAATTGCGGACAATATCAGGATGAAACCATATACAGAGGCCATGGCTATTCTAGATAGTCTACCACAGAAGGGTGCCGGCTTTCTGCAAAAAGCTATCAAATCTGCAGCTTCCAACGCCCTGTCATTGAATAAAAAACTCGATGAAGAGATGTTGTATGTGAAGGAGCTTCAGGTAAATGAAGGTCCCAGATTGAAGCGTGTTTGGGCGAGAGCCCGAGGGAAAAGAGACATACTTTTAAAAAGGATGTGTCATATTTACGTTGTAATTGATGAAATAGCAGGGATGGGGGAGTAAATGGGTCAGAAAGTTAATCCTATAGGAATGAGATTGGGCATTAATAGGACCTGGAAATCGAAATGGTATGTCGACCCCAGGGAGTATGCTGATACTCTCCATGAAGATCTTAAGCTTAGAAAAGAAATGATGGAAGCTCCTGAAACAAAAGGTGCTGAAATATCTGATATTGAAATAATCAGACATCCTCAGCGAATAACTCTTGTTGTTAAGACTTCCAGGCCTGGTATCATTATTGGAGCAAAAGGCTCTAATATTGAAAAAATTGGTGCACGTCTTCAGAAGACAGCTAAGAAGAAGATCCAGATTAAGATAAAAGAGGTCAAGCGGCCCGAAGTGGATGCACAGTTAATCGCCATGAGTGTAGCCAGACAGCTTAAAACTCGTGGTTCTTTCCGAAGAACTCTTAAGATGGCAGTTTCCAATGCAATGAAAGCTGGTGTCCAGGGTGTTAAGATAAGAATCAGCGGAAGACTTGGTGGTGCAGAGATGGCAAGAACTGAGTGGAACAAAGATGGAAGAATTCCACTTCACACCCTGAGGGCAGGTATAGATTACGGTTTTGCTGAAGCTGTAACTACCTTTGGTTTAATAGGCGTAAAAGTTTGGGTTTATAATGGTGACGTTTATAAAAACGACCGTAAGGAAGATGCTGGTTTACTTGTTCGAAAGAAGAGAGAACCCGCTCCATCAAGGAGACAATAGGTATGCTTAGTCCAAAAAGAACTAAATATAGAAAGCTTCAGAGAGGCAAACGAGACGGAGTTGCTCAGAAGGGAAACAAAGTGTCCTTTGGCGAATATGGTCTGATGGCACTGGAACCCAGATGGATAACCAATCGTCAGATAGAGGCTGCTCGTATCGCGATGACTAGAAAGATTAAGAGAGGCGGAAAAGTCTGGATTAGAATATTTCCCCACATGCCGTATACAAAAAAGCCTGCTGAAACACGTCAGGGAAAAGGTAAGGGTAACCCTGAGGGATGGGTTGCAGTTGTTAAAAAAGGAACTGTTATGTTTGAAATGGCAGGAGTAGATAGTGATCTCGCAAAAGAAGCACTGACCCTTGCTCGTAATAAACTTCCTATCAAAACAAAGATAGTTGCAAGAAGGGATCTGGAGTAGAATATGAAAGATTCGTTAAATGATTTGACATACGACGAGTTATTGGTAAAGAAAGAAGAGCTGAGTCGAAAATTACTTGATGTTCGTATTAATAAGGTTATGGGGCATGTAGAAAATCCTCTTGAACTGAGGATTATACGCCGGACGATTGCCCGGTTGAATACAATTATTCATGAATATGCTCTTAAGATCAGAAAGAACTAAAGTAGATCAGCGGAAAAGAGAGGGTTGGATATGGATGTAAATAAGAAAACCTTTACGGGGCAGGTTGTTAGTGACAAAATGGATAAAACCATTGTAATTGCCATTACAACAAAAACTCTTCATGGACTTTACAAAAAGTATGTTAAAAGTACTAAGAAGGTAAAAGCTCACGATGAGAAGAATGATGCCCGCATGGGCGATACCGTTAGAGTGGTTGAGTGTAGACCAGTCAGTAAAAATAAGCACTGGCGTCTGGCAGAGATTGTTGAACGGGCAAAATAGTATAAAAGGAGTTGCGTTATGATACAGATGCAGACATATCTGAATGTGGCAGATAATAGTGGCGCAAAAAGAGTTCAGTGTATTAAAGTTCTTGGCGGTAGTAAAAGAACCAGTGCAGGCATAGGTGATGTAATTGTTGTTGCAGTAAAAGATGCTATACCAAATGCAGCAATTCGTAAGGGTGAAGTGCAGAAGGCTGTTATCGTAAGAATAAAGAAGGAATACAGAAGACCTGATGGGACTTATATCCGATTTGATGATAACGCGTGTGTTATTATTGATGAGAATAGTAATCCAAAGGGAAAACGTATTTTTGGACCTGTGGCTAGGGAGTTAAGGGATGCTGGTCAGATGAAGATTGTTTCCCTTGCTCCTGAAGTGCTTTAAGGGGTTGTCATGAAAGAGAAAATGAAAACCAGAATAAAAAAAGATGATACAGTTAAGGTTTTGACTGGTAAGGAAAAGGGAAAAACCGGGCGTGTATTAAAAATTGACAGGGTTAGTGGAAGAGTTATCGTTCAGGGGCTTAATATGGTTAAAAAGGCCGCGAAAAAGAAAAGTCAGCAGGATAAGGGCGGCATTATTGAAATCGAAGCACCGTTACATATTTCCAATATTGCAATGACTACAAAAGGCGGTCAGGTGACAAAAATTGGTTATAAATTTGAGAATGGCAAGAAAATAAGATTTGCCAGGAAAACTGGAGAAGTGCTCTAATGGAACAATATGTACCTAATGTAAAGAGGCTTTATAAAGAGAAGGTAGCAAAAGAGCTTTTTGAAGAGTTTGGATACAAATCCACTATGGAGATACCTGGAATAGAAAAGGTTTCTATCAATGTTGGGGTTGGTGATGCTATCTCAAATAAAAAGTTTCTGGAATCCGCAGTTAAGGAATTGGAACTGATTTCAGGTCAGCATGTTGTTAAGACAAAAGCCCGAAAGTCGATCTCTAACTTCAAGTTACGTGAAGGTGTTGAGATTGGTGCTAAGGTTACTCTTCGGGGAAACCAAATGTGGGAGTTTTTGGATCGGTTGATGAATATTGCTATTGCGCGTATTAAGGACTTTAGGGGTATTAATCCTAATGCCTTTGATGGACATGGAAATTTTTCAATGGGAATAACAGAACAGATTATTTTCCCTGAGATTGATTATGATAAAATAGAGAGAGTTAGCGGACTGAATGTTGCAATTGTAACAACAGCTGATACAGATCAGGAAGCAAGGGTTCTCTTAAAAAAACTTGGTATGCCTTTTAGGAAGTAGGGAGTTTAATTGTGGCAAAAAAATCTATGATTATTAAAGCCCAGCGGAAACCAAAATACAGTACACGTATTGTTAATAGGTGTCGTATTTGTGGAAGACCCAGAGGGTATATGAGGAAATTTCAGATGTGTAGGATTTGTTTCAGGAAACTGGCCAGTCAAGGCCTGATTCCAGGTGTAACAAAATCAAGCTGGTAGGGAGAACGAAATGTCAATATCAGATCCTTTAGCAGATATGCTTACAAAAATTCGTAATGCCAGTAGTGCGCGTTTCGAAAAAGTAGATGTTACTACTTCTAAACTTAAACTTGAGGTAGTTAAGATACTTAAAAATGAGGGTTATATTAAGAACTTTAAGAAAACCACTAAGGATAATATTAATAGTATCAGAATTTTTCTAAAATATGATACGGAAGAGAAACCAATTATCCATGGTCTTAAAAAGATCTCTACCCCTGGTAGAAGATTCTATATGGGATATAAAAAGATGCCCAGGATATACAATGGTCACGGTGTTCTTATAGTTTCAACATCAACTGGTGTTATTACAGGTCGAAAAGCTTCGGAACAGAAAATCGGTGGTGAGCTGATTTGTTCTGTATGGTAAGGTGAGGTAGATATGTCAAGAATTGGTAAATTACCGGTCCGGATACCTCAGGGTGTAAAGGTCGGTGCAACTGATAGTATTATTACAGTTGAAGGACCCAAAGGGAAGCTCACTCAGGAATACAAGCCTGATGTGTCCATTGAAGTTAAAGAAAATGAGGTAATCGTTGGCGTAAATAACGATTCTAAAAAGGCAAATGCTTATCACGGTTTATACAGGCAGTTGATCAACAACATGATAACAGGTGTGTCTGCAGGGTTTACAAGATCATTACTTGTTAATGGCGTAGGTTACCGTGCAGAAGTAAAGGGTGATATCCTTTTTCTTAATCTAGGGTTTTCAACACAGATTGAATACTATATCAATAAGGATATTGCTATCAGCTGTGAAGGTACTAATAAAATTACAGTTGTTGGGATTGATAAACAGAAGGTTGGTCAGGCATGTGCCGAAATAAGATCTCTTCGTCCACCAGAGCCATATAAGGGTAAAGGTATAAAGTACGAAGAAGAGACACTCCGAAGAAAGATCGGAAAATCGGGTATTAAGTAGGTTCGGGTATGAAAAGAGTTGAAGAAAAAAGCAAAAGAAGAAAAAGACGAAAAAAACATATTCGTAAATCCATTTCCGGAACAGCAGTTAGGCCGCGGATGACTGTATACAGAAGTGCAAAGAACATGTATGTTCAGGTTATCGACGATAATACAGGTAATACTATTGCTTCAGTCAGCACAATGGAAGAATCTTTCAAAGATTTGAAGAACAACGTTGAAAATGCTGGAAAACTTGGTTCCGCCATTGGTGAAAAGCTTAAAGCTAAGAAAATCTCTACTGTTGTTTTTGATAGAAATGGATACCTCTATCACGGTATTGTGAAAGGTATTGCTGACGGTGCAAGAAAAACCGGCATTAAGTTTTAGGGGGGAATGTGGAAAAAGATAAAGAGTTTGTTGAAAAACTCATAAAGCTTAACAGAGTTGCTAAAGTAGTTAAAGGTGGTAGAAGATTTTCATTTTCTGCTCTTATGGTAGTTGGAGACCGGAACGGCCGGGTAGGTTATGGTTTTGGTAAGGCAAATGATGTGGCTGAAGCAATAAGAAAAAGCATAGAGAAAGCAAAAAAGAATCTTATAACTGTACCTGTTAAAAACTTGACTGTACCCCATGAAATTATTGGTAATTTTAAAAGTGCAAGTGTGCTCCTGAAACCAGCATCTCCTGGTACAGGCGTTATAGCTGGTGGTCCTGTAAGGGCTATTATGGAAGCTTGTGGTATCCATGATATTTTAAGCAAATCCCTCGGCTCCAAGAATACTATGAACATTGTAAAAGCCACTTTCGATGGGTTTGAGAATATTTTTGATGCCAGGGAAATTGCAAAGAACAGGGGTAAAACCCTTGACGAGATGTGGGGTTAATTATGGCTAAAAAGAAGGCTAAAAGGATTCGTATACAGCTTGTTAGAAGTGTTATAGGTCGTTTGCCTGCACAAAGGAAAACTGTTAAGGCTCTTGGATTAAAGAAAATGAACAGTACTGTTGAACAGGAAATGAATCCTGTTATCATGGGTATGGTCAATACAGTATCACATCTTGTGAAAGTTGAGGAGATCAAATAAACATGGAACAGATAAAAGCTCCGGTAGGAGCTAATAAAAAAAAGACAATTGTGGGTCGTGGCACCGGCAGTAAGGGTAGAACTTCCGGTAGAGGTCATGATGGTCAGAACTCAAGATCCGGTGGTGGAACAAGACCTGGATTTGAAGGTGGTCAGATGCCTTTGTATAGGCGGATTGCCCACAGAGGATTTTCCAACTATCCTTTCAAGAAAGAATATACAGTTGTTAATGTCTCTAAGCTTGAAGGTAAGTTTAAAGATGGTGATATAGTAAGTGAAGAAACTTTGAGAGAAAAGGGCCTTTTAAAAGGTAAAAATAGCCTGGTTAAGATACTTGGTAATGGTGAAATCAAAATTAAACTGAACGTGGAAGTTGAAAAAGTCACAACCGGTGCCAGAGCGAAGATTGAAAAAGCTGGTGGAAAGGTGCTTGATAAAGAAGGCAGTGATGGCTAATAACGTGTTTCTTGATGTGTTCAGTATAAAAGACCTTAGGCAGAGAATATTTTTTACAATCTCAATGCTGATAATTTTTCGACTTGGTGCAACATTACCTATACCAGGGATCGATATAAATGCTTTAAAGCTATATTTTATGTCCCAGCAAGGTTCAGGCGCTATTGGAATTACAGAGTATATAGATTTTTTTGCAGGTGGTGCATTCAAGAACTTCTCTATATTCATGCTTGGTATAATGCCGTATATCTCTGCACAAATTATTATGCAGCTTCTTCTTCTTGTTATTCCTTCCCTCAAGAAGATGTCGGAAGAAGAGGGTGGTCGTAAAAAAGTTCAGAGAATAACCAGGTATGCGACTCTTGTTATATGTGTACTTCAGTCATATGTTGTTACAGTTTATGCTAACTCAATTCCCAATGCTATTACTATGAACAGGTTGCAATACACTATTATTGCAATGCTTACTGTTACAACCGGTACAGTTTTTTTAATATGGCTAGGTGAACAGATCACTCAGCGTGGTGTTGGAAACGGTATTTCGTTGATTATTTTTGCAGGTATAGTGGCTCGGATGCCAAGTGGATTTATTACTCTGTTTAGAATGGTTCAGAGTGGAGAAATAAATACTGTACATGTCATAATCGTGCTTGCTATGTTTGTAGCTGTGATTGCATTGGTTATCTATGAACAGCAGGGTCAGAGAAAGATACCGGTTAACTATGCAAAACGTGTAGTAGGGCGAAAAATGTATGGTGCTCAGAGTACTTATATTCCATTTAAAATTAATCCTTCGGGGGTTATCCCAGTAATTTTTGCTTCGTCTGTTCTGACTTTTCCTCTTCAAATTGCAGGAAGTCTTGGACCTGAAGTTAAATGGCTTGCGAGTTTTTCCTATTGGTTACGTCCTCAAGGTTCACCGTACATAGTAATCTATACTTTACTGATTATTTTCTTTGCGTATTTTTATACACAGGTAACTCTTAATCCAGTAGAGATTGCCAAGCAGATACGGGAAAATGGTGGTTCAATACCTGGTGTCCGTATTGAGAAGATGGAAGAACATCTGTCAAAAATATTGAACAGAATAGTTTTGCCGGGGTCGATGTTTCTTGCTTTTATAGCTGTAATACCGACTTTAGTTCAGAAACTTTTCAGTTTTCCTATAGAAGTAGCAATGCTGATGGGTGGTACCTCATTACTGATTATGGTAGGTGTCGATCTTGACACTATGTCTCAGATTGAAGGTCATCTGCGAATGCACCATCATGATGGATTAATGAAAAAAAGCAAGGTCAGATCAAGGAACTTATAGAGGATAAAAGAATGAAAGTTAGAGCAAGCGTTAAACCAATGTGTGATAAATGTAAGGTTATACGAAGAAAAGGGGTTGTCAGAATTATCTGTGAGAATCCTAAACATAAGCAGAGGCAGAGGTAGGGGGATCATATAAATGGCAAGAATTTCAGGAATAGACCTTCCCAATAAGGCAGTAAAAATTGCACTGACCTACATTTATGGAATCGGCAGAACTTCTGCTGTTGAAATTTGTAAAAAAGCTGGTATTGATGCTAACATTCGAATTAATGATCTATCGTCAGATGACATTAATAAAATAAGAGCAGCAATTGATAGTGATTACACTGTAGAAGGAAGACTTCGAACTCAGACAGCTCTCAATATTAAACGATTGATGGATATAGGCTGTTATAGAGGTCTTCGTCATAGAAGAGGATTACCTGTAAGAGGACAGCGTACTAAAACAAATGCTCGAACAAGAAAGGGTAAGAAAAAGACAGTAGCCGGAAAGAAGAAATAGGCTTGGAGGAAATAAGTGGCTAAAGCAAAAAGAAAAACAAAGAAGACTGTATATGAAGGCAATGTCTATGTACAGGCAACTTTTAATAATACAATTGTTACTGTTACTGATCTAAATGGAAATGCAGTATCATGGGCAAGTGCAGGTGGTTTAGGTTTTCGCGGCGCAAAAAAATCTACACCCTATGCAGCTCAGATAACTGCAGAAACTGCAGCTAAAAAGGCTATCGATTTTGGACTCAAAGAAGTTCATGTGTATGTCAAAGGACCTGGCGTTGGACGAGAATCTGCAATACGTTCTCTTGGGACTCTCGGACTTCTTGTTAGAAGTATTAAAGATGTAACACCGATTCCTCATAATGGCTGTAGACCTAAAAAAACAAGAAGAGTATAAAGAGGTAAAAGATGGCAAGATATGTAGGCCCTCAGTGTCGGCTTTGCCGAACTGAGAATACAAAGCTCTTCCTAAAAGGAGAGAGGTGCTATAGCGCCAAGTGCCCAATAGCAAAAAAAGCAAGCCCTCCTGGCAAAGGTCCCAGATTCAGAGCTAAGAAAAGATCTGATTATGGAATCCAGTTAAGAGAAAAGCAGAAATTAAAAAGAATTTTTGGTATGCTTGAAAAACAGTTTAAACTTACATTCAAGGAAGCAGATAGATCGCAGGGTAAAACAGGTGACAACCTGATTACACTACTGGAAAGAAGATTGGATAATACAGTTTATCGTATGAGATTTGCTTCTTCCCGAAAGCAGGCAAGACAGCTTGTTTCTCATGGACATATTCTGGTAAATGGAAAGAGAGTAACAATCGGTTCTTTTCGTCTGAAATTGAACGATGAAGTGGCTGTTCAGACAAAGAGTCAGAAAATGGTTGTTATAAAGGAAAGCCTTAAAGAGTACACTAAATCTGGTGTTTTTCCATGGATGGACTTAAATCCAGATGAAATGAAAGGCAAAATGAACGCATTTCCACAAAGAAGTGAAGTTACTGATCTTCTTGATGTAAATGTACAGTTAATCGTAGAACTTTATTCGAGATAGGAGTTTACATGGCGCAGAAAAACCTTTTAAAGGGATTCAAGATGCCGAAGGGAATAACCTTTGAGCACAGCGAAGTAGACACCAATTATGGCAAGTTTATTGCGTACCCCTTCGAGAGAGGGTATGGTACTACGATTGGCAACACCCTAAGAAGGATATTACTATCATCAATTCAGGGTTATGCTGTTTCGGCTGTGAAAATTACAAGCTATAATGAGGATGGTACTCCTCATATGATTTCAAGCGAGTATGAGTCTATTGCTGAGGTATCAGAAGATACACCTGAGATTTTAAATAGACTTAAACAACTTCAGATCAAATTACCTGAAGGTATTGATCAGATGACAATACTCGCTGAGTTCTCCGGGCCGGGTATTGTGACAGGTGGAGCTTTTGGAAAAAGTGAAGGTGTCTTTGTGATAAATGAAAATCTAGAACTTTTTACCATGATGGATAAAGCTAAGATCGATTTTGAGATTCAGGTAGATTATGGTAGAGGGTATGTTCCTTCAGAGATAAATGAGAAATATATTGAAGTAATTGGAACAATTCCAATTGATGCAGTTTTTTCACCGATTAAACGTGTAAAGTATGCGATTGAGAATACAAGAGTCGGTCAGCGGAATGATTATGATAAGCTGATTATTGAGATATATACTGATGGTACTATGGGGCCTGCCGATGCTCTTGCTGAATCAGCTAAGATTGCTAAAGATCACTTTACAATTTTTATCAATTTTGATGAGGATGCTGTTTCCGGTGACGAAGAAGTTGATGAAGAGGAAGAGAGAATCAAATCAATTCTTGAAACACCTGTTGAAGAACTTGAACTTTCTGTAAGATCAAGTAATTGTTTGAAAAATGCTAATATAAGATCGATCGGAGATCTAACCAGGAAATCAGAGGATGAGATTGCAAAAACAAGGAATTTTGGTAAGAAGTCATTACTTGAAATAAAAGAAAAACTGAAAGAGTGGAACTTGAGTCTGGGGATGACTGATTATAGTGTTCTTAAAACTTCAAGAAAACTCGAAACGAATGAGGAAGAAGAAAATGAAGCATAGAGTAGGGTTCAATAAGCTTGGACTTAAAACAAGTCATAGAAAAGCTCTGCATAGGAATATGGCTACTTCTCTCTTTAGGTATGAACGGATTACTACAACTAAGTCTAAAGCTCTTGCTGTAAAAAGAACTGTAGAAAAAATGATCACCAAAGCAAAAGTAGATTCTGTGCATAACCGGAGACAAATTGCGCAGGATATTAAAGACAAGACTATTCTGGCAAAACTCTTTAGTGATATCGCACCCAGGAACGAAAAAAGGCCCGGGGGTTATACTAGGATTTTAAAACTTGGAAGCAGGAATGGCGATGCAGCAGAAATGGTAATTCTTGAGCTTGTAGAAAAAGAGGGTGGATCTGACGATAAAGCAAAAGCACCTAATAAATCTAAAGAAAAAAAGACAAATAAAAAAGAGACAGCAATTGAGAAATCCGAAACAGCTTCAATAGCTGTAAAGGATGAAGAATCTCCTATAGTAACAACTCCGAAAGAATCCGGGATTGTTGAAGAAGAAAAGGATGATACTGAAGAGTCATCTACAGCAAGTATATAATACTGCTTAACATTACAACATGGGACTGTCAAAAACGTGTTTTTGGGCAGTCCTTTTTTATTATTTACTTCTTAGTCTTCGTTCTGATTTGACCGATAATGTAGTGTTGAATAGTATCCAAGAAGCTGGAGGGTAATGATCAGCGGCCTATGAATGCGCTACAACGAATATCTCTAAGTCTATTAATAACAGTATTACTCTCCTCAATATTTGTTTTCCTTGCGTTCACTGGACTTTTCTCCTATTTCGAATTGGAATTCTTTAACAAAAGGGTCCAACAGATAAACCAAAATGAGTTATCTGTAAAAATTCAGGGAATAAATGCTTTTCATGAAAAATATCGAAAGAGATTCAATTTGATTCTGGAAGGTCTGGATATTCAGAAGATCTATACTTCTCAATGGGATGAAGAGTATATTACAAAATTCCATAATTTGATCCGATTATTTGAAGAAGAATTTCATGGAATACAGTTTATATGGTTTTATGATGACAAATATCAGATTCACTATAGTTCAGCTGACTTTGCTGAAAAATCAAGTAGCAGTTCATTTAGAAAAGTATATAAGAATGCAGAAGAAGCATCAGAAAATATAATAGACTATTCTCTACTTACAAAAATTGAATTAGGCAATTATTCGATTCATCTGGACGGTATTGGAAATCAAATACTTTATAAATTTTCAGCAGTTGACAAATTAGGTTTAAAAAGAGGAACTGCCCTTGTTGTTGTAGCAATTAGTGATTTGCGTCGATTCCTGATAGAAAACGGTTCTCTGGAATTAGATGGGAAAATCAGTATTTATGAAGGTGGATATATCTTTGGCGGCGTTATCTCAAATGTAAGTGAACTGGCAGAATCTAATACTAAATGGGAGAATATTCTTACTGATTCAACAAGAATTTATACTGATTCTATAACAGAAGAAGATTATGTTCTTCTGTCGAGAAATATTCCGGAATTAGGAAACGTTGCTGAATTAATAAATGTTGATGAATATAAAATAAATGAATTTCTTAAAATATTTCTGCTTTTTGCCTTTTTTATTACTACTTATTTAATAGTTTTTTTAATTTTTAATCTTAAGCAGGATAAGATAGTTGTTATTAATGGGCGTATAAGAAAATTACAGGCGCACTTTTTAAAAGAATATCTTGATAATAAGGATAAACTGGATATTAAAAACTGGCAAAAAAGCTTGCGCTTTAAAGGGGATCTGGTAAAAAAAGATATTCGCCGCGGGATTGGCAGGATAAAGAAAGATAAAGCTGAAGAAATAGATAAATTTATTGATAAATCCTGGGCTGAGCTATTAGAAGTTATAGATACCAGGATTGTTCAGTCAACAAAAGGAAATCTTGAGATATCAAATCTTGAAGATGTCCTGAAAAAAATACTGGAAACGAGTCCTTCACTAATGGCGGGGAAAACAAATATCCTGGTAGATAAGAACAAATTGCGTACAAGTGGTGCTGTAACTGAGGTAGAAGAGCTTGATGAAGTTGAAGAACTTGATGAGGTAGAGGAGCTCGATGAAGTAGAGGAACTTGATGAAGTAGAGGAACTTGCTGA
>SDBV01006902.1_pt1 | contig 15609 bp, 12 predicted proteins | sample 2277081 | NCBI WGS metagenome assembly SDBV01 (sample SAMN10402039, study PRJNA504765) | marine sediment metagenome | isolation source: marine sediment core GS10_PC15, 223 cmbsf | place: Arctic Ocean: Southern Knipovich Ridge | collected 2010
GAAGAAAAGACAAGTAAATGCCTAAAGATGCACAAGCAACCATTGACCTGAACCGAATCAGGGAAATGCTCAAACAAAAAAAAGGCCGGATGAAGCTGTGCCTTCGGGCCTGCGCCGGCTGCACGCTCTGTGCCGAGAGTTGTTTTCTTTTCAGGAGCCATGACGGCGACCCTCGATACATGCCTTCCTATAAAGTGCTGAAAACTCTGGGTACGCTTTATAGGAAGAGGGGGAAGGTAAGCGAGGCGCAATTGGAGCAGATGAAGGAACTCGTCTGGAGGAACTGCGTGCTTTGCGGACGTTGCTACTGTCCGTTTGATATTGATATTCCCAACATGATCGCCTTCACGCGGAGCATTTTGCGATCGCAGGGCATTTGTGGGGTCTATCCCCATTCCATGGGCGCGACCGAGGAGGACTACCGACAGTGCGCGGCTGAAATCCAGGGCGAGATCGAGTCAGATTCTTCAGAATCGGAGTAACAAAGTGATTATTGCGGATATAAAGCATTTGGAAGAACTCAAGCAAATGCTTGCTGGATACAAGAAAATTCTCAACGTGGGATGCGGAGGTTGCGCCTCTGTTTGTCTTGCCGGAGGACAGAAAGAAGTCGAGGAGTTGAACACCAAACTGACGGTCTCGTCGAAGGCGGACGATGTGCCCTTGCTGGTCGATGGTTTCACCGTCGAACGTCAGTGCGAGATGCAGTTCGTCGCCGAGTTGGACCGTATGGTGGAAGCGTACGATGCGTTGCTGTGCATGAGTTGTGGGGCGGGGGTGCAGTTCCTTGCCGAGCGCTATCCGAACAAGCCTGTATTTCCGGCGATCAACTCGGTGTTTGTGGGTGTCAACCGCGACGTGGGTTGGTATGAGGAGCGTTGCAAGTGCTGCGGCGATTGCCTGCTGGCGGTGACCGGTGGGATATGTCCGGTGACCATGTGCGCCAAGAGTCTTTTTAACGGTCCTTGCGGCGGTCCCCAGGACGGCCATTGCGAAGTGGACAAAGACACCCCCTGCGCCTGGATCCAAATTTACGAGCGACTGGAGGCACAAGGCCGGCTGGACAATGTCCAGGACGTATTCCCGGCCAGGGAGTGGGAAGACCAAACTCAGGGCAGCTTGGTGTTGGAAGCGTACAAAAAGCGGTACATTAAAAAAACCAATTCGTAGTCAAACTTGATTCGCGTCAGGCAGTGGGAATATGAAGTCAGGAAGCAATTTAGAGAGGGTGTTGAGAGAGGGCAAATTCGCCGTGACCGGTGAGTTGGGACCACCGCGCGGCGCGGACGTCGATGCCGTGAAGGAAAAGTCGCAGTATCTCAAGGGTATGGTCGATGCGGTCAACATCACCGACAACCAGACGGCCATGGCGCGGATGGCCAGCATGGCGGCTTCTGTGCTGGCCATCCAGGAAGGGCTGGAGCCGAATTACCAAATGGTTTGCCGCGACCGAAACCGCATCGCCATGCAGGCCGATGTCTTGGGGGCCTCGGCTTTGGGTATCAGAAACATGCTTTGCCTGTCCGGCGACCACCAGGCCTTCGGGGACGATCCCAAGAGCAAGAAGGTGTTCGATATCGACTCCATCCAACTCATCGCCATGGTGAAGATGATGCGCGACGAGGGCAAGTTCATGAGCGGCAAGGAACTTACCGTGCCGCCCAAGATGTTCATCGGGGCCGCCGCCAATCCTTTCGCCGAGCCGTATAAAATCAGGGTGCATCGGCTGGCCAAGAAGGTGCGTGCCGGCGCCGATTTCGTGCAGACGCAGTGCATCTACAACATGGAGCGCTTCCGCGAGTGGGTCAAGCAGGCGGTCGACATGGGGCTCACCGAGAAAGTGTACGTGCTGGCCGGCGTCACCCCCATGAAGTCGCTGGGCATGGCCCGCTATATGCAGAAGAACGTGCCGGGGTTGGACGTGCCCGACTGGGTGATCAAACGGCTCAAAGGTGTCGAGAAGAAGAAGCAGGCCGGCGAGGGAATCGCCATCTGTTGCGAACAGATCGCGGAGTTCAAGGAAATGCAGGGGATTGCCGGCGTACACTTGATGGCAATCGAGTGGGAGAAGCGGGTACCGGAGATTGTGGAAAAAGCGGAACTGTTGCCGCGTCCTGTTTTTGAGAACTAATAAATGTAGGCTGGGTCGAGCGAAGCGAGCCCCAGCAAATGGATCTACGGCTATGAGTAAGAAGTCGATTGCGTGTTGTATCGCCGCATGTCTGGGGGTGGCGTGGTTTGTGGCCCTGGGGTGCGGAGACCGCTCGCGGCAGATAGCTTGTGTATCCGCGGACGCAGCAGCGACCGAGCATGCCCGCTTTATAACCATTCCCGATATCTTCGCCGAACTGGAGCGGCCTGCCTCGCGCTTCGATCACGACAAACACACCAAGGCCTTGGAACCGGAAGATTGCGAGACGTGCCACGCCCGGGACAAGAACGGCGACATCGACTTTGCCTTTCCCAAAGGGGCGGATGAAACGGATCGAGACGCCCTGATGGATTCTTTTCACGATACCTGCATCGGCTGCCACACGAAGCGGACGCAGGAGGGCAAAAAGGCGGGTCCGCTGGCCTGCGGCGGGTGTCACGCGATCGAGCGGGATTATCATGAGCACGAGTACGTGCCGATTCTGCCGGAGTACTATGACCCTTTGCGAGACACCTATCACAAGGACTGTCTGGCCTGTCATGGGCAGCCGGACCATGCGGCCCATGCGGCCGAAGAGGCTCCCGCACTGGACTGGAAGAGTTTTTACGTCGCCCGGCAAAAAAAGGCCGAAGAACAGTGGCCCCAGGTGTCCTTCGACTATCACGTTCATGCCTTGCACGACGAGGCCCTGGAGGGCGACTGCAAGCTGTGCCATTACATCTCGCCGGAGCGAGAGCAGCAGTTGAAGGCGGAAGGGAAAGAGCCCACCGACCGGGACTGGGTGTTGGACGTCGACCCCCAGAGCACCCTCACCGAGCGGGTGGCGGCCCATGCGCGGTGTATCAACTGCCACCTCCAGCGCACGGCCCGAAAGGAAGAGGCGGGGCCCGTCACCTGCGGCGAATGCCACAGTGGCAAGCAGCGGACGATCGAAGAGTTGGCCGACGTTGTGCGGTCCCAGTGTGAACAGGAGAAGAGGATCCTGATCCAGCTCGAGGAAGGCGCCCGAGCCAAGGCGGTGGCCTTCGACCACGAGTCGCACGTGGCCCATAGCCGTTCCTGCCAGGAGTGCCACCACAAGACAGTGCGGGCTTGCGGAGATTGCCATGGCGTGGAGGGCAGTGAGGAAGGGGGCTTTGTAACACTGGCCGAAGCCTATCACGATGTCTCGTCTTCCTACAGTTGCGTGGGGTGCCACGAGACCCAGAAGAAGAAAGCCGACTGTGCGGGGTGTCATCAGAGTATGCCCAGCGGGTTGGTTCAGTCGGCTTGTAGCGGCTGCCACACCGGCTCGCTGGATGTGCTCGACACGACCGCCAAACTACCGCCGCCGGAGGAACTTATCGCGGATGACGTGGAGGACGAATTGGAGATCAGCGGATTGGTGAACGAGTATGAACCCTCCAAGATGCCGCATCTAGCAATCGCCAAGCGCTTGACGGATATCAGCAACGACAGCACGCTGGCCAGCCGCTTTCACCGCGAGCCGACGACCATTTGTGCGGGCTGCCATCACCTGCAGCCGTTGCAGGCGAAGACGAAACCCGCGCAGTGCAGTACGTGTCACACCACGCGCAACGAGCCCCGGAACAACACGCCCACGCTGCTGGGCGCCTATCACCAGCAGTGTTTGGGCTGCCACCAGCAGATGGGCGGGACCGAAGAGGAGAAGCCCCAGAGCTGCACCGGGTGTCATCAAGAGAAGACAGAGGCCCAAAGCCCATAGCCCATAGTCAATGTCACGCAACCGACGAAATTTTCTGAAACAGATGGCGGGCGGCGGAGCGCTGACGCTCCTTGGCAGCAGTGAAGCGGCGCGCGCCGGCGGCCCCGCGCCCGCTTCCGACTCCTTGGGCGTGCTGGTCGATTGTACCCGCTGCGTGGGCTGCCGGCGGTGTGAGAAGGCGTGTAACGAGATCAACGAGGATCTGCCCCGTCAACCGGCGGAGGCCTTCGACGACGATTCCGTCTTCCAGCGGCAAAGGCGCATGGACGCCGCCGCCTACACGGTGGTCAATCGCTACCAGAACCCGGCGGATGCGGAGAAGCCGACGTATGTGAAGTTTCAGTGCATGCACTGTCTCGATCCGGCCTGCGTATCGGCCTGTTTCGTGCGTGCCCTCACCCGCGAGGCCGACGGGGCGGTGACGTACGACGCCTCGAAGTGCGTGGGCTGCCGCTACTGCATGGTCGCCTGCCCGTTTCAAGTGCCCGGATACGAATTCGACAACACCCTGACGCCGCAGCTTAGGAAGTGTACGTTCTGTTTCCAGACGCGCCTGGACAAAGGTGAAATGCCCGCCTGCGTGCAGGCCTGTCCCATGCAGGTGATGACCTTCGGCAAGCGGAGGGAGCTTCTGCGGCTGGCGCGGCAGAGACTCAAAAAACATCCCCATCGCTACGTCGATCATATCTATGGTGAGAATGAAGTGGGGGGAACGGCCTGGATGTATCTGTCGGGGATATCTTTTGCGGATATGAGCCTTCCCGAGCTGGGATATCACCCGGCGCCTGGTTATACGGAGCCCATTCAACATGCGATCTTCAAGTGGTTCCTTCCGCCCCTGGCCCTGTATGGCGCCCTGGGCGGGATGATGTGGTTTTTCAACTCCAGGGAGAAACAGGCCAAAGCCGCAGCCTCCGGCAAGGATGGTGAAAATGAGCGCGGATGAGCGGGCTGCGCCCGTGGCCGAGAAATTCTTCACGCCGGGGATGTTTATCCTCATCGCCGTGATGGTGAGCGGTGTCAGTTTCGGGTTGTACCGCATGGTCTTCAGCCTGGCGTCGGTCACGAACCTCAACGATCAGTACCCCTGGGGACTGTGGATCGGCATCGACGTGGCCACGGGCGTGGCCTTGGCCGCGGGCGGTTTTACTACCAGCGCCTTGGTCTACATCTTCCACCGCGAGCATTTTCAGGCAATCATCCGGCCGGCGCTGCTGACCGCCATGCTGGGATATACCTTCGTGGGCATCGGGCTGATGTTCGACCTGGGACGATGGTACAACATCTGGCATCCGATGATGCCTTGGATGTGGCAGGGCAACTCGGTGCTCTTCGAGGTGGGCATGTGCGTGATGATATACCTGAGCGTTTTGTATCTGGAATTCGCGCCGATTGTTTGCCAGCGGTTTATCGGCCGCGTGGATCTTCCCTGGAAGCTGGCGCGTCTGAATGATCTGGTGGATATCGTGCTCCGTCTGGCGGATCACGTGCTGGGTAAAGTGATGTTCATTTTCGTGATCGCCGGGGTGGTTTTGTCGTGCTTGCACCAGTCTTCGCTGGGAACCTTGATGGTCATCTCCCCTTATAAGATGCACCCCCTGTACTGGTCGCCCATGTCGCCGCTGTTCTTTCTTTCATCGGCCATAGCCGTGGGCTTTCCCATTGTGATCCTGGAATCGACGATTGCCGGCAGGGCCTTTAATCGAAAACCGGAAATGCATATCCTCACGCCGCTGGCGAAGATGGTTCCCTATCTGCTGGGCGCGTATATCGCCTTCAAAATCGGCGACATGGTCTACCGCGGCAGCTACGTGTTTCTCTTGGACGGCTCGGCGGCATCCATCATGTTTTGGATCGAATTCGGGCTTCTCACCATAGTGCCCTTTTTCATGTTCATGTCGCCCGACATCCGCCGCTCACCCAGGGGGCTGCTTATCGCCGCGACAATGTATATCGTGGGTGTGCTGCTGAACCGCTGCACGGTCTTCTTCATTGCCTATCAGCCCCTGTATGCCGAAAAGGCCTATATTCCCGCGATTGGAGAATTTGCGCTGACGATCGGCCTGGTGGCTACCATCATCTTCGTCTACCGGGCTGTAGTGACCTTGTTTCCGGTGCTGCCGGCCCATGAAGAGGAAGTTTGAAATTAGAGTTATGGGATATTTTAGAGGATAGAGGTATCAGCTTTGGGCTTTGGGCTTTAGGCCCATCGCTCATAGCCCCTGCCCCCAACCGCCGCAAGCGGCTGGGCTAACAAGTGCGGCGTTCGATATTACCCATTAAAATGGCCGCAGAACTGTTATTTACGACCTACGAATTGACAACCCTGTCCCGTTAGGCCAAACTCAGGGATTCAAATCACTATCAAACCCTATCAGTTATCATTTATTTAAGGAATACTTGGAGGAGAAAATGTCAGAAAGTAAAAAACCACGGTGTCTCGATCCCACTAAAATGAAAGACTGGGAAATCGCCGAAGCCGCGGAAGAAACGATGCGATCGGTTAAAGATCTGGCTGGCGACCTGGGCCTGTTGGAAGACGAACTCATACCCATGGGCCGTAACCTGGCAAAAATAGATTTCCAGAAAACATATAACCGAATTAAAAATAACAAGCAGGGCAAATACATCGATGTTACCGCAATCACCCCCACACCGCTTGGCGAAGGCAAGACGACCACGGCCATGGGACTGGTCGAAGGTCTGGGCAAACTCAACAAACGTGTTGTGGGTGCAATTCGCCAGCCCAGTGGCGGCCCCACTTTCAACATCAAAGGTTCCGCGGCGGGCGGCGGTCTGGCCCAGTGCATCCCCCTGACGCCCTTCTCGCTGGGTCTGACCGGCGATATCGACGCCATCACAAACTCGCACAATCTGGCAATGGTTGCGCTTACCGCGCGGATGCAGCACGAGAATAATTACTCCGATGCAACGCTGGCAAAGAGGAACCTCAAAAGACTCGATATCGATCCCGAAAATATCCAAATGAAATGGGTAATAGACTTTTGTGCCCAGGCCCTGAGAAACATCAGAATCGGCCGGGGCGGAAAAATGGACGGCTTCGAGATGGATTCGGGCTTCGCCATCACCGTCTCCAGCGAAGTCATGGCCATACTCGCCGTGGCAACCAGCTTAAAAGATCTCAGGGAACGGATCGGCAAAATCGTCGTCGCTTACAGCAAAAAGGGCAAGGAAGTAACGACCGCGGACCTCGAAGTCGACGGGGCAATGACCGCATGGATGGTCGACGCCATTAACCCCACCTTGATGCAGACCGTTGAAGGCCAGCCGGTGCTGGTTCACGCGGGTCCGTTTGCAAACATCGCTATCGGCCAGAGCTCGGTTATCGCCGACATGCTGGGAACCCGTCTTGCCGATTACCATGTAACCGAAAGCGGCTTCGGCGCCGACATCGGATTCGAAAAATTCTGGAACCTCAAATGCCGAGCCAGCGGCTTAAAGCCCAACGCTGTTGTCATCGTTGCCACGATTCGCGCCTTGAAGATGCACGGCGGCGGCCCAACCGTAAAACCGGGCATGCCGCTGGCCGCTGAATACATCAATGAAAACGTCGAATTTGTGGAAAAAGGCTGCGATAATCTTATCGCCCACATCGAAACGGTTAAGAAGAGCGGCGTCCGACCGGTGGTCTGCGTCAACAGCTTCTACACCGACACGGAGGCGGAAATTGCAGTCGTTCGGCGGGTTGCGGAAGCCCACGGGGCTCTTGCCGCCGTTTCAAAACATTGGCAAAAAGGCGGCGCAGGCGCCATCGAACTGGCGGAAGCCGTGATCCAGGCATGCGAAGAGGAAAACAACTTCGATTTCCTCTACGACCTGGAAACACCTCTCAAAGATCGAATTGCACTTATCGCCAAGGAAGTCTACGGCGCCGACGGCGTAAGCTACACACCCGAAGCGGAAGAAAAAGCAAAAATGCTGGAAGCCGACCCCGTCTCAAAGACGCTCAGCACCTGCATGGTCAAAACGCACCTTAGCCTTTCGCACGATCCGGACCTCAAGAACCGCCCCAAGGGCTGGACGCTTCCGATAAACGATATCCTGGTCTTCAAAGGCGCGGGCTTTATCGTCCCCGTGGCGGGCGGAATCAAGTTAATGCCCGGTACCGCATCGGACCCTGCCTTCAGGCGTATCGATGTAGATACCGAAACGGGCAAAGTAAAAGGCCTGTTCTAAACCGAGGAACACCTCAGCCGCATGAAGCGCCGCGGCAGCGGCGCTTCATGTCAGCGACGGCGTTTGCCTTCGGATTGAACGGTGTGATTTGTAGCGGCGAGTTAGCCGGCCGGCGCAATGTATCCTTCTGGGCCGGGCACAACCGGACCGCATGCTCCGCCCGCGGGCGGGCAGGGATTACAGGGCACGCACGGATTGCAGGGATCGGCAATCATCGTCGGGGCCGGCGGCGGATACGACGCACCGCGAAATAACCGGTCCAGGCAAGACCCTCTCATGCAATTGCAACCAGCCAAGTTAGCCGTTAAAACCAATAAAGCCGTTAAAATAAATAATCTCTTCATGACTCGATTCTCCTATCGAGAACAGATGTTTCATCGGACAGTTGTGAACCAGACAACTCTACACCATGCTGGATGATGTGCAAATGCAACACGGTGTTTTTTTGGAAACTTGTGTTCTTTTTTCGCCGCACGCCCTCATAATAGAAGCTACATTCTTCTAACGGATCTTTTGTTGCTTTTATTGTTTTGTGCCTGTACCGAGGGTTTGCATAATGAGTCATGCTCCAGCGACCAAAAACGCGAGAACTGGCCCCGCCCCAACATGCGGACTTATTGGACTTATTAGTGCCGCCGCCTCGTTGCCGGCACTGTTGTTGCTGGTCCTGGTGTTCATGGCGTGCGCCGCGCCCGCAGCCGAAGCTTCCACAAAACCGGAAGCCGAAACCCAAGGCCCCCAAAGTACCGCCCAAAGCGTCTGGATCATTTCCACCAGAAGCGCGCCGCTGTGCAACCGCTGCCGTGTTATCGGAGCCACGCTGGACTATTGGCGGATGGATATCGATGATGATGGATGTCGTCGCTGGTTGCCGTCCGACAAAGATGAATTTCACGGGGCGGATCGGCCCGGCATTCCCACCTGTTTCCACATACACGGCAATCGCACCAGCCACCGCTACGCCATATCCGAAGGCCTGGGCCTGCTGAAATGTCTGGAAAACCAGGCCCACGGTCAACAATTCCGCATGGTAATATGGTCCTGGCCTTCGGGGCGAACGTGCGGTCCAAACCGAAAAGACGCCCGCGTAAAAGCCGCCCGAAGCGACGTGCAGGCCTATTATTTCGCCCGCTGCGCGCGGCGTTTGCATCCCCAAGCCCGCGTGGGAATGATCGGGTACAGCTTCGGCGCCCGCGTGATTAGCGGCGCCCTGGAAATGCTTGCCGGCGGCTGCATAGCCGGATACCGTTTGGACCTGCAAGAGGAAACGGCCCAGGGAACCGCCCCTGCCACCCTCGCCGACCTGCCCCAGATACGCATCGTTCTCATAGCCAGCGCCACCGACCGCTGCTGTTTATTGCCCGGCCGTCGAAACGGTTCCGCCCTGGACCTGGTCGATTGGGCGCTGATCACCCGCAACGGCCGCGATCCCGTTTTGCGATGGTATCCGAAGATGTACGGTTTCAGCGGCCCGCAGGCAACCGGCTTCTCGGGCCCGGCGCTGACTTGCCAGCAGCGTCAAAAAACCGAGGTTTTGAATCTCAGTTGCACGGTAGGCAAATCGCACCTGTGGCAACGATATCTCTGCTCGTCGCGATTATACTGGCGATTGGGAGAATGCGTGTTTGTCGGCGACACTACTGGGGCTGAAAGCGGCCCGACTGAAGAATAGTCGAGAAAATTTGACCGCCGCCGAACAATAACCTATGCTTACTGTAGAAATCTATCTGCGTATCATCCTTTTCAATTATCCGCTGTCTTTGGCAGCACATTGCGCAAACCGAAACGGCAAACCGATCGCGAGGTCGGGGCGCAAAGCCGTGGGACTCGATTTGTGAGTCGGCCAGGCTACCGAAGTTTGCAACCTTTTCAAAGGAGGTTGCCATGTCGGTTCGCGCCTGGCCAATTACGTTTCTGACTTTCTGGGGCTCTGACTTCGGATTCGGATGTTTCCGGTTATGCCGGTCGACATCGAATTTTCCGGTCAAGCCGTCTTATCGCCGCGCACTGTCTACTCTTCTGCCGTCGGTGGCCTTGGACTCCGATCCATTTGACGCGGCCCCAAAAAAAACCAACATTTGGGCATATACGGACCAGCCGTCCGTGTCCTCAACCATGCCCGAAAATCCAACACGGCACGAAACGTCCGGCCGCCAATGGCTAGTTCGTTAGTTTATTATTCCATTGGGGCATTAACTTTCACCAGGAGAATCATAGTGATCAAATGTTTGCCCCGCCAAAATCGCATTGTCGGCGAGAGTCAATCTCGCCGTGGTGTCACAATGGTGCTCTTCGCGTTTCTTCTGGTAGTGATCCTTGGCATGGTGGCCTTCGCCGTCGACATGGGCCACATCATGTTGGTTCGCACCCAACTGCAAGTCGCGGCCGACTCCGCGGCCATGGCGGCCGCCAAGGAAATGAGCGAATCGCCGCAAGAGGTTATCGCCAAGGCCGAACAATTCGGCGGCTTTCACACCGCCGGCGGGCAGTCCGTGCAAATCCTGCCCGAGGATGTGGAATTCGGCATCTGGGACATGGAAACCAGGAGATTCTCGCCCACCCCCAGCATGGGCAACGCCATCCGAGTAACGGCCCGCCGAGGCGAGCAGACCGGCGGGGAAGTGCCGCTGTTCTTTGCACGAGTTCTGAACGTCAAATCGTTCGAGATGAAGGCCTCGGCCGTGGCCATGGCCAACCCTCGCGATATCGCCTTTGTGGTAGACCTCTCCGGCTCGATGAACGACGACACGGAATCGTGTTGGGCAACCGGAATCATCAACAGCACCTTCGCCAGCGAGGGATATCCAAACGTCGGCAGCGAACAGGGCGAAAAGGTCTTCAGGGATTTCAACTTCGGTGCTTTCCCCGGCAAGGTGGAATACATAGGATCGCGATTAGGTGCTCCCAAAACATCGGCAGCATACGCCAAACTCACCAAGATCAACGGACTGCTCTCGTCGAAAAAGATCCCCAAAAAATATCGCATCACTTTAGGCGACAGTAAGCTGACGAAAAAAAGGAAAGCATATTCGGCCATAATAGACTATCAACTGGCCGTCATAATGCCCAATGCCAAGCCGGCCCCCAACAGTTCGTCGAATTATGCTTATTGGGAAAAATACCTCGACTATGTCATTCAGCCGGTCCACGGCTTGCCGCCCCAGCAAGACAGGGACCGCATTACCGGTTTCAACAATCCCAACCGCACGGCGTTCCCTAAAGCCAAATCAAGCACCGTCAAAGCCTTTCGCAACCAAGTGGGCTACCTCACATACCTGCAGTTCATGATGGACCACGGTCGCGACTTGAAACCCACCGGCGGCATCTATGTACCGCTCTCCACACGCAGCCCCGATTGTCCCTGGCACAGCGAATCAACGGCGGGCGGAGATTTCAGTTTCCCGCCGCGCAGCCAACCGCTACACGCCGCCCGCAGGGCCCTGATCGCCGCCATGCAGGTCGTCAAGGAAAAGAACCTGCCCGTGGGCGACGAAAGCCAAAAAGATTGGGTCTCCATCATCAGCTTCGATCGCCTCAGCAATGGCGGACCGATCATCAAGCAGTCACTCACCGCCGATTACCAAGAAGCAATGGAAGCCTGCACGCGTCTGCAGGCAACCGGCGACAAGGGCGCCTCGACGGCAACCGATGCCGGATTGATCTTTGCCAGAAAACACATCCGCCCCAGGGACGAAGGCGGCCAAGGACGCCAGGCGGCCAACAAAGTTGTCGTGCTCTTGACCGACGGCGCCCCGAACCTGCACGTGAGCAACTCCCGCGACGTGGCCGATTACATCAACGGCAGCGATAGCCAGGATTTCTATCCCGGCAACGACCTCAATCACAACGGACCGCTGGCCGAAGCCGGACAAATGAACGACGACCACTGGATGGTGTTCCCCGTGGGCATCGGACTGGGAACCGACTACTCCTTCATGGACCGCATGTCCAGAATCGGCGGCAGCGCCAACGAAAGCGGCCAGAGCCCGCGCGGAAGCGGCAACCCGGCCGAATACGAACAACGCCTGGCCGACATCTTCCGCGAAATCATCACCACGCCCGAGGTGCGGCTGGTGCAGTAGGGTGTGTCCGCGACGCACCATTCTACTAGGGATCCAGCAATATGCACCCCAGTAATTGCCCGCCGCCGTTGTTCACCGCCTTCACGGACTTTCGCGCTACGTTTCGCGGCGTTTGCCCAGAGCGCAAGAGCAAATATACGCCGTGGCAAAGTGCCGCCAGTTGGGCCATCTCGCGGACGGTGGCCGAAACATTCGCCAGCAGAAGCAGGCGGTATTGCTCGTGCATTTCCGCGAGAATCGTTTCGAAAATCGACCACGAGGCAGAGCCTTTCCCGCCTAGAATCGACCCCCGGGGGTCTAACGTCGATTGCTCGGCCCCGCTTCGGACGGCCCCGCTTCGGACGGCCCCGCTTCGGACGGCGCGGGAACAGAGAACGTCCAACCCGGCTTGCTCGCTTTGGCATACGGCCGTCGGCCATGTCGAATGCGACGAAAGCACATCGGCCAAGCCGACCTCCGGCTCGACGGAAAAACGTCTGGCCAGGGCCGCGTGGCGACAATCGCACTCCACGACCAATGTCCGCCCCTGGACTCCTTCGGCAAGCGTCGAGAAAAGCGGCACTAGCGACGATGCAAAGACCCCGCCCGCGGAAGTGGCGGCGAACAACAACGACACCGGGCCCGCTGCCGGCAGTTGAGTGAGAATGTTGGCGGCCAAGTCCACATGGCGAGAATCACGCGACCAAGCCTGGGCCCGGGGCTTGCTGGGGGAGATTATCGCCGGCGATTGCTCTTTGGACAGGGACTGCTCTTGCGGCGGTTGCAGGAGCGATTCGTTTTTTTCCAGTTCGTCCAGCAAGGCGGCCGTATCGGACAGCAGATCGTCGGGAAAGTTCAACTCGGCCTCCGGCCCACCACCCACCGCGCCAATCGGTTGATCGGCCGATTGCCCGGCCGCCCGGTCTTCGATTTGCTTCAACGCATCATGCACGCGTCCCATGGTCTTGCCTCCGTTTATCGGCGGTTAATTCGCAGAGACTCAAGACGATTAACCGCGCCGCAGCTTTGCAAATAGTTGGTTGTATTGGCCACTGCGAGCCACGGCAAACCGAGGCCCGCGGTGACTCGATTCGGCCGAAACAGCCGCCTTTTCGCGGTGGATCGGCAACGTCAACGGTGTTTCATGGGGCGGCGTTTCATGGGGCGGCGTTTCATGGGACGGCGTTTCAGGGGGCGGTGTTTCAGGGGACGGTGTTTCATTATACCGACGGGCAACCACCTCTTCTTCCTCGAACTCCTCTTCGAAGGGGTTGTCGAGTTCGCCGAAAGTCAATTCCACCTCTGGAACAATCGCGCCGGCCGGCTCGAAACCTCCGTCCAAATTACACTCGTCCAAGTCAGACAGAGTTTGTTCGATGCGCGCCACCGGACCGATATCATCTCCGTCGCTCCTCTCGCCCGTCGAGGCGATATGAAGAGCGGGCGATTCGCCTTGCTCGTGGCAATCATTTCCGCCGATATCATCCCCGCCGATATCATCCCCGTTGAAATCATCATCGTCGTCGTCGAGCCCGCCGAATTCCACTATTCCCTTTCCGCCGGAATGCTGGGCATCTGATCCGCAGGAACCATTATCGTCGGCGTCTTCGTCGCTCCAGGGCGTGGGCAACTGCTGCAAGTCGGCCCAAGCTTCCTCGATGTCGCGAGGTCGAAGCTGCTTGCGATCGGCGGTGTAGGCCGTCATCAAGGCGTGGTCGCAAACCTGGTTAATCAACCGCGGTACTCCGTCGGTGGCCTGATAAACGGCCTGGGCGGTTTTGGCGTCGAAAAACAATTCACCGCCGAGGCACCCCTCAGCAGCCACGGCGTCGATCCCCCGGCGCAAGTACTCTTGGGTCTCGGTCCGATTAAACGACTCGAGGTAACATCTTGCAACCAGCCGCTGGCTGAACGATTCCAGGCGGGGGCTGGCAAAACGCTCTTCCAGAATGGAACCGCCGCAAAGCACCAGCCGAACCAAGGGCCGGCCCCGGCGGGCAAGGTTTGTCAACATGCGAATCTCTTCCAGCAGCCGCAAGGGCAACGTGTGTGCCTCGTCCACCAGAAGTAACAGCGAGTCCCGCTTGGCTTCACTCGCCGCCTCGGCGTTATTGCCAAGCAGATAATCCGTAAGCGCGATGCGTAGCTCGCCTTCGTCCATTTGCCGATAAGGGCGGCGCAACTCGTAGAGAATCGACTGGAAAAGAGCACTTCGCGTGCTCAATCGTCCACTACAAAGCAACACCACGTCGTATTTGCCGGCAAACCGCTCTTTGAGCACCTGGCACAATAGCGTCTTGCCGGTTCCCGACGGCCCAACGACCATGCCCGGCCCCTCGGCGCGCTCGATACAACGAGTCAGCCTCGCTCGCGCGTTCTCAATTGCAACGGCGGGAAAAAACTGATCTGTTTGGGGGATGGAAGCAAAGGGGCGTCGCGTAAAGTTGAAGTAGGTCTCGTACATAACCCATTTTCTCGGAACTGAATGGAATATATCGACTCATTCATTCAGTTCGGCACCATCCGCCAAGTCGCTCCACAAGTAGTACGCCGAATGCAGGCACTCCCCGCCGCGACTGGGAAAGCAGGGAAAATAAGGAGGAAAGCGGGGACCGCAGAGGCTCAAGTCAGGCAGTCAAGCAAAGAAATCCCGGACAGAACAAAGAGGGCTTCTGGGCTAAACCGGTGGTTCCGCGCGGATAATCCGGTCGTCGAAACTGGGGGCTATCCGCTCGCCTGGCCGCAAAACCAGAAAACGGTCCTCCTCCCACGGCCCGTCGACAAGCTCGCGGAAGAGGCCCATGTCGCCGCCGATCTTCTCGAACTTCCAGCCCTGTTGCCGGGCCAATTCCCGCGAAGATCGCTCGAAACTATCGTTCGGTTCCAGGCCCATCTCGATGAACGTAATTTGCCCATAGTTTCGAGTCATGTCCGAGAGCTGGTCGTAGAGAAACTTGGCATTGTCTTCGCCGTATTTATCCACGAACTGCTGGTAGCTTTGCCCGATCCCATTTTCGTTCTGAATCGAATCGTCGACGAACTGCTGCAACCCTTCGCCCCGTTCCACCCAACCGGTGGTTTTGAAGTATACGCCCGGGTTGTTATAGAAATACTCTAGATATCGCTCCTTGCCGCCCAGAAAAAGCGTCATGCAATCGTGCGCCCGCGGCACGACCAGTGGAATACTACGGGTGCTCAGTTGCACCAGCCCGTTGTTGCACAGCCCGTAGCCCAGCACGACGGCATCGTAGAGCGTTTCGTCGACATCCCCGAGCGTGCGGGCCAGTTCCTGCTGCATTTTCTCCTGCCCGATATCGTGCAGGCCCTTGGGCAAGAATGTCACATCCACCCGATTAACCGAGCGGGCCACAACGGCCGAAACCTCGCGGTAAAAAATCTCACAAGCAATAAGCATCAATCGCAAAACACAAAACTCCAGAAAAATAGAACATCGGCCGCCCCATCATGAGTCG
>SDBV01006903.1_pt1 | contig 15608 bp, 13 predicted proteins | sample 2277081 | NCBI WGS metagenome assembly SDBV01 (sample SAMN10402039, study PRJNA504765) | marine sediment metagenome | isolation source: marine sediment core GS10_PC15, 223 cmbsf | place: Arctic Ocean: Southern Knipovich Ridge | collected 2010
CTATCACAGTTGGTCCGGCCAGTCAATCTGTCCTTTCAGCAAGACGATCATTTTCGTGTGCTGCTGTTTGATGGTAATGACGCAATTCATTCGGTCCGGAATACCCGATACTCTTGCCGGGCAGGGCTGGGCCAAGACCTACTCACGGCTGTTGGGGCCATAGCGTTTGAATACCTTGCAGACAAAACAAGTGTCCATGTCAAACAACTCCTTGCACAGCGGATCTCTCTGTTCCCAGCAAGGGCGTGACTGGTCCTGATATGCCCTACATAGCTGCCGGGCCTCTGGAATACAGCCTCGCAACTGCCAGCAGGGCACCTTTGAAAATTGGGAGCGCATCGGCGGTCAGGTGCTCACCCGGGATTTTCTGGTCACCCCCAAGGCGTGCTTCAGCTGCCCGATAGGGTGCGGCCGGGTGACGAAGGTGGATGATTCTGACTTTAAAGGCCAAGGAGAAGGTCCTGAATATGAAACCATCTATTCCATGGGCAGTATGTGCGGCATCGACAACCTGGCAGCACTAACCAAAGCCAATTACCTGTGCAACGAACTGGGAATGGATACCATCAGCATGGGAGCAACCCTTGCCTGTGCCATGGAATTGTCCGAACGCGGGTATCTACCGGAAGCGGATATGGGAAAGCCATTGAAATTTGGCGATGCCCATGCCCTGGTCGAACTCACGCGCAAGACAGCCAGCCGGGAAGAGTTCGGCGAATATTTGGCTGAAGGCAGTCTGAGACTTGCCAGGAAATACGGGCACTCGGAGCTGGCCATGGTATCCAAGGGGTTGGAATTTGCCGGCTACGACCCCAGAGGCGAGCAGGGCATGGGTCTAGCTTATGCCACTTCGCCCATCGGCGCATCCCATATGCGCGGCGACCCGGCCTACATCGAACTGCTGGGGGTGCCCATGCTCATCGATCCCAAGACCTGGGGGGACAAACCGCAGATCGTCAAAGATTGGCAGGATGTATTTGCCGTCATCGATGCCGCCGGTCTGTGTGTGTTTTTTTCAGTTCGGAATCTATGCACACCCACAAAGGATATTCGCCCCGACGGCATCCTAGATCTCGTCAACACCGCAACCGGCGCCGATTATACCCTTGAAGAGCTGGTTCGGGTGGGCGAGCGCATTTTTAACGCCGAAAGAATGTTTCTGCTGAAAGCTGGTTTTTCGAGAAAAGACGACAAGCTGCCCATCCGCATCCTGGAAGAACCCCTGCCGGACGGCCCCGCAAAGGGGATGGTCTGTCACCTGGATGAGATGCTCAGCGCCTATTACAAACTGCGCCAATGGGGCCCGGACGGCATCCCGCTGCAGGATAAAATCATGGAACTCGGATTGGACTGAAACCGGCCCTGTCATGCCCGCAAAGAGCTATCACCCAAGCCGGGCGGCCCGACTGCTCGTCATCAACCTGGTTACGGTCTGGAATCGAATGCGCAAATACGGCATCGATCTTTAAAAGGTGCTGAGGGAATAAATGGGCTAATCCATGACTTTTTTAACGGCCAGGGCCGTTACCCAAATCCCTTCACGCTTTGTCTAAAGCGTTTTTTTGATAAATCTGAGGCTTGCCTCCAAGTGCTTTCAAAACTCGCCTTTCAGGCTCAAACAGTTGAAAGCACCGATCTTTCGCTTCGCCAAGATTTATTTGCAAAAAAGCGCTTTAATGACAGCTCAAAGGGATTTATATTTGGGCAACAGTCCGTTGATTAGTGAATGAACGAGGACAAAACTATGTTGCCTGTCATTTTTTCGGTGTTTGTACGAACAACAAAAATGGCCGGACAATCTCCACGCATCCTTATGAGAAAGAGGTTACGGAAAATGCGCCAGAAACTTGATTCGAACTCTGGAAAGGCGGTTTACAGCAAAAGGAAGCATACAGCCGAACCGCCTTTTGGACAGATCAAATCGATAATGGGGGTTACCTCCTTTATTGCCAGAATATGTAAATACAGATGAAAATTTTGAAAATCACCAAAGCTCCGCACGGCGACTTCAGCAACGGCTTTGGCATTGTCATAGGGTACAGCCTGCGTCAAATATAGGTTAACGATGGTAAAACAGACTATTCTGATATAACAACTTCCTCCTGGACATTGATGCCCCGTTTTGACAATTCTGCCATAAAAGGTGAATACGGCACATCCACAGCAGGATTGAGCACCCCCTTTGCGCTAATCTGACCATTTGCTATCATCTGGGCAACGATACTGGCTGGATAGCCAACCCCCATACCCATAGCGAGAAGCCCCGTCTCAAGGTCCCTCTTAATTATTAGGTTGGTAACAATCGACTTTTTTCGTCCCTCTTTAACACCTTCAAAAACATTGCGCATGGCCACCACATCTTTTTCGCCATCAAGATACTGAAGTTGGGGCCCCATGAGCTTAACAAGAAATTGGTGCGGGCTCATTTTATTGTCAAAACCATCAATCGGCTTATTTGAAAGGAAACCGAATTTTTTTAGGGGCGCCCAAAAGGCGCACCAGCCCGGCCAGCGCAGAGCGTAGCGCCCGGCGTGTTGAATCGTATCCGTGACACCCACAAGATCGGAGTAAAAGACGGCGTCGCCGTTCGGAACTGCCTCCAGTTCACCCAGGCCTGGAAAAGATATTTGGTGGATCATCTTATTATTGTGCTGGTCTGCGGCAGAGACAGTAATCTTATAACCGTTCTTGATAAAAACCGACTCACGCTTCTGGCAGCGCAAAACCATGTCCCAGTTCCAGCTTACCTTGTAGTTCAGCGGGTTGTTGCAGGCTTTCTTTTCCGGGATACCGCCGCAGTATGAATTAAGCACATTCAACTCATCAAACTGCCCGACGGCATGCCCGCAGATCACAAGATCTATACCCGGATCCAGCCCACATTCCGGCATTAGGGTAATGCCGGCGGATTTTGCAGCTTCATCAAGGTGCCGGATCGGTGCACCGTAGTTGGTACTCACCAACGGCACACCTGCCTCAATTGCCGCTTCAAATGCGTTTACCATAAAAGACACCGGCAGAAGATCCACTACAGCATCCACATCGCGCTTTATCAGAGATATGATCGCCGGCTTTGATGAAGCATCGAATTTTACTTTTTGCACCTTACCCTTATCCCGAAAAGGTGTAATTTCCTCCCAAGCATCGAAAGAAGCATCCGCACAAATCACTTCATCTACCAAATCGCTTTTTGCAAGGTCTATAACAGCAGCCTTGCCTTGAAAACCCAGCCCACCTAAAACAGCAATTCTCATTAAATACCTCCTAAAAATCCCCCAATCCTTTTGGCACAAAGGTCTATCTGTTTCTATATTTCGCCGAGATCTTCAGGTTGATGCTGGCAATCGTACACGCTCGTGTAGTGGATACCGCTAATTTTAGCCGCCTCTTTGAATCCGATTTCCTGGGCATGGCGGACAATGGTCAGTTTCTGTTGCTGATCAAATTGTTTCTTGCTCATCTCACTTTCTCCTTTCTTGGTGACAGGAAAAAGTGTTACCCTTGTTCGAACCGATTTTTATGAATTCTTGTTAACACAAGCAATTACTTAGTGCACAAAATAATTTTTATCTCGGTGGTTCTGACTTCAATTCTCCGCGTTGTTATAGTTCTCTTCGCAGCAAATGGTAAAATTGACCAAGTCCACCTTTTTCAATGGATGTAATTGCCTTAACCATTTCTTCCTGTTTCTGAGAAGACATGTGGCGATGGGAAAGATATTGAAATTTTTCAATAATCCCGCCAAAATCCAAAGGATTCGCCGGGTCGCCTATGGGGTACTCCGTTAGCATTTGAAATGACCCACGGGCCGTTTTTAAGATAACCCGTGCAGGTATCTTGACTGGAAAGGATTTATCTAACATCGAATCGGCGGAAAGCTCAACCTTGCGAGCGAAAGCCACCAGATCAGGTCGGCCGAGCAACTCAGATCTTAAAAGAAGCAGTGCTTTTTTCCCCTCCAGGGCGGCCACAGCCAGACAAAAAGGAATACTATATTGAGCACTTTCAAGCGAATCGGGATTCGGGTAATTGTTAAGCCGCAACGCCCTTTGAAAAGTATACACCTGAACCTTTTTTATCTCAGCTGCTGCGAGGTTATTTTCAGTCATCAATTCACACAGCGCGTCCAACGCACTGTGAATCCATCGACAACAGGCATACGGCTTAAAATAAACTTTTTCAATGGCAAATCCATCCCCAAGTTCAGCCACGATTTTTTCAGAATCATAGTAATCGGGGTGATCAAGGATATCTATGGGCCCTGTGAAGCCCGCCGCTGCCAGTTCAAGCGCACAAAGCCCCGTAAAGGTGGACCAAGGGATCCCTTCCTTGACATGGTTCCCCATCACCGAGCTGTATCCAGAAGCAGAGAGCCCCGGCGACTGCACCCCAGCAATGGATAGGGCCTCGGCCAGCCGGCCAGAAGCCCATCTTCGCAGCCATCCGCCTGCAGCTGTAACACCATAGGAACACCAACGTCCGGTTGAAAGAGTGTCAAGAGCAGCGAAATCCCTGGCCGCTGCCACCCGAATAGCCACCTCATACCCTATTACAATCGCTGTCAGCAGTTCTTTAGCGCATGCATTTACTTCCTGAGCTAACGCCACACAGGCAGGAATGATAGAAGCTCCGGGATGGCCGGCGGCAGATCGGTGACCATCATCCAGATCCAGGGCACTGGCTGAAGCACTATTAATAAAAGCCGCCGCCGGGGCTTGAAGTCGAGTATCGGAAAACCAGACATCACAAGGCCCATCTGAAAATAACTTCAGGGAAATATCCCGGACTGCCCTGGCGGCATCGGTTCGGTGACCGACAATGACTGAAGCCATAAGGTCAAGGATACATTTTTTCGCTAGCTCTTGAGCTGATATTGGAATATCTTTGGGAGACAGCTGACAAATAAAGTCTGATAGTATTTGGGTCGTAGGGGTCATTTTTACTTCATGATATAAATGTGCTTTTATCTATATTACAACAAAAATATGAAATCTGATCTCTAAGCAACTTTTCTAATTAAGCTTTTCTTATAAATCATCTACTTGCGATGAGGTATCCGATATTTCCTTATCCTCAGGAAGATGGATAGGCTGAGGGAAAATAAAGGACTTTATACCTTTATAAGTCCCCACGTTTGTGGCGACAGCGGTTAATTTCTTCCCAGATTTCCCGAGATACAAGATCTTCTTCAATAAGTTTATTTCTTGCCCGACTCACTGCCTGCCGCCAGGGGGTATCGTCCACTTTCAAATAGGCGGCCTTAAACCGACTGATATTCAGCAGTTCATTTTTTTTCTCAGACCTTCGAATATGTTCCGTAAAGTTATCGCCTGCGGCATCACAGGCATCTTTAAGTGAATTCTGAATGGATGGAGGAAGTGTCTGATATTTAAGCTCGTTCATGCCCACTCCCAAAACCGGTGAAACATCCCCAAGAAGCGTAACATAACGTGCATAACGGCAAAATTCCAGCGGATAAACATGAGATTTCCGGGTAGCAACCACATCTATCTCCTCTTTTTGCAAAGATTCCTTAACCTTGGGCCAAGGAACTACCACCGGATTGGCCCCCATATATTCCCAGAAGCGGGATAGTGTCTCTGATTCATAAATTCTCACCCGTAATCCTTTGATCTCACACGGCGTGAAAATTGGTCGAGTAGAGACCAGTACCCATTCCAACCCACGAAACCAATTCCACCGGGAGTTTAAAAATTGAACCCCCTTTACGAGAAGTGTGTTAAGCACTTTATTCCGGAAGTAGGAACTACGCAGAAATATCTGCTGCTGATTAACGTCGTGGAAGGTGTATGGTAAAGAGAAGATATTCAAAGCCGAGACAAATTGCTGATATTGGTATAGTTCATCGATAAAGAGATCAATGACCCCCTGGCATAGTTGTTCCACCTGGTCACGGGCGGATCCCAATTGTGTAGTAGATAAAGGAATTAAGGAAATTCGTTGATCTGTACAACGCTGAATCTCTTGAGCAAACCAAAGGATTCCGTGATTTTCAGGACCTGCGATCGTATTTAGGGTCCCGAGGACCCGAGGGATTTCATCTTCTCTCTGAAAAAGGTAACTTAGAGGACGTTTTAAAATTTGGCAAATCTGTGCAAGAGTCTTTATGGAAATTGTGGCTTTGCCAGTTTCAATTTTTGAGAGCTGACCCGGTGAAATCCCCACTTGAGAAGAAAGGCTATTCAACGTCATTTTTTTGACAATACGCAATTCCCTGATTTTGTCCCCAACTCGCTCTTGGATGATTGCTTCCTGTTTGGATTGTTGTAATTTATTCATTTTGCCTTTTTTTAGAGTTATAACCGTTTTCACCAAGGCCACATCTCATAGGCGCAGGTGCTATCAATGAGAATTCAGCGGCCGGTATTTTTTTCGCACCATGCAGCATCATTTAGTATCTTCAACTCGACACGAAACACGCATTCCACGCCTTTTGAGTTGGTCTATAAAGTCGTCAGGGGGCACATGTAGAGCGGGTGAAAGAACACCCGTTTGTTTGATTTTTCCGGAAAGGATCATTTGGGCAGCGATACTGGTGGTAAATCCAACGGTACGGTTCATGGCAAATAGGCCGGAAGCAACATCCCTAAAATCGATCAGATCGTAAGTGATGACACAATTCTTTCCTTGCTTCACCCCCCAGGCCTTGACACGTAAAATCACAATATCACGTTCGTCCTCGCTGAACTGAAGCTTTGGCGTCAGGTGGTGTACCAGGAATTGGCGCGGTGAAATTTCCACACCCCCCACATCAAGTGGTGTATCTTCCAGAAACCCTAATTGTACCATTGTTCGCCAAAATCGGCTGTGTCCAGGCCAGCGCAAGGCAAAACGTCCCATGTCCCGAATGCTTTCTCCCAATTTAAATATATCGATATAATGGATGGCATCGCCATTGGGATAAGCCTCCAGGGCTCCTATTCCGGAAACTTCAACCATGTGTCCATGTTCCTCATTAAATATTTCTTCTCCGGATACACACTGTTCTTTGCCATTTTTTAAAAAACGCGCCGCTCGCTTATAAGTCTCCAAAACGCCGTTAAAGGTCCAAGTTATCTTGTAGTTTATAGGATTATCGTTCGCACAAGCCGGTTCCGGCAGACCTGCACCATAAGAGTAGAGCCCGTGAACTTCTTCCAGTTTATCTATAGCCAGACGTCCAAGAACCAAATCTATTCCAGGATCCATGCCCATCTCTGGTAGAATCGCAACCCGGTTCATCTGTGCTTCAGCGTCCAGCTCTATCACTTTCCCAGCATAGCTGCTGCTTACAAAAGGGATTTTTAAATCTAACGCCATTTTTGCAACTGGATATCCAAAATCAGGGGGTAGCATACAAATGATTATATTGGCCCCTGAATCATGAATCACCTTACTTAATTCTGTTTTCTGGCAAGCATTAAGTTTGATTGCCTTAGTTTTGGCGTATCCTTTTGCCTCTACATAGCTTTGCGCCTGATCAAAGTTCATATCGGCCGCCAAAATTTCCCTTATTATGGGACTCTGTTCAAGATCATGGATAACGGCTCTCCCCTGTAACCCCATTCCCAATACTAAAGCTTTCACTTTTCTCCCTTCATCAGCCAACTCACATATTCCGAAATCGTTGTGACTGCATAGCCCCCAGTTTCTTAGATGGCCCCTTCAGGTTCCATTTGCTGAAATAAACTCTATTATAAGAAATTACTTCCATTGTTTTTAGAAACAACAATTATTTATCCAAAATCATTTTTTCTATGAAATACTTGAAAAAAATTATTCCTTTATTGTTTTCTTGAACTTCTGGATGAAACTGTGTTGCCAAGATGGGTTTTGAATTATGCTTAATGATCTCTGTTCCGTACTCTGATGAACCAAAAACGGTGAAATCATCTAAAGACGTTTTAGTCGCCCAGCCATGCGATTCAAAAACATCCAATTCCTTATCCGGATAATTAATTCCCAATTCAGATAGGTTAAAAAGCTTAATTTTTTTAACCCCATGGACTTTTTCCTGTAGCTTTTCAAGCACAGGGGTTTTTGATGGATACTTTGCATAGACGGTTGCTATTATTTGAAACCCGGCGCAGATACCAAATATTGGTTTTGGCGTTTGCCTGACAAGTTCCATTTCTTGATCAAGAGAAGCGTTGGTTCGTATATTTATTCCTCCGCCAGAAAGAATGAAAAAGTCGAATGACTTGGATTCATCCAATATGAAATCAGCGTAATCGATAACAGAGCACCTTATCCCATAATCGGCAAGAATATCAATTACTTCTTGAATATAATTTGAGTGATTGTCAATAATGAGCGCCTTAATCGGCATTTGTTTGTCTTCCTTTTTGTTTTGTTGAGATCCAATTTCAGCTCTTGCCAATTTAGGCCTAATAACAACTGCATGAGTCATGCTTAATATTAAAAAAATACATAAAATAAAAAGGACAAAGCCACTTCTTATGATTGCTCTGTTTGATGCTGACACGGTTATTGTAACGCTTCCTTACGAAACAAAGAGGCCGGTTAAATAGACCAGACGAACATGAATTGTTTCCCTGAAAAAAAATACAAGCTTCATACTTCGCCCCTACATGTTGCTTACGGTAGTATTGACTCGCTAGGCATTTAAATGGCAGGCAACCCAATGTCCATTGCTAAACTCAACCAGGGCCGGCTCTTTTTGGCTGCATATCATCATAACAGATCTACATCTGGTACGGAACCGGCACCCGGAAGGAGGATTTCTAGGACTTGGAATGTCACCCTTTAAAACGATCCGTTTTTTCCTAAGAGTTGGATCTGGAATCAGTACCGCCGAAAAGAGTGCTTCGCTGTATGGATGTTGAGCGTTTTCGTATAGCTCAAATGTATCTGCTAATTCGACAATCTTACCTAAATACATAACTGCAATTCTATCCGAAATGTGTTTTACTACACTCAAATCGTGTGAAATAAAGAGATAAGTTAGTTTAAGCTTTTCCTGCAATTCCTCTAACAAATTTATTGCCTGAGCTTGGACAGAAACATCAAGTGCGGATACAGGTTCATCACAAATAATAAATTTTGGTTTTAGCGATAATGCACGCGCAATTCCGATTCTTTGTCTTTGCCCTCCGCTAAATTCATGCGGGTATTTTCCAAAATCGCCTGGCTGGAGCCCAACGGCTGCGAATAGTTCTGCAACTATTTCCTTTATCGCGCTAGTTTTTTTTTCAATCTTGTATACAACTAAAGACTCTCCTACAATATCTCCGGCAGTCATACGCGGGTTCAGAGATCCGAAGGGATCCTGAAATATTAGTTGCATATCACATCGCATACTTCTAATTCCCTCTTTGTCGAGCTTGCATATGTTAGTTCCCTCGAAAAAAATATCACCATCTGTTGGTTCTAAAAGCCTCAAGATCACTTTACCAACTGTCGTTTTTCCACAGCCCGACTCTCCAACCAAACCGAGTGTCTCACCCCTTTTAATATCAAGATTTATCCCATCCACAGCCTTGACATGAGCTGCTTTTCTGCTAATAAGCCATCTTCTATCGAGGAAGTACTTCTTTAGCCTTCTTACTTTAAGTAAAACATCTTTCCCCAATCTATCTATCTCCGTAATTGTAAAAGCTTAACCTATAATCAAGGCTATATAACCATAACAAATTTTAAGTCTCCCGGATATCAAATTCCTTTTGTTTGTCATACATCCAACAACGCACCAAATGATTATCTCTCGGCTTTTCAAGTGCAGGTTCCTCATTTCTACAGAGATCCGTAGCGAAGTCACACCTCGGATGAAATTTACACCCGGCAGGCAGCGCCAAAGGATCAGGGATACTGCCTCTAATAACATGTAGCTTTCTGACCTTTTTATCCTCTAGGGTAGGAATAGAATTTAGAAGCCCTATGGTATAGGGGTGAAGCGGGTTTTTAAAAATGCTTATAACATCCGAATATTCCACAGCCTTACCACCGTATGTGACCACTACATTGTCACTTATTTCAGCGATGAGCCCCAAGTCGTGTGTAATCATCAGTATGCTCATTCCAATTTTGTCTTTCAACTCTTTCAGTAACTCTAATATTTGAGCTTGAATTGTGACATCTAAAGCGGTTGTCGGTTCATCGGCAATCAACAGATCGGGTTTGCAGGACAAAGCCATAGCGATCATTGCTCTTTGGCGCATACCGCCGCTTAGCTGGTGAGGATACTCTAAGACCCTTTTGGAAGGCGATGAAATCCCTACTAACCGTAACATCTCGATAGCCTTTTCTAACGCTGTACGTTTTGTCAGTTTTTGGTGCAGAATCATTGGTTCCATGATCTGATCTCCGATCGTAAAAACCGGATTTAGAGAAGTCATTGGTTCTTGAAAAATCATTGAGATCTTGTTACCTCTGATCTTTCTGATTTTTTCCGCTCTTTGCTTTAGGAGATCTTCTCCCGCAAAAATTATTTCGCCACCGACAATCCTGCCAGGAGGATCTTGTATCAACTGGAGGATCGAAAGGGCCGAAACGCTTTTGCCGCATCCTGATTCACCTACCATCCCCAACGTTTCACCCCTTTTTATCGAAAAATCTACACCGTCAACGGCCTTAACAACGCCGATTCCTGTATTGAAATAGGTCTTTAGATTTCTGACTTGTAGTATGAGATCGCCCATAACCTTATCTTGCTCATTCTTTCGAAGTTAGGCGAATCCTCGGATCTAGCCACGTATATATCAAATCCGTAATAAAAGTTATTGCAATAAAGGTAACTCCCAACATCAACACAACTGTCTGCTGTATCGGATAGTCTCTTCCATAAATGGCCACGATTGCCAGTTGGCCTATTCCGGGCCACTCAAAAACGGTTTCAGTTATTACGGAACCTCCCAAAAGCCCCCCAAACGATAAGCCCATAACCGTAACTAGGGGAATCATAGAGTTTTTCAACGTATGCTTAAATATCACTTTTTTCTCGGGTAGCCCCTTGGCCCTTGCGGTTCTGATGTACTCTTTTCCCCAAATTTCAAGAAAGCCGGACCTGGTTAAACGACTTAACATTGCAAGATAACATGTGCCCAGTGTAATAGAGGGAAGTATAAGTTGCTGCCAGGTTCCTCGCCCGGACGTAGGCAGCCAACCAAGATTTACGGAAAATATCATAATTAACATAATACCTAGCCAAAAAGTTGGCATTGATTGGCCGAACAAAGTAAGAACTGCCGATAAATAGTCAAATAGTGTATTTCTTTTGACCGCTGCCAGGATTCCAACCGGAATAGCGATAACAACTGCATAAAGCATTGCCAAGGCAGAAAGTTCTAAGGTCGCAGGAAGCCTTTCCATAACTAGTTTCATAGCATCTCTCCTGTACTGCAGAGACATCCCAAAATCACCACGAATAGCGCCCTTTATAAACCGCCAGTATTGGACAAGAATCGGATCATCAAATCCCATTTCACGCCTCAATTCCTCAATCGCATCTTTAGGGGCGTCCGCTGGTAATAAAAGCATAGTTGGATCGCCCGTTAGGTGCATCAGTAAAAAAGTTATTACAGAAACACCGAACAATACAATAAGTACTTGTGGGATTCTTTTGGCAATATAGCGAAACATGCAACTACTCTCAGATTACTTTATTAAATTGTAGTTGAGTGCCCCAATGGCACCCAATAGACCTTTTAACTATTGAGTCATAACCTTTTCTGCATCATACAGGTGTATAACTCCGTCAGGACTCGCTTCCCACTTAACATTTGACCTCACGCCATAATAGTTTTTTTGATTATACAAAAATCCCCAGGGGCTGTCAGTATAAAGTACTTCGTGGACTTCATTATAAATTGGTTCACGATTTGCCCATCCCATCGTTGATCTTCCCTTAGAAAGCAAGTCATCAACTTTTTGGTTTTTGTAGTAGTAACCTCTTGCAGCTGAATGAAATAGCGAATAGAGATATCTGTCAGGTTCGACTTGAGTATCCCAGGTCATCATATAGGCATCAAACTTTCCAGCCTTATAATCTTTCCAGTTTGTTGCCGGATCAACCATTCTGAGTTTAACCTTAATCCCTACTTCCTCCAATTGCGCTGCAATTACCTGCGAAACTTCTAAAACATTGGTTGTCCCTTCTATACCATGTTGGCGCGTGGTGAGGGTCATTTCAAATCCATTTTCATAACCCGCTTCCTTCAACAATTTTTTTGCTTTTTCAGGATCATGAGAGTAAGGATTTAAATTTTTATTGAAACCATTGGTTACTCTAAATACCGGACCCACCATTGGTTGTGCCGTGCCGAGGAAGATTTTATCAGTTATGATGTCAATATCCATTGCATAGTTTATCGCCTGGCGGACTTTAACGCTATCAAAGGGCGGTCTGAAAGTATTCAGACCCATGTACAGCATAACACCGGATTTTGATGTCAGGCGAATATTAGGGTCAGCATTCAATTCTTTGAATCTGATGGGAGGGATAGAGGAAGCAATATCAATTTCACCGGTTTTTAAAGCAGCTATTCGAGTGGATGTTTCCTTAATAGGTCTAAAGATCACTTTATCTATTTTCGGTGCTCCTCTCCAATAATCCTTATTGGCTTTTAGAACAATGTCACCTCCAAGTAGAACACTTTCGACGACAAAAGGACCGGACCCAATAGGATTTTGTGCAAATTCAGTATGCCCCATTTGCTCAACGACCTTTGGAGGTACAATAAACATCAGAGTCAAAATGTTTCCAAGTGAGGCATAAGGTTTTTTTGTTTTGATTATTACTGTTTCGGAATCCGGTGTCTGGATTTCCTTCACATTTTTTAATCGCCATCTCTGAGGAGATTTAACTTTCGGGTCCATCACCCTCTCAAGCGTGTATTTAACTGCTTTGGCATCGAGGGGATCGCCATTGGAAAACTTTATGCCTTTTCTTAAATGGAAGACCCATGTCAGATTATCCGGATTTTCCCAAGACTTGGCAACCGATGCTTCTAGCTCTAAATTTTCATTAACCCTAACTAATGTGTCGAAAATATTAGTTGAGAGATTTTGCACTTCTGTTGTGGAGCCCATAGCATAATCAAGAGTTGTATTGCTGGAAATTTGTGCCACAACGATGGTATTTTCATTTTCTTTGGCACCCACCGTCTGGCACAGCACCATAAAACCCAATACAAAAATTGCTAAAACGATTGTTTTTTTTCGCATGATCATAGTCCCCTTTCATAAATTTATATACATTTAATTCATGCTGCTTGAATACGATCTAAAAAAGTTCATATTTGTAATTGATTTCACCTCCTTTCATGTTGAAGCCGAGGATCATAGGCATCCCTCAAGCCATCTCCAAGAAGATTTACGCCCAAAACGGTTAGCATTATAGCCAATCCCGGAAAAGTTGCGATCCACCAGGCGTTACTTAAATATTGTCTTCCTTCGCTCAACATACGCCCCCACGTTGGAGCCGGCGGTGGAACACCGAAGCCTAAAAAACTCAATGAAGATTCAGCAAGAATGATGTTCGCCAGTGAAAGTGTAGCAATCACGATAATGGATGCGGAAACATTCGGGAGTATATGAAGGATTATTATCCTAACATCTTTACAACCAATTGTTCGAGATGCCTCAACATATTCATTCCTCTTGGCAGACAGAACCTCGCCCCGGGTCACTCTGGCGATCGTCACCCAGTGAGTAATTGCAAAGACAAGTATCATATTAAATGTTTCGCCGCCGAGTAGGGCGACTATTGCAATCGCAAAAAGAATAGTCGGAAAGGCCAAAAACATCTCTTCTATTCTGCTTATAACCGAATCGATCCAGCCTTCGTAGTAGCCTGAAATAAGGCCTAGGGTCACGCCTATGAAAACTCCAAGCAAAGTTGATAAAGTGCTAATCAATAATGATTTTTGTGAACCATAGATGATTCTGCTCATAATGTCTCTACCTAAACTATCAGTACCCAAGGGATATGATGGGCTGCCCCCTTTCATCCAAAACGGAGGAGTGAATAGTTGATCAAAATTAATTTTAGTTGGTTTGTGAGGAGCCAAAGAGGGAGCAAATGTTGCGGCAATGGCCATACAGATGACAATTGCCATGCCCAAAGTGGCTGTTTTTCTTTTAAAAACATTTTTGAAGTTATTAGTTCTCGTTACAAATGACATTTTGTAATCCTTGCAGGGGTGCAATCAAATACTTGGTAAAAATCAAACGGGCCGAGTATACGGTTATACGGTCTTCTTGTTAGAAATACCCAACGCGTATCCCCCTTTTGAACTAACTGCTCATATAGTGTTGATAATGTAGCAAATTTGAAAACAATAGCCAGCTGCCAGCAGTGATGCTAATATTTTTTAAATTGTTTTCCGGTTGACTAAAGTGTTATTGCCTCAGTCGATTTGGTTAGAGTCGCATGCTGGGACACACTATCCGTTTCTCGACGCTCTGCGCCGTTTCCATCCGTAGATGGATCGGATTGAGGCATACCCGCTTCTTAATGTAACGCGCATATCTGTCCATGCTTGAGACCGTAACCGCCAGTTTCAAACACCTAACCTGTTACAATGCATCCATTGAACAGTTTAGAGGAGTCAACAATGTCTCGCCTTTTAGCCCAAGGCATAATTCTAATTTAAATATTGAAACAAGATCGTGTGTTTTCCTGTCAGGAAACTTTAGCACCGCTGAAAGTTGAAAAAACATTTTGGAAATCACTAGTTTAAACCAGTAAATAAGTGGTTTTTATGTAGATATGTGATTAATTACGTAAAATAATGATCATCACTATCATCAATAATATTTCTTGTCAAGAAAAATACAGTGCTGTCCTTCGCAAAAATTAGATCCGATGAGAATAAGGCTACAGAATCATCAATAATTGGCAAGCACGCGATAACCGAAGGAGTATAATGCTGAATATTGAATGCAAATGCGATAACGGGATATGGATTCGGGAAAAATTGGGTCGCTTTTTAAAAGATTGACGAAATCGGGGAATATTTGGATGTATCCGATGATTTTTGGGATCGAAATGAAAGGCAATATTGGTTAACTGCTATACGGCTTTTCGCCATTCATAGCGATGATGGTTGTCAACTGGGCATTCAAGCCCTGTGGTAACGCTGGAAGTCTATGCTCATCTCATGAAATCGGTAAACCGAGAAGCGGCCTGCAGATTTGAAAATACCATTTTTGGAAAAAGTGGTAGCAAAACGGTAGCAGAACGGAAAAAAGGGATTGCGTTAAAGCTTATAACCCCTTGAAATCATTGGTGGGCCGTCCGAGAATCGAACTCGGAACCTACTGATTAAGAGTCAGGTGCTCTGCCTAGTTGAGCTAACGGCCCATGGTGTTCTATTTGTGGATGAAACCGATATGCGTCGTATCAAATTTGGTTTTCCTTGTCAATTCATTTTCATTGAAAATACGCATGACCTTTCTGAAGGTCACCTGATCAAAAAACCAAACTGAGCGTTTCAAATTATGCCATGGTTGTATAAATTGAATCATTAGTTAGTGTCCATCCATAAATGGCCCTTTTTGCCCTGCTCGGCGTTCTCCGCGGGTTTCCGGTTACGGCGTACAACATGTACGCCTCACCGTAAACCCTTGTGCGGCCTTGATCAGGACAA
>SDBV01006904.1_pt1 | contig 15608 bp, 11 predicted proteins | sample 2277081 | NCBI WGS metagenome assembly SDBV01 (sample SAMN10402039, study PRJNA504765) | marine sediment metagenome | isolation source: marine sediment core GS10_PC15, 223 cmbsf | place: Arctic Ocean: Southern Knipovich Ridge | collected 2010
AGGCAGTGTCATGATGATTACAACGAACTCGTCGCTGCAATTGCGAATAACAGCGGGAAGATGAAGTACCTCAAGTTGCTGATGGTGCATCTGCGGCAGAAAGTGCAAAAGCATTGGCTCCGCGTAGCAATAAAGGAAGCTTCCGCCGAATCAACTCGGATAGCTATACGCAACACATCCTGTGGCAAACAGCAAGAAACAATCTTTGTGAAGGGTTCGCTTTGTTCAAACTAACAGAATACCTGGAAAGGCAACAAAACATGCATTTCTTGATGAAAGAAAGGAAAAAGACAATGTTCAATCACAAATGGCAGAGACAGAACGGTCATCGGAAGGTACGAACCTCGATATTGGCCGCCTTGGTAACGGTAAGTCTCCTTTTCACGATGACGGCTTTTGGCGGTGAAATTTCCTCGGTAGCTCAGATCAAGGCTGCCTTCGATGTAGCTATGGGCAAGCCGTTAAATGAACGGATTCCGCTGCTGGAGGCCCTGGAGCAGGATATTGACCAGACCCTCTTTCAAGGAGGCTTTGATGAGAAAATTCGTGCCGCGATTCTTCGTCTTAAGTACCGAGTTCAGCTAGAACAGGCCAAGTATCCTGAATCCAGGGCGACTTTCCTGGGTTACCTTGACGCATTGGAGCAGGGCCATGATCGAGAATACTCACGTCTGGCGTTTCGCCGGAGGATAGAGGTCATGGTTCAGCGAGAGGAATGGTTCGAGACGGAGGCTTTATGCAAGGCCGTCAAGGATCAATATCCCAACGAAGAGAGCACTAAAGGTGTCGCTCTGTATCACATGGGGCTGTCGTGCATGCGGATGAATGGCACGATGCAGAAGGCGAGGGACTTTTTCAGCCAGATGGTCCAGGAATGTTCCGATCACCCCCTTCGACCATGGGGTTTGCGGATGCTTGCAAATTGCCATTTATCTATTGGCGACATGGATGCCTGCCTCGGGACACTCGAAATCATGAAGCAGCAGTACAAAGACACAAAATGGGAACAATATGGGGATATGAGGCCCGCTTTTGTGCATGAGCACCAGAAGGGAGATGCCCAGAAGGCGCTTGAGATATATGAGGAAACGCTGCGGAAATATCCTGATCACATCTACTGGGCCTACATCGAGAAACAAAAGGTCCGCCTTCAGAAGGTAATCGAGGAGCAGTTGATTAAGGATGCCCTGAAAGATCTTGTCAAAACTGAAGGCAATAAATGTGATGGCCGGAGCGCTGAAATGATCGGCTTTAGGATTATTCGCGATCAGAAACTGGCGATATCGAGATAAATCTTGCAGATACAAAGAGCAAAAATTTCAAATTCATGGAGAAATACAATGAAGACACACGGTACAAATGGAAACAGGTTAGAGAGTAAGGGACTGTCGTTGAGTGTTAGTAGCACCATCCTACTGCTAATTCTTGTAGGGACAATGTTGTCGGTTCCTGAAAAGGCATTTGGATATAAAATAGATGAGATATGTGGCTCGCGAGAGGAAGTTATAAACGTATTAGTAGATAGATGTGTGTGGGATTGGGATGATATTCCTAGGCTTGTTTTTAGCTGTTGGGATCTTAAGCTGGTTTCTCCATGTTACGCCACATGGTGCGATGATGATGATTGGGGTGCGCTTATTCACCATAGTGTCATTGTTGAGAATGAAAATGGTGAAGTCATTGCAGATCCTGTAGTTATTTCGACTGGAGAATATGTCAAGGACCGAATTGATATTATGGCTGATGCACCCGGAAATTTTGTGTACATTTTGCGTCACTACGGCAATCAGCACACGGACAATAATGGTCTTGGCAATGGCTGGGACAGCAGCCTGTTTGTCCGTTTATCGACAGATGGCAGCGGTAACGTAGATGTGGAGATAGGCGATGGCGAGGTGATTGAATTTACTAATGAAGGCGCCTATTTCTCCAGTCCGAGCCCACAATTAACGTTAGTGAAGAACGGAAGCGATCATATTCTAACCACTCAGGATGGGGATAAATATTATTTTGACAGCACCAATATTCAGAGCCGGGTGAATATATATAGCAAGGCCCTGTATTGGGATTATGACGGTACGAGGGTAACGGGGTTGAGATCCGATCCCGGGGCCGGCCTGACGAAGTTGCTGCAGGTAGACTGGGATACTAATCTCGAAGTAATTACAAAGATCAGCGACGTACGGCCGAATGTAAGCAAGTCGATAGTTTATGAATATGATAGTGACGAAAACGGTGTCTACCTTACAAAAGTATCAGGAGCATGTGCGAGTTGTGCCTCCATACCTGATGAAAGCTACACATATCACAGCGGCGGCAGCAATATCGACGAGGTCAAAGATGCATATGGCAACAGCCAAATGAAGCTGTACTATGATAACGATGACCGTGTCGTGACGCAAATCCGTGCCTATGACGCCAATTATGCCTGTACGGCAACAATTAGCAGAAGCAGCGGCTTGATCTCGGTAACCGATTTTGACGGGGCAACGGAAGATTATTATGTGAATCCGAACTTTTATGTTACAAAACACGTCCTCAGGACATCTTTACGTCCGAATGAGGGGGATTATGAAAGTCTCCAGGAATGGAGCGCTACCAACAGAAAAACAAGATTGACTTTGCCTGGTGGGCGTATAGTTACTGCCAATTATGGCAGTGACGCTCAGATAAGCAATTATATCTTATATAAGTCCGGAGGATCAATAACTCGTAGCAGATATGAATATGCACCCTTTGAAGGTTTCGGCCGTGTTACAAAATATATGGATAGCGAGGCTAATGAACTGCAGTGGTCATTTGATTCAACAGGACGAGGGACACGGTACATATACTCACCGTCAGGGGCCGGCAATGCTGTTACGAGGACTTATGCCTATAATGATACCAACAACATAATCACAAGAACAGACGAGGCGGGAATCAAGCAACTATTTTTTCACGATTCAAGGGAATATCGTGTAAGCAAGATCACCGATTCCGACGGATTGCAGATCACGGAACAATACGAGGTCAATGCTTACGGGAAAATTACGAAAAGGATTGATCCCAACAATAACAACTACGAAATATATTACAGCAGCACCGATAAAATAACCAAGAGGGTAAGCCCGGATGGTACGGTAGCCGAGTCTTATTACGACGCCAACGGGAGGCTTACCCGAAATGCGAGGTATAACTCAGCCGGAAGTCTAACAAGGACGACTGATCATTTTAGGGATGGCCTGGGCCGTATAACCAAGACCACCGCACCGGGAGGGTTCGATACTGAGTATTTATACGATGGGAACGATAGGGTAACGTGGCGAAAGGATCCGGATGGTACGGAGAAGAAGACGATTTATGATGAAAGGGACTTAGTCTATCAGAGGCTCGTTTATGAAAATAGTAACTGGCGGACAAAGGCTGAATTTTACTACGACGGTGAAATGCGGCTCACAAAAAAGACCGACAGGGATCAGTATGTAGTGTCAAGTGAGCCGGCTTATGATGATTATGGTCGAATGACGCGTAGAGAATCGCCTGTGGGAAATTATTCGATCTATTACTATGATAGCGAAGGGCGCGTCACTCGCGAGGTGGCGTATGACAGTGGTGATACTTCCCTGGCGACCAAGGACACAGCCTATGACGAAAGTGGTCGAGCAACGCGCGTGACCGATCCCTTGAATAATTACGTTGTGTATCAATATGACTTACAAGGCCGAGTTACAAGAAAAACCAATTACGATAGCGGGAACACCGCGGTGTCAGAGCAACACAATCATTATGACAGCGTCGGCCGTGTTACGCGCACTCGCCAACTCGCCAATCCGGGAGGATCGACCTCCGTGACCGCCGATGGGCTTGTTGACACGCTATACGATAAGCTTGGTCAGGTCACGAAGCGTACGTCGTATTTATCAGGCGATGAGACTTCCTCGCCAACAACCAGTATAGCAACGTATGTCTATGATTCAGGGGGCCGCATCATCACTCAGACATCCAGTGACAGTCCAACGGTGGCTATGCAATATGACGGGCTGGGCCAATTGACCAAAAGTATAACGGATCCCACAGGATTGGCAATTGCAACCAGTTATGAATATGACACCACCGGCCGTCAGACCAAAGTGACGAATCCCGACAGCACCTACGCAGTGACATACTACGACAGCGGTGGTCGCGTCACGCTTAAGGCTTCCTACGACAGCGGCGGAACTGCCGTTGCGGCATCGGTGCCATTGTATGATTTGGTGCTGGGTATGGCTACAAAAACCTATCAGATAAGCGATCCGGCCAATCGTCTGACGTATATTGACGGTACGGATCCGGAAACAGAATACATTTATACCGCCGCCGGCCGCCTCACCAAGTCAATTGATCCGAACGATAACGGGATCACCCATGACTACGATTCTTATGGAAGGCAGATCACGGGTACGGACGCGGCCAGCAACAAGAGTATCACCATCTACGACGACGCCGGCAGAATGGCAACCAGTAAACGCCTGGACTACGACGGGTCGAATCACATAACCTTTGCCGTTGCCTATGAATTCGACGCCTTAAGCCGCGTTACCAAGACGATCCGGCAAGGCCCGGACGGCGATATTACCGCCACGGCTGACAATCTGGAAACAATCGTCTGGTTCGACGCACTCGGCCGACGGACGCTCGTCCAGGACCCCAAGGGTACGCAGGTATCCAGCATCTACGACGCCTTGGGCAGGGTGACCAGAAAAACTGAAGATTCTGCTGGTATTGCGAGATATACCGATTATAATTATGATCGTGCGTCGCGGCTGACCCGTCAGACGGGATATACATCGGACGCGACCGGGGCCCAGAACACGGATTACGCCTATAACAAGGCCGGGGTGATGACAAGGGTGACATATCCTGACGATACAGGTGGTGATCGCGGCTACGTGGACTTCAAGTACGACTCCGCCCTGCGCCTGATCACCAGGAACGACCAGGAAAATCAGGATACGATCTCTGTTTACGACAGCATGTCCCGCCCGACGTCCGTTACCAGGGGCAGCGAGATAGACACGTTCACCTATAGCGCCCTTGGCCAGATTACCCTCGCTCAGCGCGGGATAAGCGGCGACCTGGACGATGTCTCACAGGTCGAGCGTTACTATGATGGACTGGGGCGGCTGACGCGCGAGGCGCAAGCCGTCAAGGAAACAACTGCCCTCAACGTCGATTATATCTATGACAAGGTCGGCAGCGTCACGGCGCTCTACTATCCCGGCGGGGCGCTGACGATCTCGCGGACGATGACGGCTGCGAACCTCACGGATGTCATTTCCCGGAACGGTACGCAGATCGCCGATTACGACTACGTTGGAAGTCGCGTCGAGAGCTTGATCTACGAAACCGGCGCAAATGACGTCACAGCCACGCGTAGCTACGACGGCGCCGCCCGTCTGACCCGGCTGATGTGGGATCAGGTAAATAACACCCTGCCCGACTTCAGCTACACATTTGACGCTGCCTTCAACATCCTGACCAAGACGCACGAGCATAGATCGTCTAATAAAGATGAGGCGTATACTATTGACGGTCTTTACCGCCTAACCGATGCCCGTTACGACTTCCGCACGGTAACACATGGGTTCACGTACGATGACCTGGGCAATCAACTGACCTTTACAGAGGATGGCTCTGCAGCAGCCGGGCTGTATAATGACGCCAACGAGCTGACCAGCTACGGCGGAACGCAGGCGTACTGGGACAAGAACGGAAACCTGACCAAGGATGCCGCCGGCGGCAACGGGCCGTACAGCTATTACTACGACATGCGGAATCAGCTTACCAAGGTTACCAAAAGCGGCGGCGACGTAGCTGAGTACGCCTACGACGCCCTCGGGCGAAGGGTCCAGTTCATTGACTCCGTCAACACGGTTACCAAGCGGTTCTATCACAATGGCGCAAGGGTTATCGAAGAATACGACGCAGCCGGTACTCCTGCACGCCAGCGGTACTACGTCTGGGGCAACTACATCGATGAACTGTTAATGTTCAACGATGAAGCCGGCGATGATTCGGACTATAATGTCTGCCACGATCAGCTTTACAGCGCCCACGGCCTGTTGAGCAAGGCTGATGGGTCGATTGCCGAACGGTATGACTACGACGCTTACGGTTTGCCGGTAATCTACACAGGTAACGGCGGCGACGGCGACTGGTGGGACGGCGACGAGGTTACCGCCACCACAAGCGCCAAGGGACTGCCCTACCTCTTCACCGGCCGGGAATTCGAAGCCTACGGCAATAGCTTAAAGCTCCAATATTCCCGCGCGCGGTATTACAACTTTGCCCTCCGCCGTTGGCTCCAACGCGACCCAATTGGATACTTTGATGGGATGAGTTTGTATGAATATTGCAACAGCCATCCCACGGATCGCGTGGATTTTCTTGGATTCGCGTCCGCGGATTGGAGGTTCGGAGCCAAGAAACTACCATTACCTGTTAAATTGGTGGCTAAGATCAAAAAATCAAACGATACTCACGGAAAATTTGATTTGCTTCTTCTCGACGTTCATTTTTATGCTTTCGCTTTACTAGTTAAGACGGTGGGCTGGAGGGCTGGGTATGACCATTTCGGTAGGAAAGGGTTCACCCAGACACAAAAAGGCCTTAAAAGATTCAAAGATAATCACCCTGGTTGGGATGTCTTTGATGCTCAACTAATGTTTGAGACCGACCAGCTTTCCAAAGAACTCAGAAAGAGGCTCGAGAATGATGCACGCGAGTTCATTGAGGATAACTATCCTGAAATAGTGGGTAGTTATGGTGGATATGTTTCTTTGAAGGATTACGCTAGAGATGTAACCGAAGAAAGAACCGATTGGGGTTATTACATCCACCGATACGATTATTGGGCCTATGCATCCGAGGTGAACTGCGAGCTCGTAGGTGAAGATCTTAACACATCAAGGGCCAAGTTCTCGTACAAATTTCGCATCGTTGTTAAAGACAACTATGATTGGGACTCCAAAGACATTTACAATGAAGAAAACATAGATATTGAAAGTATAAAGGGATATGTTTTTACGGCGCTCATGCAATTAATGCATAATGTTGGGTTGATGCGTGAATATCCGCTGGGTGGAAATTTCACCCTCAAAAAATCATGGATGAAGGGCGAGCGAGCTCCCTAAGCGGGATCAGAAAAGTTTTTTACTGTCCCGGGTGGCGGGGCACCTGCCCCGGCACCCAAAAACGGATCAAAACGTGGTGGGGCAGGTGTCCCACCATGCAGAATTTATGTAAAACCGCTTAGTCACTTGTACGGATCGAAAATAGCGAAGGGCACAACCGATGAAAAGCAAAAGGCGAATCGTGTTTCTTGCTTGTCTCGCCGGAGTTTTGTGTATTGGTGTTATCTTGTTTTGGGGTTATAGACGTTCTCACCGACCACCCCTCACGCCATCGGAGATTGATGAACTTGCTGCCGCCTTGGGTATAGAGATTCCCCGGAACAGGCTTTGGGCTGTTCAGGCGCGGCTGGACGAGGATTTGGGTTTTGGTTTATATGTGCGTTTCGATTGCAGCGAGGAGACAGCAAAGGAGATTATAAATTCTTCCTGGATGGGCAAACATCTCTCTGACCGTCGCTATTGTGGTTTTACCGGTCCAGAGGCGCCGTGGTGGGATACGACGGATAAACATGGTGATCAATGGTTCAAAAATAAGGGGGAACCGGACGTTACGGCTTTGGTTCGCATAAATAATGGTAAGGCCGTGATGTATTTTGAGAGGAGTGGGGCCCATGCCACTCCGCCCGGTCTTCCGAAGATTATGCGTGCTCGTTGGGGACGAAGAGGTTCTGATTTTCATGGCCATCCGTGGTATGAGCGGGAATGGCGTAAAGACCAATAATGGGGATTACTGAAGTTAGGGTCCAAAAACTGGTTTACCAGAACCTCGCAACACGATACGATAGAATTACAGATAATGACCTGCGATGGTCGTGGGCGAAAAGTCATTTGGGAATCTCATATAATGATCTCAGCGGGCTGCCATGGCAGCTTTGGTGAGTTCATTTGGAGAATCTGCGATGAAACGTTACAGCTTGATCATAGGCGTTGTGGCTGGGCTATGGGTTGGCCCTTGGGACTGCAAAGGTGCCGGACCTTCAGTTTCGGACAGGGGTGGTTCGGAATATTGGCTGAATAGGGCTTATGCGGAAATCGAGAATATCCCTGATGACAAAAATCGATTGGCCCTGATTGAAAGGATTATTAACCCGTTATCCAGCCCCATGAATATTCCGGTGGCCGGGAAAATAATTGCCAAATATTCGAAAACCTACGGCGACAAGTTGGCCGGTCGGCTTCCCATGTACCAAATAATTCAAGGCGATCTTGAAGGGGCCCTTTTGACGGCAAACTCGTTAAGCGACAAGAATCGTCGGAGTGCAATCTCCTTAATAGCCATGAGTATATACAATAAGACGAAGGATGCCCCGCGAGCCTTGAAATTAGCGGAGGAACTTGATGGGTTCCCGCGATTGTTTGTTTACTCAAGGATCTTCCAGGACTTGGCGTTGTCGGGCCAAATAGAGGAGGCTAAGAAACTTGCACCAAAGATTGTAGAGGAGGCTGAGAAGTTCGCTCCAAATGGTGGTGGGGAGCGTGCCAAGAAAAAGAACGACAATTATATTCGGCTAGGAGAGCTTTTCCGAAAACACGATGATTTTCGACCCGTAGCCAAGGAAATAATCGAAGTCCTGGAGGAGATGGGGGAAACTCCTGTGACCATGGCGGAAGACGTTGGGGAAATAGGCAATAACACCGCCCTCGCGGTCAAGATACTCGAATTCGTTGGGAAGCCCACAAAAAACTATTACGCTACTTCACAGGCTTATTACAGGATTGCCTTCAAGTGCTCTATGTATGGGAGGAAGGAAGAATGTCGGCCGCTCCTTAGCAAATCACTTGCCGACGCAAAGATGATCAATAACCCCTCGGAACAGGCTTTCAAGATGAAAGACATCGCAGGATTGCAGGCTCGCCTCGGTTATTTCAAGGAGGCGTTGCAAACGGCTGATCTCGCGACTGCTGCTGCCATCAAAATAGAGGGTTTTGACAAGGCGAAGATACTTTGTCACATTACTGGGGTGCAGATCGCAGCAAAGGACCTTCTCGCTGCAGAAAAGACACTGCAACTAGCCATTGACGCCAACGAGAAGGATAAGACGAAAACGAATAAATTGCAAAAATACATGTCCGCCGGACTAATTCATAACCTGCTTGCTTTGGGGAAAGAGGAAGAAGCGCATAAGATCGCTGCTAAAGCCCCTGAAAAGGACCGAGATATGATCATTAATCGTTTCGCCACGCACTATTCTTCGCACGGAAAAGAAAAGGCGCTCGAACAGTACCTGGACTCACTAAGCAGCCCGGAAGAGCGGGTAGTGGCCTACGTTGCGATAGCTAGCGCTTTGGCGAGGCAGCAGAAAGAAAAGTGAAGGTAGTGCGCTGGACCACCGAAAGTAAACGCAGTAAGAACAGCGTGAATGAAGCGATTTGCTCAGGATTTGTTCGGGTTTGGAATCGATGTCAAATTCACATGGAAGTGAAAGAAAGTGTTTTTGTGTCCCCCCAATGCCAGAACACAGCGGATTTCGGAATGAGCGCATATGTGTGCTATGCATTTATTCCGTCCTACTTTGTTCATAAGCACTTATGTATGAATCTAAAGTCGGCCTGTACGCTACCCCAAAAAATTGCCCCCAAATTGCCCTTAAAATGGAGACAAAAATAGGCCTGGTTCAAAAATGGCCATTTTGGGGTAACAGTTTCGACACCGGCGGGGTTCCATCGTAAGACAATGGATGTGGAGGGGAACTCGTGCTACGTAGCGAGCTACTACGCAGAGTAGCATAGGGGCCGGGAGGAATTCAGTTCTGCTGGGATCGCTCGAAACCCAGAAGCTCCAACCAGTGGGGATGGGATTGGCCGTTGAGCAGTTCGGCGGGACTCTTGCCGATCCGCTCCGGGCGGTCGCTGCGAAGATAGGATCTGTGATTCAGGAAGAATCGTAACAGGTCCAGATAGCCGTTACCAATATGTCGCCGCAGGAAGAAGTAGTTCCGTAGACGGCTGTTGAGATTCTCGACAATCGAACTGGCCCGAGGTGTCTGGGCAAGTATCTCGCGAACGTCCGCTTCCACAGCGCGGAACTTGTCGCGAAGCCTTTTTCGCAATTGTCCCTCGCGTTGCCAGTAGGCCGGCAGAGTACGGTCCAGGCCCTGCAGTTCGCAGACGGCGTGCACAAACGGTAGTGGCACGTCCAGCCGCGTGGCCAGTTCGGCGAATCGTTCATCCAGTATGCCTGCAAAGGCCAACAGATTGTCCCGCTGACGTTCAAGCATCCGCCGGACGGGCCGAATGCGATGACTGCACGATTCCTCGCGACGTCGAAGCTCATCGATAATGAAGTCGAACAGTTCACGGCGAGTTGCCAAGCCAGGCCCGGCCAACGAGAGAATGTCGTTTTTCACCCAGTCGGCCAAAGCGCCAATATCATCGGCCAAGCTGATGGCGAGAGTTTCGGCCTGCCGGGCAAGAGACAGTCGTTTTGAAAGCGTGTTGCCTTGGCCTTTCTTGCGGCGCCGTTCCATTTTGTGATCAAGTTTTTCACGAGCACAGGTGCAGCCTGCGGCACGATTGGAAAGGTAAAATGCGAGCTTTCCCAATTCCCGTTCGGCGTGGAAGACGTCGCCGTTGCATGGAACGTCGCTCCATGCTTCAGCCTGACCGGCCCGTAGGCCGGTGCCGCCGTCGGCGATGGTCCGGTCCGACCGAAGTCCCCGCTCAGCCAGGTTCAGCAGATGAACGCCCCACGTGGTCGCGTCACGGTGGTCTTCCTCGCAAAGGAGATAGCAGTACGTCGATTCCACGTCCATCCCGACAAGAACGGGCTTGGTGGCCTGGAATATCTCGTCGTGGGCCCCGATGCGAATAGCGGACAAGTCCTGTGCGTCATTCATCGTTCTGGCTGTGACGATTGCATCCTGAACAATATTGTGGATCGTGCCAATGCTGATACCGCGATAGTCGAACACGGCGTCGAGGATTTCCGTGACGCCTCGGAAAGACGTGTGGCCGATGAGAACCTCAGCCAGAACAAACTGGCGTAACCAATCTTTCGTGATCGGCAACGTAAACAGAACCGACTTGTCGTCCAGCGACGGCGCAAAGGCGTCCTCAAGGGCTTCGGAAGCCTTGGCGGCCTGCCGGTAGACGAACTTGCGACTGACTCCAAATCCAGCAGCCAGATGTGAGACCGGCTGGGTCTTGGCGAGGACCTCGACGGAAAGATTCCTTCTTTCTGTTAGGCCGAGGTCGGCTGCCATGCCCCGACCCGTCTGCCGTCCGTCGAGCAGATCGATGGAAAACGCTTGAGTTTTGACCGTCCGTGTGTCGATGACTTGAGTAACCATATCGACTCCTTTCGATATCCGGGAAAAGTGTGGTTACTCTTCTCATCGACTGGAGTCGGTGTTTTTATCCCGCCAATCCCCCTCAAGTGTTACCCTCGATTGAACCAGGCCCTAAAATAGTAAAAAAACGTGTAGGAATAGTTAACAACCGAAGATTGATAAATGTCTGACACTTTAAGACTTACAAGCTAAGTGCCGACTGCGAAGAAGGTTGTAAAAACACACGCCAAAGAATCCCACCCTCTCAGTTACATAAAAGGGGGGTCATGTAAGCTGCTAATAACAAATAGCCTAAATGCACAACTTTCATTTTTTAACACCCGTTGCCTTTAAATTGCCCCCAAATGTTTTTTGGGCTCTTTCGAAAATGCGCAGATGGCGGTATTTTATAGAGAACAAAACACATGTTTTGGCGGGCAGGTCTTCTGTCCCGCCCGCAAGTGGAGCATAAAAGAGAATAATATGGAGGACCGCTTCCACAGTTGAAATTGTGCCTTCGCCGCGAGGCCAGGTTAAGAGGCCGATGTTAAAATTGAGCTAGGCATCTTCGGTTAAAATGCTCACGTACCGAAAACCCGGTCACCTCGGCCGGGATGCATCCAGGAGGGCAGATTGAATCATAAGCAACCCTTCCCAAGTAGCTTTCCTACAGCACTTCGTCGAGAGCATTTCGGCTGGCGAAAGCCTTTACAATTCGATGCTTCGCCAAACGGGAGAGCAACTGGCCAGTTCTCGACGAGGAAACGCGGAAACGGCTGTTTTTTGGCGTTGTCGGTGGGCTCTGTGCCTGAACGGCTGTCCTGCTCATAACCAAGACAGCCGTTCTCTAAGCACGTGCTTTCGCCCGTATTCATGCCTTGCTGCCACAATCGCCACAATACGTCGCTCTACCAAACAGCCTGTGATCGCAAACCGGGCACCTCCGCATCAGCCTAAACCGGCCAGCAGCTTCCCGTCCCGGCTTCACCAGCAGTATCAATAGGACAACTATTATGGTCACCGCTGTCCCTGTGATGAACTCCCTGCGGACATACCTCGCCCCGTCGATCACACCTTTCTCATTCAGCCAGTTCACAACCAGCCAGATGTTGCCGAGGAGAAAAACACCCCCGACCAGCGAGATAACTACGAGCTTTCGAATTCCTAAGCTAAACATGTTTTCACCATCCTTTCTATGTATGCGTTTACCATCGACCATAGCGCAAATCATGGGAGCGCGCAAGCAAAAAAATGGCGAATTCCTGGTCGAGTGTCGTAACTGGCGCGCGAGGGCGCAATTAGCGCAGAAAAAAATCTGCCTTGGGCAAAGAATACTCTGCCTACTCAGATTTTCATAACCGTCAATTCATACTTCCACGCCCCGCTCGCGCCAAAGATGGCCCCTGAGCCAATCACGGATCTGGACCAACTCCATGGTTTACCTCTTCTGAGCAAGCTCAGCTTCGTTGCATTGTTGAACCTGCTTACCTCCTCCAACCGTCCTCGTCAATCTTCATCCATTCGATCCGGACCGCTATCCTTGCGTCCTTGTTGGTCCATACCTCTATTCGGTCTTCGCCTCTGGTACGTTCGTACTCAAAAACATAGCCTTGCTTTTCGAGCTCTTCATGGATTCCCATCATATATCACCTCCGTGCCCTCAGGCACTGCTCATGCTTTGGCAGTGCCTGATTTCCCGGAGAGACTTCTTGAAAACCACGTAGTATTCGTGCTTGATGGGCGGGTACTCAAAAGATGTCAGACCCCGCGTATTTCTTGCTTGATCTTGATGTCCGCCTTCATATACTATCGTCCATTCTGTTCCACTTAAGTCTGCTCTTGCGATAGCTTTTGAAAAGGAATCGGTCGAATGAGTACCGAGGAACGCTGGGGCGGCGTTGAGGATGTGGCTGCTCACCTTGGCGTAAACAAGGAATCGATATACAGGTGGATCGAGAAGAAGGGATTGCCTGCCCATCGTGTGGGGCGGCTATTTCGTTTCAAATTGTCGGCGGTTGATGGATGGGTTCGTGCGGGTGGTACAGGTGACACTCCTGCCACGGAGAAAAGGCTCGATGAAGACGGCGAGAAATAGATCGGCTTCAGCCGAACGAACAACCGCACCGAAATGTGCGATTGTCCGTGATGGTTCTGGGCCGTACACCACGAAGATCATCAAGGCTGGAGCCCTCCTTCCTGACACGAAGACTCTTCTGTCTTGCTGGGATCCTGAGCTTCCTGTCAGCGAGAATCTCCGGCGGGTACGTCGCCAGAACCTACTGGGCAAGACGTCGCGATCCCGGGCCGAGGACATCCTTGCAATCTTCCGTCAGAGGTACCTTGCCGAAGATACGGTCGCGAGGGCCCTGGCACATCTCGTAAGGAATCGCTGTAACGGGAACACTCTTGAGCGAATTCTATATTTCCATGCCGTGCGCGCTGATTCTCTTCTGCGCGATATGCTGATTGAAGTCCTGGTGCCACAGTGGTCACGGGGCGAGGCAAATATCGATGTCCGCAAGATTCAGCGTATCTTGAGGAAATGGGTTGACGATGGGAGGACTTCAACCTCCTGGGGTGACTGTACTATACGCCGGGTGACTCAGGGCATCTTGTCGACCCTTCGTGATTTCGGAGTCCTCCAGGGAGCGGTTAACAAGCGCATCGCTCCGGCCTACTTGCCCGTTCAGGCTTTCGCATACATCGCGTTCTATCTGAAGCAACACCAACCGTCCGGGGCCAAGCTCCTTGAGCTGGCCGACTGGAAGCTCTTCTTCTTGCCCCGACAGGGCGTTGAACGGTTTATGGTGGAAGCGCATCAGCACAGGCTGCTTGAGTACCATGCCGCAGGAAGCGTCACTCGCCTGACCTTTCCTGCCTCGACCCTTGAGGAGTATGCGGATGTCCTCGCTCAAGAATCGAATTGAACTCCTGGAAGACGATTTGAAAGCTGATCCCACTCGGATCAGTGTCTATCACGATTTGCCTTTCGCCATCTTCCGCTATGAGCCGGAAGAGGAGTGGGACCTTCGTAGGGAGGCAAGATTGCTGGCGACACGGTTGGGGGAGGCGGGAAAAAGGAGCCAGTGCATTCACCTGTCAGAGTTTCTTTGGAAAGCCATCGAGGAATCCGAGGGCATTGATGCAGTTGTCGATCTTGAGAAGGGTCGGGGCTTTGTTGCGGCTCAGGAGCAGGTGACCACTTACCTATCCGACCGTGATTGGCGGCCTCTAGCAGATCTTCTGGCAGAACGTCTTGAGGAATTGAACGGCTCAACGGACATTGTCTTTTTGATGCGAGCAGCTGCTATGGCTCCCGGTATCTATCACATGTCCAAGCTGCTTGATCAGATGCAGGGCAAAACGACCGCCACGACGATCCTTTTCTACCCTGGTTCCATTGAAGGCACGACAGGCCTCAGGTTCATGGCTCTTAAGGACCGTGACGCGTTAGGCAACTACCGAGTCAAGATTTATGGTTGAGACCGAGGAGAATACATGAAAACGATCGGCGACCTGCTTACAAGAGACCTAAGCCAGAAGATCGAAGAGATTATTCAGGTCGATCAGGCCGACGAGCAGTCGGTGTATGCGGAGATTACCGAATACATCGCTACGGACAGTATCCGTGACCAGTATGCTGCTCTCCTGAAAGCGATCGCGGAAGCTCCCTCTGAGCCCCACGAGAGCGTGGGCGTTTGGGTCTCAGGCTTCTTCGGCTCCGGGAAAAGTTCGTTCGCCAAGAACCTCGGATACGCCCTGCAGAATCGGAGTGTTCTTGGACACGATTTTGCCGCCCTTTTCAAGCAACAGATCCCAGATAAGAGCATCGGTGAGCTTCTTGATTTCATCAATACTCGATTCCCCACAGAGGTGATTCTCTTCGATATTGCCAAGGAGCAAGACACACGTCGGGTGACTCAGCGGATAGCAGAATTCATATACACCGTTCTCCTGAGGGAGTTGTGGCATGCTCCCCTAAAACTGGTCCAAGTTTTGTGAGAGTCTCAGACGACATTGATGTCGGAAGGAGACTCGAAAATGAAGAAGTACACACCACAGCAGATTGTCCAGAAATTGCGTCAAGCAGATGTTGAACTGGGCAAGGGCAAAACGATCAAAGAAGTCTGCCGAATCATCGAGATCAGCGAATGGACCTATTACCGCTGGCGGCAGAAGTATGGCG
>SDBV01006905.1_pt1 | contig 15607 bp, 9 predicted proteins | sample 2277081 | NCBI WGS metagenome assembly SDBV01 (sample SAMN10402039, study PRJNA504765) | marine sediment metagenome | isolation source: marine sediment core GS10_PC15, 223 cmbsf | place: Arctic Ocean: Southern Knipovich Ridge | collected 2010
ATTCATTTTTTACCGGATTGAGCCTGGTTTTTACGGGAACAGCGGCAAATACGATGTTCCTGATCAACTTCGAGGCAAAACTGCTTCCTCTTGTGTATATCTCTTCCTCGGTAACAGTCCCCGTGATCGGTATGCTGCTCATGAGGGTGGGAAAAAGGCTGCCCCACAGGCTGGTGTCGTATATCGTTTTACTTTTCCTGGCAGGCATGCCGGTACTGTTTTTATCGCTGATTTCCATCTCCCCCGGGCTGCGTGTTCTTTCATTTATCCTGCTGGTTTGGGTTGACGCTGAAATCGTACTTTCCGACCTTGTTTTCTGGTCAACAGCGAACAGGCTGTATAATATCCGTCAGGCTAAACGTCTTTTCGCTCTTATCGGAAGCGGTCAGGTGATCGCTTTTATTGCGGCGGGAGCCCTTATCCCTCTGCTTGTCCGGCGCATCGATATCCCTCTTCTGCTCGCCGTGTCTTCGGGAGGTCATGTCTGCAGTTTTCTGATACTTTTGATCCTTCACCGAATGTTCGATGACAGGAAAGAAAACAATGCGGATGCAAATGAAACCTCCCATGTCCCGCTGTCCGGAATCATAAAGGAAAAGTACCTCAGGAATATTTTTCTGATGGTGGGCCTGGGATATCTCGTGTACTACTTTGTGGATCTTTCTTTTTATGATCTAAGCCAGTCCGCCATGGTCCCGGGCCGGGAGCTTGCTTCTTTTCTGGGGATGTTCTGGGCTGCTGTAGGGCTCGGGAACCTGTTTATGCGTACAGTTGTCTACGGGCGCTGGACCTCTATGGCAGGCATACGCGGGGGGCTGCTTGCCGGGCCGGTATTAATAGGCCTGGGAGCAGTGTCGGCGATTCTTTTTTCCACGGCCGTTCCTGCCGCCGGCTCGATCTTTATTGTTGTGGTCGTTACAAAATTTCTGGAAAGGGTTTTTATTAACTCAATGTACGTTCCGTCCTATTTTACGCTTTTTCAGCCCTTTGAAGATAATATTCGGGACAGGCTCCAGAATTTTACCGAGACCGTAATCGGCCAGGGGGCAGGCGGCATTGCCGGGCTTTTTCTGCTGTTCGTTTTCGACTACCTGGTGCTCCCTTTACCCGTTGTGCATCTGCTTCTCCTTATAATTATTTCAGCCTGGTTTTTCAGCATATTGAGGATCAGCAGCGGGTACCGTAAATCCCTGGCCGGCGCTCTTAAAACAATGGGAATGAAAGGCAGGGAGATAACCCTTCTGGAAGATAATATAGGATATCTCAAAGATGGATTGAAAAGCGACAATCCTCTGCGTGTCAAATCGTGCCTGAACGTCCTCGGCAGGAATAATTGTAAACTAAGCACTGCTGACAAAATTTTTCTGCTCAACAGTAATACAGCTATCGTGCAGCAGGAAATCTGCTCCCTTCTGGTCAGAGAGCCGGACCCGGAGCTGCTGCCTGAATTGCTGAAGTATTTTAATACGATAAAACATAAAAGGACCTTGCCAGGGCTCGTTGAAGCGATCGGTGCGACTGAAGAAAAAAAAGCCTTCCAGCTTATAACCGGTCTGTTAAAAAGCAGAAATACAGCTCTGCGTGATGAAGCAATTATGTCGCTTTTGCTGCATTATCCCGATAAACAGGTATCCATCATTCACAAAGAACTGGTTCATAAATGGGCAGTTTCAAAAGTCATGAAAAAAAGATTGTCAGCCGCGTCTATCATTCCCAGGCTAAAGGATGAGGAGTATACGCCCGGCATTTCTCTTCTGCTGAATGATGAAGAAATGCAGGTCCGGAAAACGGCTGCGGCCTCTCTCGACCCGGACATTGTTCCCGTGCACCTTGACACCCTTATCGAGGTCATGCGCCGCCCCGGGATGGAGTCATCGGTAATTAAGGCTGTGTCCGCAACAGGCATGGATATTACTCAACAACTCGAAGCGGTATATAATGATCAGGATAATTGTGATGGAAAAACAAAAGCACGGATAATCAGGATATATAAAAACCAGGCTAAAGAAAGCAACAAGTATCTTCTCAGAGGCAAACTGGATGAAGAAGATAAAACCTTGAGAGCTGAGCTTCTGTATGCCCTGCAATCCTTCGGCTATAAAGCGCAGCACTATGACACAGGGATGCTTCTGGGGCTTCTTGAATCCGAAAGAAAGTACTGTTTTAAAATATTTTCTGCCATACATGTCCTTGACAGTCAAACCGACGGTATTCTGGTTGATGCAATGAACCGTGAGGTTGAAAAATCCGTCGAACGTATCTTTATTATACTTTCCTTTATCAACCCTCACGAGGAAATCATCGTTGTGTTAAACAACCTTAACACCGGGTCCGCTGAAAAACGGGCTTTTGCACTTGAACTGGCTGATACGCTGATGAGTAAAAAGCAAAAATCCCTCGTGTTTCCGATAATAGAGGATAATTCGAATGAAATGAAAATAAGGCTTCTTGCAAAGCATTACAGCAATTTACGGCCTCCTGGTAGAGACGAAATACTCGATGATATTGGCAAAGACCGGTGGAATAACAGCTGGCTTGAAAACTGTGCAGGGTATTTAAAGGACGATGAGAGCGCAAGAAAACTGGTAGAGACGGTTCGGATATTGAGAAAGGCACAGCTGTTCTCGGAAATACCTGACGAGAAGCTCGCCGGCCTGGCCCCTCTGGCAAGGGAGTACAATTACCCCGCGGGTAAGAGGATAATTACAAAAGGTGAGAAGGGAACCTCGATGTATATAGTTGCGAACGGGAGGGTTAAAGTCCACGACGGTGATACCGTGCTGGCGGAAATAAGGGAGGGCAGTTTTTTCGGTGAGCTGGCCGCGCTGAGCCCGGAGCCCCGATCTGCCTCTGTAACCGGTATCACACCTACACGGCTTCTTAATATAGAGCAGAAAACCCTGATCAATTTTGTGAAAAGCAACCTTGATGCGGGCAGGGCTATTATTTCTGTTTTGTGCCAGCGGATAAGAAATACTATGAAAAATAAAGAATCTTTAATGCCCGACTGCCGGATGGAAAATACGGAAAATATATCAGTGTTTGTTCGAAATGATAAGTCCGAGCTTCTCAGGAAATTTCTTTCTTTGAAATCGAGCCCTGTATTCCATTATCTTCCTGACACGATCCTTACTGAAGCGGCTTACAGAGCTAAACGGCTTTCAGTCGGCAGCGGACACGCGCTTTATAAAAAAGGTGAAATAGGTTCCAATCTCTGGCTTGTAACCGAAGGAGAGTTCATTGTTGAGAGCAACAGTAAACTCTTGTCCACAGCAGGTAAAAACCGGATCCTGGGTGAGCTTTCAGCGCTGGACACCAATGAAAGAGAAGGGACCGCCAGGGCAGCGTGTGACGCCCAGGTAATTGAAATAAGACAGGGTATTTTATTCGACCTCATGTGGAACCAGTACGATATGGTTGAAGGTTTGCTGCAGGTACTGATCTCAAGGCTAAGGTCGTTGAACAGGATATAGCTTATGATCAACCGGAAGGACTTTACGGGCGGATATGTGGACCTGCCGTTTGTGTGTGAATACTACGATCACATTTTCAGCGATCTGGAGGATATACAGTTTTATATAGACCTTGCATCAAGATCCGGGGGCCCTGTGCTGGAGTTGGGGTCGGGAACCGGCCGTATCATGATACCGATAGCCCGCGCGGGAATAAAAATTACCGGTATCGATCTGTCCGACCGGATGATAAGTATATTGAGAAATAAACTGAAAGCCGAACCTGACGGGACCGTCAGCAAGGTTGAAATTTTAAAGAACGATATTCGCGGGTTCGACCTTGGTAAAAGTTATCCTCTTGTGATTGTCCCCTTCAGCACTTTTCAGTACCTGCTGGAAGTACCAGACCAGCTTTCCTGTCTCGAGTCATGTGTGAAACACCTTGATGACGGGGGGACTTTTGTTCTTTCGGTATTCAACGAGTCGATTTCCCGTCTTTCAGACACCAGCCTTTACAAGGAGTTTGACATTACCCCGGAATTCGATATGCCCGACGGGAGGCGTGTTTTTCGCAGGTTCCGTTACGTGGAAAAGGATTACACCAGGCAGGTCGAGATCAAGGAATCTGTCTTTTACATAACCCATCCGGACGGAAGGTCCGAACGCCTTGTTCATAAATTCGGGATGAGGTATTTTTTTCAATATGAACTCATCCATCTTTGTGCGCGTGCAGGTTTAAACGTTAAAACCGTATATTCCGATTATAATTATAAGCCCTTCGACGCAGCTTTCAGGGAGGGGAGGATGATCATCATAGCTGAAAAATAGCGAACCCGGGGGATTTTAAAGTATGGAGGACACTAACGATATTTCAGGCGGTTATATAGAGCATGAGTTCGTGTCAGAATATTATGATTACATTCTTCCTTATGTTGAAGATATTTCATTCTATGTTGACCAGGCATTACAATCAGGAGGCCCGGTACTGGAGCTGGCTTCAGGTACTGGCAGGACTTTAATACCAATAGCGAAAGCCGGAATAGACATTACTGGAATGGATATCTCAAGCCGGATGCTGGGCCTGTGCAGAAGCAAGATTGAAAAAGAATCAAAAAACACACAGTCGAGGATAACCCTGGTAGAAGGTGATATGAAGGATTTTGATCTTGGGAAGACTTTTCCTCTTGTCACAATACCGTACGCCTCATTTACGTATTTAACCGGGGTGGATGACCAGCTGTCCTGTCTGGAAAAGGTTTGCAGGCACCTGGAGCCCGGCGGGTCGTTTTTCATGACACTGTTCAATGAATCAGTCGAGGCGCTTGCCGATAATAGTGTGTTCAATGAGTTTGACATAACCCCAGAGTTCACCATGCCTGACGGCAGGAGGGTATACCGGAGGTTCCGTTATGTGGAGCGGGACTATACCCGACAGGTCGAAGTTAAGGAATCAATTTTTTATGTGACCCGCCCGGATGGAAAAAAGGAGCGCCTTGTCCACCGTTTTTCAATGCGGTATTTTTTTTCCTTTGAGCTGGTCCACCTGCTTGCAAGAGCAGGGCTCGAAGTGACCGGCCTTTATTCGGACTACGACGGCACTCCCCATGACGCAACGATAAAAGACGGGATGATCATTGTTACAGCCGAAAAAGCCTGAGATCGGTCCGGTATTGTTTCAGATCGAGAAAAATACAGTTAAAAAACAAAATTGTAATATAATATTAGGTATAAAAGAAATTGAGAGAAAACCTCTAATCCCTCTTGCAATGCAGTGAGAAATTATGCAGGAAATAAGGGTGGGGGCAGATCGATTTAACTAGTACAAAGCGGGGAGCCAATGGCCGTTCTGAAGGTTAATATTTTATCAATAATAAATAACCTGAAGACAGTTAAGGAACTGTGTGAAAAGAGGGGTTGTGTTCTGGTACCGGTGACAAAGATTTGCCGTTCCGAGCCGGTTATGGTGGAAGCTTTTAAGGACCAGGGAATTGATATGATCGCGGATTCGTGTCTTGACAGTTTGAGCCGTTTCGATACAGATATAAACAGGTTTTTGTTAAAATTGGGGTTGAGTGACGCCCGATACAGTGACCTTGATTGCGAATATATTTACACTTCAAGCATGGCGGTAATCAAAGCTCTTTCTGAAAGAGGGGATGGTAACATTTACAAGGTATACCTGGCACTCGAGCTCGGGGACCTCAGGGAGGGGATCCTGCCGGAAGAGCTCCCGGAATTTACCGGTGCTGTGCTGAGGATGCCTGATATTATCGTTGCCGGATTGAGCGCGAATTTCGGCTGTCTTATGGGTAGACTCCCGGACAGGTACGTGTCCGATGTTCTCGGAGAAGCGGTCGACTCTGTAAGAAAAAAAACCGGTTTTGAGTTTGATATTGTATCCTTCGGCGGGACAGCCGTTTATCCGGCACTTATTGACGGTACACTCCCTGACCAGGTAAACCAGGTAAGGATCGGAGAGGCAATATTTTTCGGCTATAACCTTTGCATGAATGAATCCGTACCGGATCTTATAGGTGATGCCTTTATACTTTCCGGTGAAATTCTTGAGATTAGAAAAAAGTATGTGGATAATAAGGGAAAGCATGGTTATAATGCCTTTGGTGAAGAGATCAGAATTACCGATACAGGTTACAGGATAAGGGCGGTCCTTGATTTTGGAGAGCTGGGAGCACCGGTAAAAGGTATGGCCCCGATGGATCCCGGGGTGTGTATATCAGGTTCCACACACGACTATACGGTTGTCGATATAACCGGGAGCAAAAATAAATATTACGCTGGAGAGAGTGTTGATTTTAAACTTAACTATTGCAGCGCGGCCCAGGCGTATATTTCACCGCAAATAAAGAAACGAATTTATGTAAATGAAACTTCCATTATTGCCTGATCGACGGCCTGATTAATTTTTTTAGCTTTATTGCACGGAGGCGATCAAAATGAAGCGACTTCTTCCCTGGTTATTCCCGGTCATTCTTGTTCCTTTGCTGATCTTTTCATGCTCCCGCGTAAAGCAGGAGACACAGGGCCCGGTCAGCGCCCCGGCAGAGGAAAAAGACACGGCGGTTGATATTACGGAAAAAAAACACTCAGACCTTCAGGAGTTCAGCCTTGAGCCTTTTTTAAAGGACGGAGACCAAAAGCACAACATAGCTGTTGTTATATACGGAATATGGGAAGATTTCCCAGACTACAGTGAAGTTTTCGCGGGTATGATCAACGGACTGACGGAGATAGGGTGGATGGACCCGGTTCCGGAATCTGATTTCTATTACGGACCCGACATGAGACAGATCAAAGAGGTCATAGATATTATAGGAATGATAGAAGATAATAAACTTTCCGGCTACCTCAACTTTTCCCGGGACCTTTATTTCGATCTCGAATGGGACACCGAAACCGCCAAATCCGCGGCTTTCGTGGACCTTGTGTCCGAAGACAGTGTGGTTGACCTGATCATTGCCCTCGGCACGGGACCCGGTCAGGTATTTTCAGCGTTTGAAAACCTGGAAATTCCGGTGGTTGCCGACTCAATATCAGACCCGCTTGGTTCAGGTATCATATCTTCGTATGATGACTCCGGTCGGAACAATCTCACCGTACGCGTTGACCCGGACAGGTACAAGCGCCAGATAAGGATGTTTTATGATGTCGTAGGCTTTGAGCGTCTCGGTATCATATACGAAAATACACCCGAAGGAAAGGCCTACGGGGCTGTCAACGACATTGAACTTATCGCCCGGGAAAAAGGTTTTGAAGTTGTCCACAACACGAATGTTCTTCCGGTCGATGCCGGCGAAAAAGCCTGTGAAGCACAGTATCTGGTGGCCGTGGAAGAGGTAAGCAAAGAATCCAATGCTGTTTACTTTGGTATCGTGAACGGACTGAGCTCCCGAAACCTGCCGAATATCATGGAAATTACCAACAGATACAAGCTGCCTACTTTCTCCATGAAAGGTTCCACTTATGTCAAGCGGGGAGTTCTATTCGGGGTGTCGGAAAGCGAGGAAGTGGCAACGGGTATTTACAACGCGAAAAATATCGTGCAGATCCTGAGAGGGAAACTTCCGCGTTCTATAAACCAGGTTTTCGAGCATGTGCCTCACATAGCAATAAATCTGGAGGAGGCAAATAAAATTGGATACGATGTGCCGATAGATATTATAGCCAGCTCTGATGAAATATACACTGAAATATCCACCTGGGCGAAGAATGAATAAAAGAATGCGCAACGCGATAATCGCATCAGCAATTGTACTTGTGGTCGCCCAGGCATTGAACGCGATCCTTGCGGTTTCCTCCTTCGAAAAAACCTACAGTGATACACTTATATCAAATTTCAGGATAATCGCCAGAGACCTGAAACGTGAAATTGAAACAGGTGTGAATTTCGGCAAACCTGTGTCCCTCTTCAGCGGGATGGACTCGATCTTCTCCAATATCGTGTCGGAAAATGAAAACATTGAAGATCTGTATGTCACATTTCCTGACAGGAAAATAATCTACAGCACCGATCAGGCGGCGGTGGGAAATGTGTTGGGTTCGGATGATTTCCCCATGTTTGCGGAAAACCCCGCCCCCGACCAACTTTACCACAGCGAGGTGACCTTTTACAGGGGCGCCACTTTTATATCCCTGCCGGTTTATTATAACCAGCAGAATTGGGTGGGGACCGTGCACCTGCAGTTCAACCCTTCTGTCATTTCGGATAAAGTCAGGGCAATAATCAGGGATATTCTTTCCTATTTTACCGTTATTCTAATAGCCGCCCTCGTTGTTGTGGCTATTATTCAGATAGTTATTTGCATTGTCCACAAAGAAAAGAAAAAGGGATTTAAAATCCAGACCAAAAACACGGCAGCCATTCTTTTGATACTCGTTGTTTCTCAGCTGATATTTGCATACAAGAACAATGACTATTTCAAGAAGGCATATATAAAGATCTTTAACACAAATGTCGACACTCTGTCGAAAGCGGTCAAGAATGACATGGAGTATATCCTGGACTGGGGCGTTCCGGTTGACCGAATGAAGAAAACGGAGATAATACTTGCAGGGCGGCTTAAGAACAATCCCCAGGCAGTTGAGATAACTTTGGCTGATCCTGATGGAAAAGCTTTGTACCGGGCTAACCTGGATAAAGCGGTTTATCACGCGAGCAGTGTCCTTGAAAGTTCGGCCGCGAATATAAAGGATTACCGTGTCGAGCTAACCGGCACCGATGTAAAGAGAATAATACCGCTTAAAAGCGGGGGAGACATTGAAGGTTATCTGGCAGTTTTTATAAATACCGGACTAATACGGCAGCAGCTGAAGGACATACTGATCGACGCGTTGACCGTTATTGTAGTGGCCATGATATTCAGTATTGAGCTTTTGCGGATCCTGTCGATCATCCTGCCGGCCGAGGGAAAAAGAAAGAGACAGGCTGAACTAACTGAAATCGACAGCGGTAAGAAACTCCAGATAATACGGGTCACATCTTTTTTATTTTTCTTCGCGACGCTCATCCCTCTTTCATTTCTGCCCATTTTCATAAAAGATGTCTTTGATATATCACAATTCAGTCTTTTGAACCTTTCAAAAGACACGATTTTGAGCCTCCCGATATCGAGTTACATGATAGGGGCGGCCATTATCATCCCGATAATCGGGTTTATCTCAAACCGGTTATCTATACGCAGCATCTTTCTTCTGTCGCTGGTACTGTTCAGCGGCGGGACAATGATGTCGGCTTTCTCGAATAACATTACGATACTTATAATCGCAAGGCTCGTAGCCGGATTCGGCTACGGGGCAGGGATAATAAACAGTACCAATTTGATCATAAGACTGACAGATTCAAGCAACCGCACGACCGGTTTCGGTTCCTGGTCTGGCGGTTTCGCGGCCGCCTTCATATGCGCTATATCAATTGGGGGGGTGCTTGTAAACCGCCTGGGCTACAAAAGCGGGTTTTTTGTCGCAACCGCCTTCGCTGTTTTCCTGGGATTGTTCGTGCTTTCATATTTTAAGACACTGGATATGGGCCCGATACCAAAAACCGATAAAGTAGGGCTGAAGTCCTTTATCCAAATATTCAGAAACCGGACACTCGTGGCAAACCTTCTTTTTTCAACTATCCCGATCCAGCTCGCTTATATCGGGCTCTTTCAATATGTCTTCCCCCTGTACATGAATTCCATGAGGGTCTCACAGTCAAACATAGGCCGGATACTCACTATTTACGGGCTGATAGCCCTTATTACGCCTCTTGTAAGCCGTGCCTCGGACAGGATAAAAAATAATAAACTCTTTATCATAATAGGGAATCTCATAACAGGCGTGTTCCTGCTGGGCTTTTTCCTCTATGAAAATATACTGCTCATGATATTCACCATAGTTGCAATGGGCATCGGGAGCATGATAGTGGATGCAGTAAATGAAGCTTTTATTATCTCAACAAAAGAAGCAAGGGAGATGGGAGAGACAAAGCTGATGAGCGTCTATACAACCTATGAAAAGATCATCGCTGTAATTGTGCCGATACTCGCCGGTGTTTTGATCACCTCTGTTGGTTTTTCCCGGAGTATCGGGTTTATAGGTATTTTTACCGTCGGCGGTGTCATACTTTTTACACTCGTAGGTACAAGCTTCAGGCACAAAGCTCAGGAACAGGGATAAGACGGTGAAAAAGAAAATCCGGCATATGGAAAAAGTATGTGTCCTGTTCGGCGGCACCTCACCCGAGCATGACATATCCGTAAAATCCGCCCTGTTTGCTTTAAAATCCTTAACCATGGCAGGCTTTGAATGCCGGGCGTATTATCTTGACCGGCAAAACAGACCGTACGGTCCCGAAGCTGTGGCCCAAAGGGTAGGCGTTTTGATAGAAGAGGGGATACTTTCAGAAGGAGAATATGCTGAAATACTTGATTCGGGATTGATACGTGGCAAGCCGCGTGACATGGGTGAGCTTTTCAATATCCTCATGTCCGATGATGTCGATGTTGTTTTCCCGGTTTTTCATGGGCCCGGGGGAGAGGACGGCAGTATACAGGGGGCCCTCGAATTCCTCGATATACCATTTGTGGGCTGCGGGGTCGCGGGGTCTGCCATGGCCATGGACAAGGTGATCACAAAAAAGATGTGCGAATTTCACGGTATAAAAGTGGTGGATTACCTGAGCTTTTATGTTCATGAGTGGAAAAAAGGAAAACAGGCCTGTCTGGAAAAAATTGAAAAGAAATTAGGGTACCCATGTTTTGTCAAGCCTGCAGGACAGGGCTCATCGATCGGTATATCCCGGGCCGATAATAAAGAGGAACTTGTTTCGTCGATCAGCGCCGCAGCTGTTTATGACAGTAAACTGTTGTGTGAGCCGGCAATAAGCGGCATGGAATACTCTGTCGGGGTTATCGGCAATGCCAACCCTAAAGCAAGTGTTCCGGCCGAAATAAGTCTGTGGAAAGATTTTTTTGATTACCCCGCAAAGTACGGCCCGAATGCCGTGGATGACATTATTCCGGCCCCTCTCGGACCGGGTCTGACGAGGAAGCTGCAGCAGACGGCTTTAAAAACCTATGAGGTCATGGGCCTTTCAGGCATGGCCAGAGTGGATTCTTTTATTGAAAATGGTCAGGTCCTTGTGAACGAAATAAACACAATACCCGGAATGGGCGGCAACAGTCTGTTTCACAGGATGTGGGAAAAAACGGGAGTTTCACCGCCGCGGCTGTTTGAGCGCCTGATCAAGTATGCCTGTGAGTAGAACTGCAGGAATTAGGAGCCAGTCTCCATTACCGTGAGGTTAGATCATGGGAAAAAAGAAAAAATCGATGCTGCGCAAAAAACTTCTGCTGGCTTTCGTGCTGACGGCAGCAGTTTCTATCTTCTTTACAGCCGTTTTTTCACTAATATATTTCTTCAGGGTAGTAAAGACGGAAGCTGTTGAAAATATGAATAACAACCGTATGGTCGCGGACCTTATTTATAAAAACAAAATGAACGAGGTAGAGTTCTTTGCCAGAAGCCAGGCAAACTCAAAAGCCCTGACCGTATACGTTGACCTGGACATACCAAACAGGATATCGGAGTACATGCAGGAAGTTGTTGTAAGAGAGCAGATGTTTCACATGACGATCTATAATACAAACGCGAATATAATATCCAGTGTCGGGTTGTCGCGCTCGCTTATTGTCCAAAAAAGTGATGAATTGAACCTGGAAAATAACGAGCTTGTGGGGCGTGCTATCGCCGGAGAGATTGTTACAACGACCGAGAGAATTCTGGGCAATGGCGGAAAGGGGCTTTTGTCGATATCAAGCGCTGTCCCTCTCGAGAGGAACAACCGGGTGATCGGCGCCCTTCTTGTCCGCTATGTACTGAATGAGAGAAACGAGGTTGTGTCCGGTATCCGGGAACTTTTGGACGTGCAGGCCGGAGTTTTTCTGGATACTGATCCTGTAAGCATGGATGGTAATTTCGAGCTTTCTTATGAAATCTGGTCTGTTTTGAAGTCAGGGGAAAAATCGTACGAAATTTCCAGGATGTGGTTCGGCGGAAAATTTGCCCGCTACACCACGCTTTATGACTGGAAAGACCGGCCTGTAGGTGCTTTCGGGATCTATGTGAGCGCGGACAAATATACAACAGCCTTCCTGAATGCCGTAATAGTTGTCGCCGCCATCATGATCGTACTCATATTGATCTCATTACTTAGCGCTTACATGATCTCAAAGAATATTGTCAATCCGGTCAACAAGCTGGTAGACGGGGTAAACAGGATAAGCAACGGGGACCTCACATACGAAATAGTTGTGGACCTCAAAGACGAGATCGGTACGTTGAGCATCGCTTTCAACAGCATGAGGATCGTGCTGAGGGAAAAGATATCAACTATCGAACAGATGAATGTCAATCTGGAATCGACTGTCAAGCATAGGACAGAGCAGATCGAAGCTTTATTGAACAAGATGAAGAAATACCTGTCCCCCCAGCTTTATGAGTCAATAAGCGGTGGCAGCAGAACAGTAGAGGTTTCGCACGAGCGCAAGAGGCTGACGATTTTCTTTTCCGATATAAAGGATTTTACCGCGACAACGGACAGCATGGAGGCTGAGGCACTGTCCGAAATACTAAACCATTACCTCGATCAAATGGCAAAGATCGCGCTTGGATACGGCGGTACTATCGACAAATTTGTCGGCGACGCGATAATGATATTTTTTGGTGACCCCGAATTTATTGACGACAAGACCCATGCCTTCAAGGCCGTTAAAATGGCGCTTGAAATGAAGAGAAGGCTGACAGAGCTCAGGGAGGAGTGGAGTGAAAAGGGATACACCCATGAATTTCACGTCCGGATGGGTATAAATACAGGGTACTGCACCGTTGGCAATTTCGGGTCCGAAAACAGGATGGATTATACAATTATCGGCAGCCAGGTAAATCTTGCCCAGAGGCTCGAGGCTGCAGCTTCGGTTGACGGGATCCTGGTAAGCCATGAGACCTATTCGCTTATTTCGGATGAGATCGAATGTAAATACAACGGGGAGATCAGGGTCAAAGGCATACATTATCCGATAAAGAATTACCAGGTGGTCCGGCTCAGAGGAGAAAAAGAGTCCTACAAAAAGTATCTGAAAAAGGTGGATGAAGGTCTTGTATTGAAAACCATGCTTATCCACAAAGATATGACACGGGAAGAAAAGGAAAATATACTGAGGGCCCTCACCGTTGCCCACCACTTTACGGTGGGAAAAAATCAAAACGGGTCTGGAACTAATTAGTTTTCCTTTGCGCAGGGTTGTTATTTCCAATGATCGTTTTTGTTGTCGGAGACAATGAGATGGTAAAGCAGGTGGAAGTGAAAGACTTTGATGGAGTTACATTGTATTATTCGTCCAGAACGCGAAATGGCAAACTGTACCTGGGGATAAAAACAGGTCCTCAATAACAAATATATTTGCAATAAAGACATCCGGGTGATCAAGGCAGCGTTCGACTTCAGGCAATAAGAACTTTTCTTTACAATTTGAAGCTGTTCAATTTTAAAAAGATATCCTCTAAAGATTCTCTGGCTTCCTTGTAGATATCTATAAACTCAATATATTTTTTGTGTCTGTGATCATCAGGGTAAAATATTTCTTCGATTTTTAACGCGGCGTCTATCGATCCGGTAATATCTTCGATCCCCCCGCAGGCTTTTGCCGCGATAAATGCAGAACCGAGGGTCGCGAAATCGTTCCTTTTATACTTGACAACTTTTTTCCCAAAGACATCTGATATTATCTGGTCCCATGCTCTGCTCTCGGCGCCTCCTCCGATAACCGTAATCTCTTTTATGCCATTTGTATCCGAATTGTGAATTTCTTTGATCTTTAACAGGTCCAGGTACCTGTTAAAAGAAATTGCTTCTATTATGGATTTGTACAAATGCTCTTTCCTGTGCGTTAAATCCAGCCCGAGCCACCCTCCTTTTATAAAGGGTTTGTATGGCCGGATGGTCCCGTTAAAATTAGGGAAAAACATGAGCTTTTCCGAACATTGCGGGATCCCGGAAAGGGCTTTTTCGATCCTTAAAAATGGGTTTTCAGGGACAGCTTCGGATCCAGGATCGGCGCAGGTATCGTTATCTTTGCCCGGGTAAAATATTTCTTTAAACCAGAAATGTGACCGGCCGGACATGTCAAAGTTTAAAAGGGCTTTTAGTTCTTTAAAAACAGAATACTGGTGAAATATTTTATATTTGTTCTCCGGATACATTTTATCAACGATTTGAAAGATACCATTTGCCGTTCCGGCCAGGAAACCGGTTTTCCCGGGTTTATTGAGCCCCGCGCCCAGCATTGTGACACACCCGTCCCCGCCGCCGGCGATAACAGGGGTCCCCGGCATAAGCCCGCTTTTTTCAGCATTTTCCCTGTTTATGTTACCGATGATCTCAAATGTATCGACGACCCTGGGGAGTTTATCAATATCCACTTCAAATTTGTCACATATATCTTTGGACCAGTTCAATGTTTCAGCGTCACACAAGCCTGACCAGCACAGATAAGAGAACCCCATAAAGGCTTCTTCCCCTTTTAACCCGCACATCCTGCCGCTGACAAAGTCCGCAGGCTGAACAAATTTATGTATCTTTTTATTTATTTTGCTATTTTTTGTCCAATAGATTATTTTTTCTCCATATGTTGAAGCACAGCCTGTGTGTTTATATATAAAGTCTTTATACTCCTCGTTCAGCAGTTTTGAATATTTTGCGGCCCTGCTGTCAATGATAATGTCGTAGTCTATAACCGATTTGAAATTGTGATCGACAGCCGTGATCCCGCCGCTTTGTCCGTCAAAACCAATGCCTTTTATGTTTTTTGGATCAACTGAGCTTTCCGAAACGCATTTTTTTATGCCTTTCAATGTCTTTGTGTAAAATTCATCGGGGTCCTGAAAATACTCCCCCTTTTTCGGGTTAAATAAATTGATCTCCTGTTTACTATATGCAGATAGATCCCCTGCGGTATTATAAATTCCGATTTTTAAATAGGTTGTCCCTAAGTCAACGCCCATGAAAAATGTGTTTGTCATTGGCCTGAAGTCCCGCTGAATTGTTTGAGGCAATTTTTAAGGCAGCGTTAACCTTTGCCCGAGCTTCCGAAAACATCCATTTTTATCTTGACCGCGTTTTTAAAAGCCTGCATCACCCGATAGTTCAATTCCATATAATTAATGTCTTCCCCGCTGTTTGCTATTTCTTTTGCTTTATCGGTGGCTTCAAGTAATAAATTGGAATAATAATTAATTTTGGTTACCCCGCATTTTATTATTTTTTTAAAATCCCTGTCAGATAACCCTGAACAACCGTGTAGGACAAGCGGTGTTTCAATTGCGTCTCTTATTTTTGAAATTCTTTCAAAATCGATGTCGGGTTTGCTTGTAAACAGCCCGTGTACAGTCCCTGCAGAAATAGCCAGTGCGTCTACATCTGTTTCCTTGACAAACCTTACAGCATCCTCGGGCCGGGTTAGATGGTCGCTGCCAGGGTCCATGACTTTGTGAGCGACATCACCTTCAAGGCCTGCAACAACACCGACTTCCCCTTCCACCGAAACTCCCAGAGGGTGAGCTTTTTTTATTATCTCTTTTACTGCTTTTATGTTTTC
>SDBV01006906.1_pt1 | contig 15605 bp, 19 predicted proteins | sample 2277081 | NCBI WGS metagenome assembly SDBV01 (sample SAMN10402039, study PRJNA504765) | marine sediment metagenome | isolation source: marine sediment core GS10_PC15, 223 cmbsf | place: Arctic Ocean: Southern Knipovich Ridge | collected 2010
TGAAGCATGTCCAACAATATGCCCCCCAATTGGTGTTGTTGGATCTCCAAACATTTGAGCAGGATTAGCCATTACTTGATTAGTAACATAAACTGCCAGATTATGCTTTTCTGCTAACTCCATTAAACCTTTGTGAATATATTTGTTAAGTTTTTGCTGTCTATCTGCTAATTGCCCTCTCCCAGCAAACTCTGCTCTAAAATGTGCAGTTAAAGAATCAACAACCAATAATTTAATTGGCTCTCCATTTTTAATCATTTCTGAAATTTTTTCTAAGAGCAAAATCTGGTGATCAGAATTAAAGGCTCTTGCAACAAAAATATTCTTTAAAACTTTTTCAGGATTTGCTCCTAAACTTTCTGCAATCTGCTTTATTCTTGCAGGTCTAAAAGTTCCTTCTGTATCAATAAAAACACTCTTTCCATTAGCTCCTCCCTTCTCCAAAGGTAACTGGGTATTAACTGCCAAAGTCAAACCTAACTGAGTTTTTCCAGAACCATAAGCACCAAAAGCTTCTGTTATAGCTCTAGTTTCAACCCCTTTTCCACCCAGAAGTTCATCAAAATTTTTACTTCCTGTTGTAATATAAATAACATTAGCTCTTTTCTTAGCATACTCTATCCCATCTGTAAATCCCAAATCAAGCATATTTCTTGCTGCTTGAATTGCTTTTCTTGCAATAGCCGGGCTAATACCAGCAGCATCTCCAAGTTCTGCAGGCCCCATCACAGCCAAAGACATCATATCATAAACTCCTGCTGACTCAAGCTTAGCAGCCACAGCAGGTCCTATACCTGGCAAATCAGTTAATTGAGGTTCTTTTTCTTTCTCCACAATTCCATCTTTAGATTCTCCAGAAACAGCTTCTTTAATTTTTTTAATCTCCTTTTTAATAGCCATAGAAAACAACATCTTTCAATATTTATAAAGATTGTTTGCATACAAGAGATAGATTAGAATATAGTAAAAACTTTAAAAATTAATCAATCCAAATCAGTTAATATAAAAAAATTTAAAAAACTTCCTAACTCTTCTCCAACTTCTCTATCAACTCATCAGGATTTATTTCCTTAGCTCCATCAACAATAAATTCAGGATTGTTAAAAAATTTATTGATTCTGACATTTCCGGAAAAAACCATTTCTTTTCCCAAAATATTTTGTTTTTGGTTAGATAATTTTTCAGTATCTTCTAATTCTGTAAGCCCTAAATCAGAAAGACGTTCATGGAATAAAACAGAGCGAATAGTTTCTGTGCCATCATCCAAAACTATATTTATCAAAGCTCTTTTTTCAGGAATAACTTTGCCATGCTCTCCACAAACAAAATCTTCTGCTTCTGGTATTACTTTCTTCTTGCATTCTGGACAAACATTAAAAAACCTCGGCTCAAAGGCTTGAACAATAAATGCTCTTACACTCACACTATCATTTGTTTTAAAATCAATAATATTTTTTTCTTTAACAATCCTCTCTGTCTTAAGATTTTCCAGAATTTCATCACTTAATTTTAATTCAGAAAAACTCCCCAAATGTAACTCATTATCTCTCATTCCTGCATTTGTAATTTCAATAACCTTGCCTTCAACAATTTTACCTTTTTCAATTAACTCTATGTGATTAGTATCCCATAAAACCACTTTAATATTTGAAGTATCATCTGCAAGAAATAAATTTGCAACTTTGCCTTCTTCTCCTTTTTTTGTTGTAAAATTTCTAACAGAGAGTATATTAATAACCTTCCCAATAACATTGACTCTCCTCATTCCAGGTAATAACTCATCTATCTTTAACTTTTCATTATCAAAGGAAATTCCAAGTTCAGCAGCAACAATCTGTGCAGCTCCTTCTTTACTAATCAACCCAGAAAGTTTTGCCTTCTTTGCCTCAACTCTTCTTTCTATTTCCTCTTTCTCTAATCCTGCTGATTTAGCGATTCTCTCCAAAATCTTTTCATAGTTATCCTGAATCATTTATAGAAAAAACTTTAATCGTTTTTAAGTATTATTATAAAAAAGAAACAAGAAAACTTATAAATACATTCAAATAAAATAAAATATGGGAATCACAGGAATTAAAATAAAAATAATGCCCACATCTCCAGAAGTTGAATTAGAAGAAATAAAAGAGAAATCAAAAGCATTAATTGAACAAAAAGGTGGAAAAAACTGCAAATTTGAAGAAGAAGCAATAGCTTTTGGATTAAAAGCAATAATTGCTTTTTTTGAATGGCCAGAAGAGCAAGAACTTGAAGAATTAGAAGAAGTTCTAAAAAAAGTAAAGAATGTTAAATCAATTCAAATTATAGATATGAGAAGGCTTATTTAAAATGTTATCTTCAGAGCAAGTAGAACAAGTAAAAAAACAAATAATTCAGCAGATAGATTCAAATTTTCCTGCAGACAAAAAAGAATTCGCAAAGCAACAAGTTGTATCAATGAATTCTGAACAACTAGAAGAATTTTTAGAAAAAAATAAGCTAGTAAAAACTCAACAAAATTCTCCTCAAAAACAGTGTATTTTTTGTTCAATTGTTTCCGGGGATGCTCAATCTTATAAAATAGATGAAAATGAACAAGCGATAGCAGTTTTAGAAATAAATCCGATATCAAAAGGCCACACATTAATAATCCCAAAAGAGCATATTTCCTCTAGCGAAAATATCCCTCAAAGTGTTTTTTCTTTAGCGAAAAAGATTGCAAAAAAAATAAGAACCAAATTAAAATTAAAAGATGTAAACATTTCTTCTTCAAATTTATTTGGGCATGAAATAATAACTATCCTTCCCATATACCAAAATGAAACTTTGAATTCTAAAAGAAACCAAACAAGACCAGAGGAACTTGAAGAACTTCAAAAAATCCTAAAGGAAAAACCCAAAGAAAAAATAATTAGAAAGCCAAGAACAAAAAAATTAAAAGAAAAACTTTGGTTGCCGAAAAGAATTCCATAAACTGAAATTTACTAAAATAAAATATCCAATAATTCTATTTCTAAAAAATAAAACAAAATTAAAATTAAAAAACTGAACAAAAAAACAGGGGTAAATGGAATCCCTTGTTTTATCTTTATTTCTTTATACTTTTTCTTAATTTCTTTGATATCTCCTTTGCTTAAACCATCCCAACCAACTTTAATCAATTTTTTCTCAATTCTCAAATTTTTATAAAGCCAATCCCCTTCCATCAATTTATTAGTTTTAACTTTTTTAACCATACAAACTTCATCAACTGCCTTGGCATATATATAAAAATAAGGTAAAATAAAAATCAAAATTCCCAAGCTAAATAACAAACTTTCAATAAATCCAAGAGCCATGAAAATCAATCCCAGAAACATAAAAAGATAAATTATTTTCCTTTTTCTGCTTAATTGTTTATACAATTCTCTCTTAAAAGCTTTAAAATTCCTTAGACTCAAGATTATACTAATTGTTAAACTATAAAATGCTCCAACAAATAGAAAAATAAAAAAGAATAAAATAAAAATTTTCACATTAACAAAAAAATTCTCAGAAAAAGGCAATACAGCTCCTAAAGCAATCATTAATTTTGCATCTCCTCCTGCAAACATTCTTCCGTAATACAACAAATTTCCAATAATGAAAAAAATTCCTAATCCAATTAACCCTTGATAAAAAAATGCAAAGTCTTGAGTGGTTTGAGAAAATAAACAATAAAAAAATCTAAACCCCAAGGCAAAAATTATTAAAGAAAAATTAAGCCAATTTGCAACCTCTCTTTTTCTCAAGTCTTGAACAACAGCAAAAATAATCCAAATTAATGCTAAGATTATTAAAAATATCACCCCTATCATAAAAAGAAAAATAAAACCAGATTTATAAAACTATTTTACTTTTGATTTCAAAGTTCTTCCTCTTCCACCTTTCTTATAAGGATGTTTTTTCTTTTCTCTTCTTTTATCTTTTCCTTTATTTCTTTTTTCAGAATCAACACATATTGACATTTTTAAAAAGAATTAACATAAACCAGGGCATTCTTTTATTCCGTACTTTGTATAATTAACATTACTCTCATTAGCAAAAAAATCGCAGGATCCTTCTTTTTCTTTTATGCCTCCAGGCAAATCATCTACTTTTAGTGTCCTATTTTTGGAACAATAATCATAAATACTATTTGTAGAACAAGCAACCCCACACTGTTGTACAATAGCATCCACATTATCTCCAGACAACCAAGGAGCAATATTCTCCCAACCCATTACAAATCCAATTATTAAAACTACTAAAAGAACAACTCCTAAAATAATTAATATAATTGCCGTAGTACTCAACCCTTGACCTCTTTTATTCTTCATATTTAATTCAGGATTATTTTATTTATAAAACTTTCCAATCTATATTGGCTTAAACTTTTTATATATTTAATTGAGATTGAATTCCTATCTCTATTAATAACTAATTTACTTCCATTTAAAATTAATTTGTCTTCATCTAGGACTTTCGTAAGCATTATATACTGGTTGACCATATCAACAGCTTCTTGATTTGCAAATCCCAAATCCTTATAAAAATAAAATTTATCAATATCTGAATGAATTCCTTCAATTAATTCTATCCCTAGAAGATCTCCCTTTGTACCCTTAAGTTCGGCTACTATAAAACTTCCAATTGCCAGAGCGCAGATTGCAATAACACCAAGAACTAAAATCATTACTGGGACATCTGCTTTTTTGTTTTGTATAAATTTTATTTTCATTTTAGTTTTCATCCAAAATAAAATGCTAAATATTTATCATCTTCTAAATAAAATCTTTCATTAGTTATAGGTGGTGCTTGAGGAAGTTCGGCAAAATATTCTTTTCTGACAGAAAAACCAAAAGTTAGAGGCCATCTATTAGATTTCATGCTTTTAAGTGTTAAAAAAACCCCCCTAATATATTTGTCATTTTCATCAATAGAATAATGCTTAACCCTATCATAATTTTCTATTTCATAATTCTCAAAAATCGCTACACCTATAGGACCATTAAAATCATTTAAATCCCCCTCTTCTAATATTTGATCAAAAATCCTTTCCCCATAATCATTTTCAGTTAATAAAAAGCCTGAAATAGATTTTGCTTCAATCAGGTTTCTAAAATCGCCAGTTGCTGGAAACATCTTATCTCTTCCTCTTCCAATAAATGAAGAAATAAAAATTGAAAAAACTAAAATTACAATTATAACAATAGTTGCAATGACCCAAGTCATAGTTTCTCCAATTTGTGCTTTTTTATTTTTATGAAACATTCTTTTCTATTTTTCCCACAATTGCCGAAATTTTAATTATATATTGATTACCTTGCTTATCTAAAACATAAAAACTTCTCCCTAAAGTAGGATCAATAAAACCAATATAAGCTTCTCCTTCTTCTACACCTTGCTCTACTTTTTGCTCCACACCTTGAATAAATTCATCCCAAGGAAATGCTGGCCCAGGATCAAATTTCTCTTTTGGTTTGGGAATAATTTCTTCATGCCCTATAATATGTTGTCTATCAATTAAAATATCACGTCTTGAAACAATGCCTGCAACAAGATGAATTAAAGCATCTATTTGTTCATCAGGATATTTTTCCCAAACAATTCCTCCTATCTCAACTCCTTTTCCCAAATCTCCACAAATATCTTTACAAGTCTCTCCCCCCCCAAAATCACACAGATTTTTCTTTTCTTCATCCCCACACATATGACCCAAATTAACAAGTTCTATTCCAATAGATTTCTTATTGTATTTAGATCCAGAGTGTATTGCAACTTCATTTTCATTAACTCTAAAGGTAATATCACCATTTTTATTAATCAGATAATGAATACTCTTATCAGTTGCTTCAAACTCTTGTACAGCACTTCCTAAAGTTGGTCCTTCAGTAAAATGAATAATAATAGTATCAATCTCTCTTTTTTTTCTTCCCATGCCTTCTAAAAACGCAAGAGCCTTCAAATTTGTGTTTCCTTTTATAATATCAAAATCTATTTTACTTCCAAACCCATTAGGTGCATTTTGGTCAAACTCATAAAAATTAATTTCAATATAATATTGATCCTGCTCTCTCCAGCCATAAACATCTTCAACATTAAAATTTAGGCTGCATTCTTCTGAAAAATTTTTTGTGAAATTTTCATTATCTAAAATTTCTTCTTTTAATCTTCCTCCTTCAGCCAAACAATCTGCAATTTGGTTTACCATAATGTCTGCTTCCTCACTTCGAATATCATATGGTTTTCCATAAAAAGTAATAACCATGTAAACAACTGCAGCAGCTACAATAAACAGAATAGCAAACCAATATACTGAAATTATTTTTTCTGTTCCTTTTTTATCCATTTTTTTCATTTATAGTTAAGATATATTCTTTATCATTTGTATCAGGATAAGCAGTTACATCAACATCATTAAAGAACGAATATGAATAACCTCCTTTTTCCCTTAATTTGATTCTTACAATATTTTCCTGAATAGTAACTATATCGCCTTCCCATTTTTCTTTAGATGCTTTTTTAATTGCATCTTCCATATTCAAATGAATCTCCATTATCGGCTTAGCAGAATCAATAATTAATGCAATCTGTTTTGCATATTTTTCTTCTAAAACAGCTGCGTCCCCCATTTTTGAAAACAAAAATATAATTAAGATTGTTAAAAAAATTAGATTAAAAACAATAAAAATAATATTTTCAGCAAGAATAGTCCCTCTTTTTGATTTTATTTTCATAAATTGAAAAGATAAAAAGAATTAATAAATCTAACTATGCTGCTTTTGTTATAACATCATCACATTTTTCTTCTAACTTAGAACTCATCTCATCTGATTGAAGATAATAAGGGTAAATGAATATATCTCCTATAACTGCACCCCAAACTGCACCTTTTTTTACACCTGTCAAGACTGCATATTTTTCATTATTTAAGATAAAATCCTTATCAAGATCAATTTTTAAATACGAAACTTCATTCTGGAACTTCTCCACATCATATGAATTGTAAAGATAAGTAAAATATGTTTTAGTCGCATCTTTAGAAATGCTGTTGAGATATCCATAAAATTCTCTATAACTAATTTTATAATCCTTCTCTAAAATTTTATTATCAAACTTCACAATTGAACAAATTGCACAATTAGTTCCTCCGCCTATAGTTGCCCCCACATAATTCAACTCCCCCTCACCAAACATCCACCAACAATCAGCCATTTCATCGGCTATTGCTTTCATAGTTTCATTCTTTGCATTTGGTTTACTCAAATCAATTTTAATAGTTGCTGTTGGGCTGATATCCTCACAGTCTCCTCCTCCAGAAATGCACACATAATTAGTTTTACAATCTAATTTTCCTACAAGCCCTTCTCCTTTTGATTTTAAAACAACAGAATTATGGCAAATTTCCTTGTTAGAAGTCTCTCCAAGATTTAGCCTAAATAATAAAAACAAGATAATTACAAAACTTGTTATTACAATAATCAAAATAACTATTTGCTGTGTTGTTAACTCTCCTTTTTTCGATTTTTTTATTTTCATCCCATTACTCCCAATCTTTTAAGCAAAAAGTATAATCCAGCCAAGGCTAATCCAAAAAAAACAATCAATATTAAATATTTTATTAAATCATTTAAGTTCATTTTTTAATTATCATATTATTTTCATAATCAATTATTAAAATTAAAGGAGGTTTTTCGATTTTAATAGCTTGTTTCTTTTCATTCCCCACAATTATTCTTTCAGATGACTCTTTGCAAACCCAATTAGAATCACATTCCTTAGATGTCCAATCAAAGTCTATATTTGGGCCAATTTTAGCTCCAACGACTGGTCCTCTCTTCTCACAGATACAAATACAATTCTCCCAACCAACATTAGAACATGAATTTGGAATAACTTCTCCTTTCTCGCTTTTATACGGCCACGAGATTATCCATAACCCCTTAGGATTATAAATCTCTATCTCAGTTCTTCCAGCATCTATTTCATTCATTAAATGATTTAAAGATGCTTCTGCCTGCTCTAAATCTTCTGAACTTTTATTTGTAAAATACAAAGAGACCAAAAAATAAACCAAAAACCCTATGCAAATTACTGCGATTACAATTTTTAAAGTTTCCTCAACTAATAAAAATCCTTTTTTATCCTTCATCTTAATAAAAATAAAACAAGTTTAGTACTATTCCCTCCAAGAAGATTTTTAATAAAATCTATAACAAAATCTTTAAAAAATAAATATACCCCTCCAACTACAACCACAACTACAAAAAACCCTATAATTATTTTTATTAATTGAGGCATTGTTAAATGAGCCATTTTATCCTATCCTCAACAAATCTTTAACTCTATCCACCAAGGAAAATCCTGTTCCCTTAAGTAAAAAAATAGTAATCAGGATTATTGCGAGAATTGCAAGTGCTATTAACAGCCATGGAAGATACCCTGAAATAATCCCTCTTTTGTTATTCATAGAATAAAAAAAGAAAAGTGATTAATAAATTTAACTAAATCAATCCTCCTAACACAATTGAAGTTAGCATAAATAATGCCAAAGTTGCTACGAGAGCTGTAATAAAATAAAGAATAATTCCTCTTTGAAGATTCTTTCCTATTTTATTTGTCTTTTCTAGTTTATCTTCGCCAGAATCTATCGTGACTAAAGTTCCAGTTAAAATAAAAATTATTTGGATAATATAAATTCCTATAGCAATCTGTAAATAATATGGGGGAATCATTTTTATTATACTAAATATATTTAACATTGTATCTAAGTTCCCAATCCCAGCTACTCCTTCTCCGCCTAAAGCAGCTAGATCCAACTTATTCAAAATAGAAGTAATCATTACTGCCAAACCAACAACAACTCCTGAAAGCAGAGGAGCAAGAAAGGTCATATTACTTCTCATATCAGAAACAATTTCTGCAAGCATATCTTTTAGTCTGTTAGTAATTTTCTGAATATTTTTCACATATTCTGAAATACTCATAACACTCATAGCAGCAATTGTTAAACCTTTTTTTGCTGACTCAATAAGAATCCGCATACTTGTTGCAATTAAATCAGAAGGGTAATAAACAAGTGCTCCTCTCTTTGGATCAAAAATAGCTCTCTCCACACTCATACCCATTTGTCTTATATTATAATTAACTCTTCTAAAAAAATCCTCTGTCTTTAATCCTTTAGAAGACTCAGCGACTTTTCCAAAAACAAGCTCAGGAGGCATGCCATTCCCAATCCTATTTCCCAATTGAAATAATGAATTATTAAATTCTTTTTCAAGTTGTTTTGTCTTTTCTCTTTCTTTAATCAAATCTTTTGTCTTAGCATTGAAAGATATTACAAAAAACAAAGCTAAACCAAGAGGAATAAATAGACTCAAAATTAAAGCACCAATTCCAAAAGGCCCAACAAAACCAGTTCCTACCTCTTTGAAACCAAAAATTGCTTCATCACCAAACACCCCTAATCCAAGTTCAGCAAAAGTATAATCTGTCTGTAACCCAAACATACTTGGAATCGGTGTATATTGAAAAATCAAAGGTAAGAATCCTATTATAAAAAAAGGCAAACAAATTAAAAAGGCATTAAAATAAGGTTTCCTGCTTTTGTATTTTGGATAAAGGGGATTTCTTTCTAATAAATTTTTTTCACCATAACCCCCAGGTCTTAAAAGCATAATTTTATCTGTAAGATAAAACACAAAAAAAGGAACAATCAAATTAAATAAAATAAAAATATGATACCACTTTAAATAATCCCCAATCATTGCAGAAGCTAAAGGTATCAAAGCTAGACCCAAAGTCGGCAGAACAACCCCAAGCATATATACATTAGTCAAAGGGCTTCTTACACTATGAGTAAACTTCAGCATTTTGTCATAAACCCCATCAAGAACAACCTGCAAAGCTTTCTCTAAAGTTGTTATTCTTCTTTCATTACTTGGTTCAAATAAACTACTTTCAATTAAATGAAAAGCCTCAATAAATTCTATGGAATAATCTCTCCATTTTTCAAGATAATTGTCAAGACTTTCCTTAATTGTAGAAAACTTTCCAATAGACACATCATAAAACACTTTTTTAAAATCAAGTGCAAGAGGATACTGCAAATGTTCTGAAGCAAAAGCAATTGCCTTCTCTAAATTAGGTGTATGTCTCATATAAACCACGACATATAAAATAGCAGGAACCATTTGTGAAGAAGCCTTAAGCCTCCATTTATTTGCTAATCTTGCAGCATACCCATTAACAAAATAAAATAAGAACAAAGACAAAATAGTAATTAAAAAGAAAAATAAAAATGGAAAATCTGCAAGACTTCCCTTAATCAAAGTTACTGCAATAGAAATTAACAAGCCAAGAAAAAAAATACTTAGAAAAGTCATAACACTTAAAGTTAAAGCCTGCCATGGTTCAATCTCAAGATGAGCAATTTCAAGTTGTTTTCTAATTTTGTCTTCATCTTTTTTAGAAATCTTTAATTTTATCACATTTCCTAAACTGCGACACCATCTCTCATACCTTGTCAATTCAGGAGCCATCTCTTGCTTAAACTTAACATACTCTCTACTATAACTAATATTCTTAACATTAGATGTCTTAATCTGTCCCTCAATCCTCGCACTATGTTTTCTAAGAATATCTTCTACATTTGGTTTTCTATAGGGTGGCATTTATCAAACCTCTTTCTATAGAAAAAATAATAAAAACTAATTAATAAATCTTTGGAGGAATAAAAATTTATTTCTTATTTTTGAAATAAAAAAATGTAAAGACTAATCCTAAAATAAATAAGCTCGTACCAATTAAACGGGAATTTTCTTGAGTTAATTCTCCTACGGCATATCCTGTTAAACTAAATGAGATAAAAAATAAAGCTATTGCAAAACTTATTATTGATAAAGATGCAAAACCAAGACGTCTTTCGAGTTTTCCTCTTCGTTTCAAAGGTAATCTTTTATTTATTTCATCTAATTTATCATTTATTTTTCTTACTAATTTTGGATCAGTAGCAGTAAATCCTTTAGGATTGCCAAGATATTTTGCAGACTCCTCAAGAACCTCCCTTGCCTTATAAAAATCTCCCCTATCTTCAAACCCTCTAGCAGCTGCAGAATAGGTTTTAATTACGTCAATCTGTGTAGGACCCATTTTAGATCTAAGACTTTCTCTATCCATAGAGTGTGCTCTCCTATAAAGATGTTCAGGAGACCATCTCTCTTCACCTTTTCCTTTATAACCTCTTCTTTTCATAATCTGTTCAATACAGACTAATTTATAAAACTTTCAGATTTTCCTTTTCTTCATCTCTTCATTCAGCCACTTCTGCCACTCTGGGAAAACTCTTTCACTTAGTGGCAATCCAATTTCTTGCCCTATTTCATCAGAAATTTTATGAAAAGCATGATTAGACAAGGAATTAAAACCAGCTTCTAAAATTCTTTCATTGCCTGTTTTTTCTGCAATCTCAACAATTTCTTTTTTCATCTTAGCTCTTAATAAAATATTATCATAGACAGCATCCCAGTTTCCTGCCCAGCCCTTTACATTGGCTGCAATATTCTTAATAACTTCACTATCACCATTAATCAAATCCTCACTTGGCTCTAATTCGTCCTTTTCCACATTATATTTCAACAAATCAACAAATCCTTTTTCTTCCATAGGATCTTTTTTCCAATGTTTCCTCACTTCTGCAACCTGCACAACCCTTTTCCAGGAATGCAATCCATCAGGAGATTTTATTGGGTTACAAATCCCAATTACATCTGTTGCCTTAAAACTCGTAGCAGGAACTCCTAAGTCATTTACAACTCTATCAAAAACCCCATAAGGAGAAGCACCGTGAATTGTTCCTGCAACAACATTTGCCAAAGCACCAATCCTCATAGCCTCATACAACGCTTTAGCTTCAACACTCCTAACTTCACCAATAATCAAACAACTATCTCCTAATCTTAAACTAGCTCTTATTCCATCTTCTGCCGAAACCTCTGCAGTTGTTTTTAATAAAGCAGAACGGACTTTCATTCTTAAAATATTATAATCAAGTTTTCTCAAGGACTCTACTGGAAGTTCCAAAGAATCTTCAATAACAATAATCCTAAACTTTGGAATAATTTCAAGCATTAAACTTCCAAGCAATGAAGTTTTACCAGAACTCCTAGTCCCAGCAACTAAAAGGGTTCGAGAACCATCAATTAAAAAGCTAAACAAACCAGCAGTAAAAGGATTTATCATTTTATTTTTTATAAAAAGAGGTAGAGTCCAAGGCTCTTCCCTATGTCTTCTGACAGCGTAAGCCAGACCATCAGGCGACAAAGGTCTCTGGATTATAGCAATTCTTGCTCTGATATTTCCAATTTCTAATTGAGTATCTAAAATAGGATTTGCCTCATCTAATGGTCTTCCAGAAATCATCCTAAATTTTGCAGCCCATGAATTAACATCCTCCTGACTAGGAAGAATATTTGTAGAACATTCATCATAATCTTGATGCCTTATAAAAATATTTGTCAAAGAAATTGGTGCATTTAAAATAATATCTTGTATGTTCTTGTCTTGAAGTAAAACTTCAAGTAAACCAAAACCAATTGTATGCCTCACAAGAATTGTAGCCAATTTATTTAAATCAGAATAATTTAATTTTATTCTTTTAGTCTGAGCCAAATCTTGCAATAAATCCTTAGATATATTAAAAAAAACCTGCCTAACTCTTTCAGTATCTGTAAACTCCTCTGCCTTCGGCTGATGTTCAATCAAAACACCTCTTGCCAAATTCAAAAGCATATTATGCTCTTCACTCAATGAATTTTCAGGAGGATGTAAATGATAAATTAACTTTGCCTCATCTTTTTTTCTCAAAATAGTCACAAAAGATACATCATAATCTTTATTCGAAATCTCATACTGGTTAACAATTTCAGCATCCTCTGGCAAATCTGAAACAAGTCGTGTAAAAGTAAAATTAGGAATTATATCTGGTCTAAAAATTCTATGATAAATTTCTCTATCTCCTTTTTGATAATCTTTAAGATGGAGAAGCACAGACTGAATCAATTTTGTCTTCTCAAGTAATTTAAAAATTCTCTCTAAAAAATGAATATAATTTGATTGATCTGTTTTATATTGCACACCTACTTTCCCTAAAAAAATCTTAGCCTCAATAATAATTTTCTTCAATTCTTTATAAGCTGCAATTGGATCCTGTTTCAATAAAAAGAGAAAGGAAAAAACATCATTATATCTTTGAGAAAAGAATTGCTCATAATTAGTGATAAGTTTTTCCTGAGATAAAACCCTTTCTTGCTTAACAAAATAAACATAAAGCTGAGCAATCTCCAAAAGCAAAGAAGTTTCATTAAAATCATAATTATAATTCTTTTGCTGAACAAAAACAATTCTAGAAACATTTGGAGTTTCTATTAAAGCATCAATAGTCCTTTCCATAATTTTAGGATATTCAGAAAGACTAGGGACATAAGGGGCCCCCAAATAATTAATGTAAATAATATCTTCCCCCCCTTCTCTCTGGACTTCATAAGAATATAATTTAGTTCCCTCTTTAAATTGCATGAATACAAAAAGTATGAATAGTTTAAAATATTTTGTATGCAAGCACAACAAATTTAAACCGCCTTAACTTCGCCTTTATATGGTTGAGGAACAAATAAATTATCCTGGGCAATCTTTTGGAGAAACAAATGCAAAAATAAAAGATTTAGAAGAGAAACAAAGAATTCTAAAGGACAGACTTCTCTTAATAGGACAAAATCTTATAGAAATTAAAGAAGAAACCAACCAAAAAATTTTAGAAATGAAGAAAAATATTGGTATAATCAAACAGGGCATGGAAAGGACAATATCTTTTCTAGAAACAGCTTCAAGTGAATTTTCAAAATTCGCCAGAAAAGAAGACTTAGAAATTTTATCAAAACAAGCAAAAATGTTTCAGCCTTTAAAACTTATAAGAAAAAAAGATTAGAAAAATTAAAAAAGAGTTGAAAACTGATAATAAAAATGGAAATTAAATATATGTGGTATCATTCAGAGGCAATGAAAAGATACCACCCTTCAGCGCTTCGAGGAAGGAGCGCGAGGAAAACAAGGGGTGTCCTCGCATGGGTATTTTAGAACAAATAACACAAATGAAAAATCAGGGGATACCTGATGAAAAAATTGTAAGTGGATTACAAGAACAAGGAGTTTCTCCTAGAGAGATAAATGATGCCCTTAGTCAAGCACAGATAAAAAGTGCTGTTTCAAATGCTGGAAGCACAGAAGAAATGCAAATGACACAGAGTCCGCCTGCCCCAAGTCAACAAGACTCAGGTACTTATATTCCAAAAACTCAAGAAATGCCAGAAGCGCCAGGGACAGAACAAGAAATGTATGCTCCTCAATCACAACAAGAATCTTCTCCCCCCCAAGAATATTACCAACAAGATGCCTATAATTATCCTAGCGAAGGAGTTGATAGTAATACTCTAATTGAAATTGCTGAGCAGGTTTTTTCTGAAAAAATAAAAAAGATACAAAAACAAGTAGAAGATATAAATGAATTTAAAACTCTTGCGCAAACTAAAATAGACAATACTGCAGAAAGACTTAAAAGAATAGAAGCGACCATTGATAAATTACAAATCGCAATACTTGAAAAAATAGGCTCTTATGGAAGAAACATAGAAAGTATAAAAAAAGAAATGTCTATGATGCAGGACTCTTTTGGAAAAGTAGTAAACCAGGCAGTCAGAGGACATGCAATTCATACTCCAACAAAAACTTCTAAGAAAAAATAAAAATTAAATAATTACTTTTGCGGGACTCCCCAAGGCCAAATAGCTTTATAGGGTTTGTGCTCCTTAGTGCTTGACGCTCCAACAATAACTGCTATAAGCACTAAAATAAAAATAGCTCCTGCAACCATCGGCCAATTATCAGCCCACCATTGCCCAGAAGACCAACCAAGAGCTCCTGCTGTCTGAACTAAAACAATCACAACAATAACTCCTCCAATTCCCATTAATACATAGAAAACCCCTCCTTTTTCAGGGTCTACAAACATTCCGACCAAAATTAGTATAATTAGAATAACTGCTAGACCAATCCCCAATCTTGGAAAAATCTCAGAAAAAAATTGAGGAACCATTGGAAATTGCAATGATATTAACCCTACAACTAAAGCAATAATTGCATTAATGGCTTTATTCTCTTTAAAAAGTTTTATCTGGGTCAGTATCCCGAAAACCAAAGCAAAAATTAATAAGAATGGAAGAAGATAACTAAAAAATCCAGCTTGTTCCCAAACACTTAGCAAATCTCCAATTGCCCCCCCTTCAAACCAAGCCAATGAAATCAAACCTCTTAACATAAAATAAATTAAGAAATCTTATTTAAATATGTTTCGACAGAATTAACTTTTTTTCTTTCTTAAAACTAATGCTAAAGCAACTGCGATTACAACAATAAATGAAAGATTTATCCAAAAAGGGCTACTCCAATCTCTCTTAAACATCCAATCCATTACTCCACTTTCTAACCCTACTGACCAAATAACCACAAGAACAAGAGCAATACTAACTACAATTCCTAAAGTCCATTTCATCCAGTTTGCTGGTTTAAATCCT
>SDBV01006907.1_pt1 | contig 15599 bp, 15 predicted proteins | sample 2277081 | NCBI WGS metagenome assembly SDBV01 (sample SAMN10402039, study PRJNA504765) | marine sediment metagenome | isolation source: marine sediment core GS10_PC15, 223 cmbsf | place: Arctic Ocean: Southern Knipovich Ridge | collected 2010
GATAAGCCAGTCCATAGAAGGATTTACCGCAGGTCTGGAGGATGATATTAAACAACTACAACCAGGGGTCGCTCTGGTCGTCGGGGAAGCGATAGAACAGCCTATCTTCGTGGACATACGGGTGAAGCGCTCCCAGCATGGAGGCATCTCGATAGACATTGTCAAAGAACCTCACAGAAGGAGAGCAGCAGAGACCCCTAGGTTTGAAAGCTTGATACGGAAGCTCTTCTTCCGCTAAGGATAGAATCCCCTTTTAGAGCTCAATCTTTATTTGGCATGCTGTTTATTCTTGAGCTTATCTATGTCGACAGTTTCAACCTTCCGCCACTATTTGTAAAACTCTCCCAGCTCCTCCACAAATCTTTCAAGCTTTTTCATATCTGCCTCCTTTGCCTCTCCCACATAATCATCTATATCTCTTAGAAGGCGATTTATCGAGGTCCGTGTGCATTCAGAAAGGCTGTTAAACATCCCTTTTTTGACAAGGGCCCGCATCTCGTCCTTTAAGCTACTAGGGATCTTTACGGTTATCTGCGCATCCTTTAATTCGTCAATCTCAACTCTCATCAAACTCAGGCTTATCTTTAAGACTTAAGGATAAAAAAGTTTGCTTGTACGATCCAAAAAAAAGAAAGAACAACCGACTCGATTTATATACCCTATGGATAATTGATAAAACATGAACCTCATTGAAGGTCTTTTAATCGGGATCCTGCAGGGCATAGCAGAATGGCTGCCCATAAGTAGCTCTGGACAGGGCATGCTCGTCCTGATCCAGGTACTCGGATTAAACCCTGAAAAAGCCTTCTCGATTGCCATCCTTTTACATCTGGGAAGCCTACTTGCGGTTGTATATTATTTCCGAAATAAGCTAAAGGAAGTTTTGAGTGGAATGACAAAACCCTCCCAGGGGACTGAAGAATCAAGAATAATTGGCACATTCCTCATAGTCACCACTGTATTCACTGGAGTGATCGGCGTGCCTCTCTTCATGATGATGTCTAAGACCTTCTCTAAGGTAAGCGGTGATATGGCAACTGCAGGTATAGGGGCTCTATTAATATTCACTGGGCTGATGCTTAAAAAGGGGGGATTTGGGACAAGAAAGATAGCGGACTTAAACATGAAGGATATGACTGTTGTGGGATTGGCTCAGGGATTCGCCATTTTACCCGGTGTAAGCAGGTCAGGAATAACAATAGCCACCTTGCTTATGATGAAGTTCGACAATTCAACATCACTCACACTCTCTTTTCTAATGGCCATCCCTGCATTGATCGGAGGGATAATCCTCAGCACGAATGCAAGTCTAATCTTTTCTCTACCCATCCTTGTGGGCATAGCCGCCTCTTTTATAGTAAGCCTAGCAAGCGTGGATTATCTGCTCAAAATCTCAAAGCACCTTGACTTTTCAAAGTTCTGCATATTTATCGGGACCATAGCGTTCCTCTTCCCATTGGTGAATTTTATATAGGCATAAAAAAATAGGTGAATCTCAATGAACATCCTGGTGATCATAAGAGCGATAGAGGGCTTTACACTGGTCTTTTTCATCCCAGGCCATGCGCTAATCCTTGCCATGTGGCCAAAAAAGAAAAGAGAGGTCTACGAGGACATTTTGAAAATATTAAGAGAAAAAGATATTTCGAGTGTTGCCCTCGTCGGTAGATCCGACAACCTGGAAAGCCTGGGACCCATATTGGATGAAAATAAAATAAGATACAAGACCTACACTAGAGACGCTGAAAAAGAGAATGAGGACGACGCCTTGATAATAGAATCTGAAAACCTGATTTTAATGGACAGTCTGGACCTTAATATCGACCCTAAAGATAAGTTTATCATTGATCTTGGAAACAATTTAGAGGCCGGAGGAAGAGTAGTCAAAATCGAGGATACCATAGATGGCATTGAGCGGTTTGCCCTCAGCGTTGGGCTAAGCATTGCCATAGTCCCGCTTCTAGGTCTGCTCTTGGATAAACTTGGCCTCGGAATAAGGCTTGGAACTATTCTGGTCTCGATTATTCTGGTGAGCACTATCTTTTTCGGTGTCTACATCTGGAGGAGACGCTCGTATGAATTATAAGCAAGCCATTGTGGTCAGAACCGATCTGAAAATGAGCGTTGGCAAAACCTGCGCCCAAGTCGCCCATGCATCTCTGGGAAGCGCCCTAAAAGCGATGAATAACAATAAACAATGGTTTGATGGGTGGACAAAGGAGGGGCAGAAAAAGGTCGTTTTAAAGGTTAATAACGAGGAAGAGATATTCGAGCTCTATGAGATGGCCAAAGCCTCAGAGATGTCTTGTTATCTGGTAAATGACGCTGGACTAACCGAGCTTGAGCCTGGAACAACCACTACACTTGGCATAGGCCCCGGACCCAACGAGAACATAGATAAGATAACGGGAGAACTAAAACTCCTAAGCTAATACTTGGAGCTTCATTGATGAAGAGCATTTACAAGGTTGAAAACCTCATAGGTTTAAACTATTTTATAACAGACACAAAAGGGATCGGAGGGAGATTGCGTCAAGAGATAGAAGATTTCCAGGTAGAGGAGCTTTTTACCCCCTCAGATGAGAATCCTGAGGGAGAATACACACATTTCATCATGGAAAAAAGAGACTGGGACACCTTAAAAGCCCTCAAGAGATTATCTCGTGCGCTTAGGGTTTCAAGAAAAAGATTCGGGTTCGCAGGCACAAAGGACAAGAGAGCGGTGACAAGACAGAGAGTAGCTGTTTGGAATATCAAGCCTGAGGTTCTGGAAAAAGTTAGGCTAAAAGACATCTCACTCTCTGACTTTAAAAGATCAGATTCAAGGGTAAACCTTGGCAATGCGAACGGAAACCGGTTTAACATAGTCTTAAGAGCGGTAGAAAATGAAAACAACGCCTCAGAGCTCATCTCAAAGACCAATGAACAGCTTTTTGAACGTGGCATTCCAAACTTCTTCGGCTACCAGCGCTTTGGCGTAATAAGGCCCAACACACATCAAGTGGGGAGAGAGCTTGTAAATGGAAACATCGATAAGGCTGTTATGGCATATCTATGCAATCCATTTGAAAACGAGAGGGAAGACGCCTATAATGCACGGAAGACATTTGAGGAAACCATGGATTACAAAGAAGCGTTAAGCCTATATCCTAAAAGACTTGATTACGAACGCTCATTGCTACAACACCTCTTGCAGCAACCAAATGACTATGCCGGGGCTTTAAGGAAACTCCCCAAGAAACTGAGATGGATGCTGGTCCATGCCTACCAGAGCTACCTATACAACAAAATCCTGAGTGGAATGATCGAAAAAAGCCTCTCAATCCAGGATAAGCAGATACCTTTATTCGGCTATGACAGCAAGTTTAGTGAAGGCGAGCAGGGTGAGATCGAGAAAACGATCTTAGACGAAGAGGATGTCACTTTTGAGGATTTCAAGAATCCATCAATGCCAGAGCTGACCCTTGAAGGTCTATTAAGAGATGCATGCATAAAAACAGAGATAAGCTATAAGGCCGAGGAGGACGAGTTGAACGACGGCAAAACAAAATGCACATTCAGCTTCGATCTTCAAACAGGAACCTATGCAACAACTGTATTAAGGGAGTTCATGAAATCGGATCCTTTGAATTATTGAAAATCCCTTACATCTTTCACCACTTAAGATTTTTTTATGCCTATATTTCAAAATTTTTCGATCTCTTTTTCTATTACATCAAAAGGATCTTCCATATCTCTTAAAGCAGTTTTTGCCATTTCTCTGAATTCAGCTTTTTTATCAATAATCTTGGTTAGTGTCCCGGTTATCTCTTCGACAGAAGTTGCGTGCGACATTAAACCGCCCTCTATAAGGAATTTATCAACACCCAATAGATCTTCAGAGTAAAACGATATAGTCGGAGTTCCTAAAAGGGCGCTTTCTCTGTTCATAGTGCCCCCACCACTCAGCAGGGCCTTAGCATTATATATCAACTTCAAGGAGTCAAAGTTTTCAAGAACAACCGCGTTTTTAAACTCACCCTCTTCCCGTGGTAAAACCACCGCATCCATCCCAAGATCATTGACAGCATCTATCACATCTTGTGTGGCTGTTTCTGAGCCAAAATATGAGGCCATATAAGGCTCAGGTCTTATTATTACATAATCCCCCTTCAGGCCTAGATCAGCATCCTTATCGTCAGCGCCAAAATTCTTGACATGAACATATTCACAGACCCCTCTAAATTTTTGTATCTGCTCTTTTCTAGCCCCTTGCCCCATGATTCGGGTTTCGTCCAAAGCCTCCGGGACTATTATGCTATTAGCAAGAGGCAGTGTAAGACGATTCTGGTGCTCGGCAAATTCATTATCCAAAACATGGATACAAGGGATTTTAAGACCGAATGCTACCCTCGGAAGCTCAACAGAATGCTTCGAAACAGCAACATTGACATTGTAATCGCCGATGAACTCTACAAGCTTTTGAGTCCTCTTGACAGATTCAACAAGCTTCTTTTTCGGGTCGCCCCCGCCATGCCTTCCGACAACAGTATATTCAACACCTTTTCCATCAAGTAGCTTTGTAAGCGGGCCAAATTCTCTTGCTGTGACAACACAGTCATGATTTTTTATAAAATCCTCAAAGAAAAGCGCATGAGGCGAGTTGGTTAAATCCACCCAGATCATAGCATTATCAACTCCAAGAGTATTGCAAAAAGACAAAAGACCGCTTCTACCATCCAGACCATCTTCACAACATCGCTCTCTTTTAACGCCTTTCTTCTAAGAAAAAACCTGGCTAATGACATGTTACTTTTTCCCGGAATGAAAAGCTTTCCCTCTTTCAGAACAGTAGGCTTCTGTGATTGCCGGGTCATTATCCCAACAGAGAAGTACTTCATTGCAGCGTCCAACGCATAGGGAACAAAGACCACTGCTCCTGTTAGATAAAACCCGCCAAAAACTATCGAAGAGAAAAGAGCCGCCCCGATTATCAAAGTCCCGACATCCCCCGGGAAGACCTTGGCAGGATATCGGTTATAGTATAAAAAGGCCAAGAGAGCCCCGGATATTGAAGTGGAAAGGACAAACCCTGCAAAGGATTGATTTAACAATGAGAGAGCCACAATCCCCAAGGAGGCGATAAGACCTGTACCGATCTCCAAGCCATTAAAACCCGCGAGCATGTTGGTGAAGTTAGAAGTACACATGAAAAGAAGGGGGATGAAGATTATAAAAAAAACACCATAATAACCGTAGGATGGGGGGATTGAAAAAGGCACCAGAATCGTCCCAACCAATAAAAGTGAAACGACCTTCTGAAAAGGAGTCAACGTCTTAAACCGGTCTACTACTCCCAAGGCACCCGTTACTACTACTATAAAGGCACCTACCAAGATTTTCAAATCTCCAGATAAAAGAAAGCCAAAAAGCGCTGCTAAGAGGAATCCCGCCAAAATAGCGACCCCTCCCATCTCCGGAATCTCAGGCTTATCATCCTTGTGAAGGTCCACCCCAACTATTCCTCTATCCCTCAGACGCTCTGCTAATCGAGGGGTCATTAAGAATGTCAGTAAAAACGATGTAGCTCCAAATACAAGTCCTTCTAACCACATGATCTCAGCCTTTTGCAACGACTTTGGTTTTGCTTTCCACCGAAACATGGACCGCGTCAAACACTGGTCTGGCATCGCTACTCATAGCCAGGTATAGGAGTGATAAAAGGAATATGATGCTTGAAAGCTGCAGCCCGACCTCAATAAGGATCAGCACATGGACAAGGGCTATAGAAAACAAACACGTATTCAGCTTATTTTTTCTAAGCCCATCTAAAACACCAAGGAATAAACCCACCACAACACATATCAAGATAATCCCCAAGACGCCGAAGTCAACCATTCCAGGCCCTATCAATGTAGAGGTGATTATGTGCGGCTTTTGATAATTTAAAACTGCAGTGCTGACTATCTGCTGCGCTGGATCCAACAGGGACTTCCCACGCAACAAGCCCAGAGGAAAACTAACTTTCACAACCTTGTCGAAAACAGAGAGAGTGAAGCCTGACCTGTAGAAAATGTATAGCCAAGGAGGAATCTTCCAACTTGAATAGGATATGTTGGCGATATGCGTGCTAATAGCAGTCAGGATAAAAACTACTGAAACCAGAATTGTAGTAACTTCCTTAAAACTGATCCGGTCAAGAAGGAGGCCGGCAACCCCTGCCGAGACTATTATGGCGATAGCATCGGATTTAAAACCAGAGACGATGGCCAGAGCGGCAAGAAATAAAATTCCAAACACCGACCTTTTTTTATCATAAAATCCCACAAGGAGAGTAGCAGAGAGCACCGCGAAACCATGAAATATCGCCCTTGAGGGTGTCACAGCAACAGTTTCTCTTGAAACTACATCGAGTATAGGTATGCCGGTTACAAGGATAGTCAGAACGGAGAGGACCGCCATTGATATAGAAATAGCTGTTATTAGCCCGATCTCATCGAGCTTGGTTGATACATACCACAACAGAGCTGTGAAACCACCAGATAAGAAAAGCAGCAAGACGCCGAACGATGGAAAGGCTAACAAAAGCGTGATAGACGTGATCAGAAAAATCGATGGAAGAACTACTGGTTTTAAACTTCTAACAGATAATCCGCGCCCATATCTCGCTGACACGTATATTACACCGGCTGCTAAAATGCTCAGAAGATAAGTTAGAACTCCAGGTTCCTTGGAGAAGGAACCAATAAGAAATCGTCGTGTAACCGGAAATCTAAAACCCAAAAAAGCTGAGAATAAAAAGATCAGATATACGATCGGAACAGCTATCTCAGGTTTTAGGAGCTTTTCAAACTGCCAATTCTTTATAGAAACCATCGATCTCATCTGCCATCTTCTCCCAGCTAAATCTCTTAATAGACTCTTTTCCGTTCTTTATCATCTTCACCCTCAACTCTTCATCTTTTAAAACTTCAATGATAGCCTTTGATAACTCTTCTGGATCCTCTTTTTTAACAAGGATACCGTTATAACCATTTTCTATGATCTCTTTTATTCCTCCAACCCTCGAGGCAACTATGGGGATACAATAATTCATCGCCTCCAATAGAGTAAGTCCAAAACCCTCCTCTCTGGAAGGCTGAGTCAGAATGGAGGTTTCTTTGAATATATTTTCAAGATCCTCGTCAAAACCTGTAAATCTGACGTCACAAAGCCCTAGGTCTTCTACTAATCTTTCAAGATTCTTTCGTTCTTTTCCATCTCCTACAATAAGAAGTTGAGATTCAGGAAACCCCTCTTTAACAGACTTGAAGGCTTTCAGTAGGATGTCAACCCCCTTCTGCTTAACTAGGGCCCCTATAAATGTGATGGTCTTTCTCTCAGGCAGCAGTGCAATGTCTCTTCCTGTACCCGAAAAACCTGCATAGATTGTTGTCACCTTCTTGGCATTAATTCCCAGTTTCAACACTTCATTTCTTAAGAATTCACTAACAGTAATCACACTGTCCGCATTCTTTAGTACATATTTTACAAGCGGTCTAGTAACCCAGTTCTTAGCCAAGATCGTTATGTCAGAGCCGTGAAGCGTTACAACAAGGGGTTTTTTACGAGATTTTTTCAGCAACACGCCCAATAACCCCTGGGGCACCGCGTAATGCGCATGTATGACATCAAAATCTGTGTTTTTCGCCTTGAAGAAACCAGAAATAGTGAAAGTGAGCGCTCTTAGAACCGGGAGATCAATGTATCTTGCACCCAGAACCTCCGGATTGGTATCATTGTCGTAGGTGAGGACTAAAAAATCGTTCTCTGAGTTTTTTACCAGATTGGAAACATGGGTTACAACCCCTCCTTTCCTGGGTTTCCAGAGTGAGATGAGAAGAATCCTCATAATTCCATTCTTGAATTGTAAAGAATTAAAAAGCTTCCTATAAAGAAGACTGCGACATTAAAATCAGCTAACCCTGTCTCAATTCCAACAATGGTATAGGCGATCAAAAGGGAGTAGATAGCAGTGGCCAAGGCGCTCCCAGTCTCTCTCATCGCATGGTATGCCATGCCGATGACAAACCCCAATGCCAGCATGAAAGCCAATATCCCAGGGATCCCGAAATCCAGCACCCAAGTCCCTAAAAGCGTGGAGGTCATCGAGACACTTGTGACTCCAAATACACCCGCAACTATCGATCTAGGCCCCATCCATGGACCTGGAACATATGGAAGAAATGAGGAGAATGTGGCAAGCAGGGTAGAACCACGATTTGCACCAAATAGCCAGAATCTGCCAAGAAGATGGTCATACACGCTCAGAGTCAACCCCACACGGCTCCCGATAATATCAAGTATCCCTATGGTAGCACCCTGAGTTGTAGCCCGATAATAACCCAAAAAAGAGATTCCAAAGACGATGCCTAGAAATGAAAGTCCAATCTCAGATATACCGATGATATCCATAAAATACATGGCAACGATACATCCCAGAAGACTTACAACTAACTGCGTCCTATAGCCTAATAAGGCTATGAGAAAAGTAACGCCAAATGTGATGGCAAGGGCTGACATCCTAGCCTCTTTTAATCCAATCTCTCGGTTTCTGAGTTTTGTCCCTACCAACGCGATCAGCAGGACTCCTCCAGGAACAAGAAGAGAGGCAAGATAAGTATAAAGAACACTCAGATTCCTCCGCACCTCTGAGTTTAGCAGTGGCACTGCACCCACCCTTAAAAGATCCAAGGCCAGATAAACGCTGCCCATAGAAAGAAAAAGGATAGCTATCTCTTTTGAATGCTCATCAAGATAGATCTTTCCAAAACTGATTCTTCCTGAAAATCTTACACCTAAAATAAAAAAGACTAACCCAGCGATAATCGACAACAGACCTAGATTCGATATCCTGTAAGTGCTAAAAGAGATAAAGGCCAGATATACCAAGGGTACGATTAGCACAGGGTTGAAGACCTTTATCTCGGAGATAAAGCTCTCATCCAATCTATCGTTTACAGAGTCAAATATGTTCCACAAAGCCCCAAAATATAACAATCCCAAGATCCTGTTCAGGATATACTTGAATCTAGAAGATTGGTAGGAGTTTTCGATAAACTCCAGGGCATAAAGAAGAACCATGAAAGCCTTGCTTTCTTGGATAGTTGAGCTAAGAAATCTTCCAAAGTCCGAGAGGGATTTTACAGTCCTACTCTCCTCGATCATTTCAACTCCTCAAGGCTTACGACATGGTATTCCCCAATACCGCTTAAAACAGGTGGCTCATTATCGTAGCCTGCAAAGACACGCATTCTGTTAGTGGTGACAGCCCCAGATTCTATCTCGATCTCATTAAGCTCTCCCAGACTGATCCTCCTGAAATTCAAAAGCAACCCCCTCTCTGTGGCGTCCATTATCGCAAAGTCTTTAAGAAGATACATGCCCTCTAACTGGTTTCTCAGATTCTGAACTTCCGTGAATGAAAGACCATTCTCATAAGCAAGCCTGACATTAATGTAAAAATGATCTGATCCCACATCGCTCTTTAGGCTGTCAAGATATGTCAAAAACTCATCAAAGTCTGTAAAAGATCTTGGCTCCAGATCAAAGACAACCAAATAGTTGTCCAGAGGCTTTAGAACGATCTGGTTTGCTGCTATATCCTCACGATGGGCCATGGACCCGCCTATCGTCCTGATCCCCCCATTCTTCTCCCTGAAACTGAACGTTCCCCGGGTTGTGGCTATCAATAGGCCTGTCTCTTCAAACGGCACTTTGTCCACCACCCACTTTCCCTTTATCTCTGTTTCGATGACAAAGCCTCTGTTGTCCAGTTTTTGATATACAACTACGGCGTTGTGCATCTGTTCGCCACTGTAAACCAGGTCTTTAGAAACAGCTTCAGAAGCGAAGGAAAAGACGAGTACAAGAACTAAAAGAACAACAGCCAGGTCTATTATATTCACTCCGAAAAGCTTCCCTTTCTTAAAGTCTACAAGCTTCACCTAACTTCCCTCAAAAGCATAAATATTCGCGTCTCTTGAACCCACATAGATCACACCATCGGTTATCGCGGGAGACGACGCAATGGCACCGCCTGTTGAAAACTTCCATCTTAGGCTACCATCAGAAGCGTCAAGCATATAAAAATTGTTGTCATTTGAGCCGATATAGACGCTTTCACCATCAACAGCTGGAGAGGAGTATATAGCGTCTCCTGTTGTATATTTCCATATCATCTCTCCAGTGCCGGTGTCCAAAGCGTAGACATTATTATCAGCGGATCCGATGAAAAGTGTTCTTTCAAAAACAGCTGGAGAGGAGTATATAGCGTCTCCTGTTGTATATTTCCATATCATCTCTCCTGAGGTGGCATCCAAGGCATAGACATTTCCATCAACAGACCCCACGTATACGATGTTTTCATAGACAGCAGGGGATGAGTATACGAAATTATCTGCAGTGTATTTCCATTTAAGGCTTCCATCCTCAGCATCAAACGCGTAAAGATTCTTGTCCCAAGCGCCAATATACACAACACCGTTAGAGACAGCTGGAGAGGACGTGATCATCTCTCTAATCTTATAGCTCCAAACAATAGATCCATCTACCGTGTTCAAGGCATAAACTGTGCCACCGCCACCAATGTACACCCGATCATTATATATCGCAGGGGATGAGGCGCTCACTGTCCCTATATCCTTCTTCCATATCAGTTCTCCTGTTGCAGCATCCAAGGCAAAGAAGTTTTTATCCCACGACCCGACATATACAACGCCCTCATGGACTGCTGGAGAGGAGCTTACGAAAAAGTTGGTGGTATAATTCCATTTCATAGTCCCATCTTTCGCATCCAAGGCATAGACATTTCCATCGTTTGATCCGACATATACAACGCCATTTGAGATTGCAGGCGATGAATACACATTGTCTCCGGCCTGATCCTTCCATATAATACTTAAAGGTGGTGATAACGCGTTTTTCACTGCACCGGTATTCTCCAAGTCCCCATGAAACATCTCCCATTCAGCTTTTTCTCGTGTCGTGGTCTCAACACATCCGACGGAGATTAAAATAAGAATGATAAATAGAAGGGGATATCGTTTTTTCAAAGCAGTATCCCTACCTTAGATAATCTCTTTCAGGCGACATTTGGATCTGTATCACTCTTAATACCGCAATAATAACCGCGATAATAGCCACCCATTTAACTATAGGCCAAATGATTGCCAGTGATATTCTAGAGGGCTTCTTCTCCACTTTAAAACTGTCTATTACCACGTTATTGGCTTCATTGGGATCTACAATGTCCAAGCCAACATTTGTTATCTCAGCTTTGATCTTATATCTTCCAGGTCCTTCGTACACCCTACTGTCTTTTACATTAATCCTATACACAAGGGTCTTGGATTCCCCTGCATCAATCGTAACCCTCTCTGTCAGAAATCGATCGTAGGATTCATCGCCCACATAAAGTTCAACCTTCCCCACTGTCTTTTTGTCGCCATAATTTATGACCAACAGCTTTATCTCGACCTCTTCTCCTTCGATAGCTGGTTGTGGTGAAATAGATAAGATTTGTATACCAATATCTACCTCAGTTAGGGGCGGAGCTGTTGTTTGAGGCGGGATAGTTGTCGGCACTACGGTCGAAGGCGGCAATGTTGTTGTGGGAGCAGCCGTAGTTGTCGGCACTGTAACTGTTGTCAAGATGTTAACAGTGATCTTGGTGGTGGCTGTGTTACCAAGCTGGTCAGAAGCTGTCAACTCAACGATGTGACTACCGTTGGAGTATGAGCTAGTATTCCAGCTATAAGGCAAGGTTGAGGAAACCTCTGCCCCATCAATCTTCAAAGATATTGTATCAATATTTGCATCTGTTGCCGTGCCTGTGACATCCACGGCCCCTTCTATGTCAGAGCCGTTTATAGGCGATAATATAGAGACTGAAGGAGGTGTGTTATCGACTTCTACTGTCATCGTCTTTGATCCCGTATTTGATGCTGGATCAGTTGCTTCTACTTTTATATCATACGACCCGTCAACGACAGAAGAAGTGTTCCAAGTATATGGGAGGCTTGTAGATTTTTCCTCTCCATCGATCAAAAGGGAGAGTGTTGCTGTAGGATCATCCACACTGCCAGTTATTTCAATCTCCCCACTCACTAATTCATCAGTAGGAGAAGTGATTGTAACAGAAGGTGGAGTTGTATCCTGAGTTTCAACACTTAAGAGAGCAATTGAAGGATAGATATCGGTACTTGAAAATCTGGGGGATGTAAATGTGACCGAGTTTGGAGTTGTTAAAAGGGACTTTACATCGAACTTCATAATATTAAGATAGTCAGTATCCACTAATGTCTCAGCCGAGCTGTCTTCTAACTCATTTCCATTGAATTCCAATTTGTCGGTTGGCTGGCGGTAATTGTGATATACGACATAGAGATATGCGCTTTTAGGACTTGAATATTGGGGATCGAGAAATGTGCGGGTATAGCTTATGTCGGACTGAGTGCCTTCAGAAGCCTCCCCTGCAGATAAGAATTCAGTTCCCTCGTAAATCCAGTACTCCCTTAAGGAAGTGTCTTCATAGGTGACAACGAGGGAAGCACCGTCCACATATACCTCGCTACTACCTCCGAATCCGGTGACTGTGAACTTTATCTCTGTAGTGTTCCTGATGTGCTGGGAAACATTATCTACCCGTAGTAGCTGTCGATTCTGATCTTCTCCAACAGGGATAGTGTGTTGGTTGCCGACAACTGTTTGACTATTAACTTTAATTGTGGAAAAGGCTTCTGAGTCATATCTGCCAATGTATATGTAAAGCCATGAATCAACTATGGTTTTATTTATAGGGGAGTTAATGGTGATGGTTGTACTTGCGCTGCCTGAGCGCAATGTTGCCCTATTGTACTGGGCAGAGGGGTAACCGGTAAAAATGGAGATCCCGACATTTGCACCTTTATTGTGGACATTTAAGTCGAAAGAGTTATCAGCAGTAGGTCCAGCATAGACTGGATACACTGAAAATGAGCCAATGATAAGAGCTATGATAAGGATAAAAATCCATCTCATTTTTTTCAAAATCAGTCACCGTTTTGTTTTAAATTTTGGGTGATATATAAACCTGTTCATTTTGCATTGCCGGAATATAGTTTTTTATATCATAATATTAAAATAGAACAATCTATGGGAATTCTTGAAAAGACAAAGGAATTAGGGACTTCACCTCTTTTTTTTGTGTTAGTGGGGGTGTTGGTTGGATACATATTTTTTACAGCAATAATTACGACTCCGAAGGTTGGTGTAATCGAGATAAATGGGGTCATAATGGAGAAGGAGACAGCAGACAGGATAAATGATATGCTAAGATATGCTAGAGAGGAGAGGGACATTAAGACTGTGGTTTTGGAGATTAACAGTCCTGGTGGCGAGGCCAGTGTCAGTGAGGAGATATACTTAAACGTGCTAAAATTAAGGAGCAAAAAACCGGTTGTCGCGTCGATAAATCAGATCGGTGCCTCCGGTGCTTATTATATCTCTGTTGCTGCAGATCATATAATCTCAAAGCCGGGGTCTACTGTTGGAAGTGTCGGAGTAAGGTCGAGTCTTCCCAGACCTGAGCGACTGGATGAGGATACCATTACGACAGGTCCTTTCAAGGATATGGGATCTTCACGAGAAGGGTATGCTAGGCAGGGGGAGGAGATTAAGGAGAGTTTTGTAAGAGCGGTGATGACTCAAAGAGGTGATCGGCTAAAGATGAGTAAGGCAGAGCTTTCTCAGGCAGAGATATTTGTCGGTATGGATGCCCTTAAACTCGGTCTTATTGATGAGATAGGTTCTAATGAGGATGCATATGATGCGGCTGCTGAACTGGCAGGAGTTAGAAAATATCAGGTTGTGAATATTAACGATGAGCTGGGAATTTCATTAACTACGCAATCGGTTTTTATGGTAAATGAGTCAGTCTTAACCGAGACCAACACGGTTCCAGCCCATTATTTCATCTACAGAAATTTCGGGTGATAAGTTGAAAAAGATCTTAATAATCATAGTCATTGCACTCTTGACGTTTGTTGGGTTCACATCCTATTACTACAAAGGTGTTTATAGGCCGACAGAAGCTATGCCTCATGAGATAGCTGATATCACTATGGAGTCATATTACACAGGAGAGGTTTTAGCCCCCACATTTAGAGGTAGGGGTACTGTGGTTTTTGACAGGGCCCATGATAATGATTTTTTATCCGATGAGATCAATCCGCTGATGTCAAAGCTCAGCGAAATGGGGATGGCTCTGGACTATTTAGAAGATGATGATTCTCTTGAAAATAAGTTGAAATATGCTGATGTGTTTGTCGTGATATCGCCGACCAAGGCTTACACGACCGGTGAGAACAGCCAGATAAGCAAGTTTCTTGAGAAAAAAGGCAGACTTATAATGATATCCGACCCTGCAAGAGAGGACGAGATCAATTCTCTCTCCTCTAATCTTGGCATAGTCTTTAAAAACGACTATCTATACAACACAGTGGACCATGGGGGGAATTTCAGATACGTCTTCTTGGATGACTTCTCATCAAATACTATAACTGAAGATCTGGAGACTGTGATATTCTACGTATCCTCCTCTATAAGCTCGGAAAGAGGTATAGCATTTGCAAAAGAAGGGACCAGGTCTTCTATGGCGGGAGATGGCAGATATTCGGCGATCTCAATGGCCAAAGATAATGTGTTAGCTATTGGTGATTTGACATTTATGACTGAGCCGTATAATCTGGCGTTGGACAATGAACGGCTCATCATGAACATAGCAAATTATATGCTTGAATCTAAGAGAGAGCACACACTTGAGGATTTCCCATATATCTTGGATTCCCCTCTTGACATAGTCTATTCAAACAAGAGTTTGATAGATGAGGCCATTTCTGCAAGGAGCATATTCTCCAGCCTTGGAATAGGTGCTGAAATAGCAGATCGAGACAAGAGAAAAGACCTGCTTTATCTTGGCTATTTTGATGACTTTGAAGATGGCGACAGGGGCTTGGAAGGTGTTTACCTTACAAATGAGAGCATAGAAGTTACAGGGGTTGGGACTTTCGACAAGAGGGGCACAGTGTTAATCCATCTGAGCACCAAGAGCTTTAGGAAGGCTTTGACTGTTCTCTCAGAGGAAAAGGCCCAGATACAGAATGTTGTTGATATACTTGAAAATGGCGAGATTGGGAGTTACATGTTCTCGGACAATATAGCCATTTTAAGATATGATCCGGTAGTGGAGGGGGTAGTTGAAGAGGAACCGGTAGATGAGGAAGTGAGTTTGGAAGGCGAAGCGATTGAAGAGAGAGACAGTTGAGGAGCCGCCTAATGAGGAAGAACCTCAGGATGGAGATAAGGGGCCCGAAGTGAAAGCTGAAACCCCGCCAATAGACAACAAGGCATCATCTTCGGCATTTGTAAATGAATGCTGATACATGGGTGTGTTGTGGATATGAAGGCTAAGATAACTTTTGTTTATGAAGATGATGATACTGCTGGAATGGTGGCCACCCTTCTTCAGCTTGACAATGAGATTGCGCCGAAGAACCTTGATATAATGACAAAGAGTGAGGGGAAAGAGGTAGTTACAGATC
>SDBV01006908.1_pt1 | contig 15598 bp, 10 predicted proteins | sample 2277081 | NCBI WGS metagenome assembly SDBV01 (sample SAMN10402039, study PRJNA504765) | marine sediment metagenome | isolation source: marine sediment core GS10_PC15, 223 cmbsf | place: Arctic Ocean: Southern Knipovich Ridge | collected 2010
AAACCTGTAAAATGTCATTCTGAACGGAGTGAAGAATCTTTTTATTTCATTGGTTATCAACATTATAAGATTTTTCGTTTCACTCAAAATGACAGCTAAAAGTTAGTTTTGCAAAGGACTCTACATGATTCTTTTTTGTATGTTCTATACTTACGTTTCACTATAACCGAAGGTCCAAAATTTATCTTGTAAATCTTGTTAATCATGTCTTTATTATTTTTACAAACATAACAAATTTTTTAATTACAAATTAATTAAAAAAAATCATCATCTAACAAGTTAAAATTTTCATCATCTTCGTTAAATTTTTTCTGCTCATATCTTTCACAGTCAATTTCAACTGAAAGTTTTTTAGAATACCTTTCAAATTTTTCAGCAGGAAGAATGCCAAGACTTTCATCAGCATAAACTTTTTGCATATAATAAGCCCAGATAGGAAGTGCCATAGTTGCTCCCTGTCCCATCTCCAGTCCTATAAAATGAATACTTCTTTCTTCTCCCCCAACCCATACACCCGACACTAAACCAGGGGTAATTCCTATAAACCATCCATCAGATTGATTGTTAGTTGTTCCTGTTTTTGCAGCAATTTCATTTGTTAAACCATATCTGTAACCCAACCGGCAACTTGTTCCGAATTGTACAACTCCCCGAAGTAAGTTTAGCATAAGATAAGCTGTTTCTTCACTAATAGCTTCAATTTTTTCTGGCTTAAAAGAAGCGATTATATTCCCGTGTTTATCTTCAATTCTTGTAACAAATATTGGCTCAGTGTAAACTCCTTTGTTTGCATAAGTGCTGAATGCACCTACCATCTCATATAATAAAATTTCAGGACTTCCTACACATATTGAATAGACAGGAAGTATATAACTTTTCACACCCATTTTATGTGTTAGATTAACTACCGCCTGGGGACTAAATTGCTTTAATACCCAGGCAGAAATTTGATTAAGAGAATTTGCCAATCCATATTTTAATGTTACCATCTGACCAGAGCGTTTAGTAGTAGAAAATTTTGGCGTATATACAGTATCTTGTAAATAAAAACTTGTGGGAATATTCGGCACCTTATAACATGGAGAAAATCCCTCCTGCATTGCAAGTGTATAAAGAAAAGGTTTAAAAGTTGAGCCAACCTGCCGTTTTCCGATTTTAACATGGTCAAACTTAAAATGTTTATAATTTATACCCCCGACATAAGCTCTAACATAGCCTGTTTGCGGCTCCATTGACATAAATCCTGCCTGTAAGAAATGCTTATAATATCGTATAGAATCTATAGGTGTCATTATAGTATCAATCTCACCGTTCCAGGAAAAAACCTTCATTTTTGTTGGGATATTAAATATTGCCTGAATTGAATCCAGAGAAAGTCCTTTATTCTTAAGCGCCCTGTATCTTTCAGTTCTTTTCATTGAAAGAAACATAATTCTTTCTATTTGCTCTTCTGTCAAATCCTGTTTTTCGGAAATATTCCAGGCGAATGGTGCTTGTTTACGTCCCTTTTGCTCTTTAAAGAATGCTATCTGCAAATCTTTTCCCAAATGCACAGCAACTGCCTCTTCTGCATACCTCTGCATTCTTGAATTTATAGTAGTATAAATCTTTAAGCCATCTTTATATAAATCATAAGACGAACCATCTGGTTTCAAATTTTTATTGCACCAGCCATATAGAGGATTTGTTTGCCATTCAAGTGAATCTTCTAAATATTTTTTATAAGAAAAATAATTCTCTTTTACCGGTTGTCTTGCATGTAAAGTTGTTCGTAAATATTCTCTAAAATATGGAGCAAGTCCTTCTATATGAGTTTGTTGCTTATAATTCAAATTTAAAGGAAGCACACTAACCGAATCATATAATGACTGAGTAATAAAATTGTATTTATTCATCTGTGATAAAACAATATTTCTTCTTTTTAAAGCTTGTTCGGGATTCCTTACAGGACTATATTTTGTTTGAGCTTTTAAAACACCAACAAGCATTGCCGCTTGTTCTAACTTTAAAGAATCCGGAGAAACACCAAAAAATATTCTTGACGCAGATTTAATTCCAAATGCCTGACTTCCAAAAGGAACAGTATTCAAATACATCACTAAAATCTCTTCTTTAGTATAATTTCTCTCAAGCTTAACTGATGTAACCCATTCTTTAAACTTCGTTACTATAATCTTTGAAATCCGGTGAATTTTTGAACTATACCTTGTTGTATCACGAGGAAAAAGATTTTTTGCCAATTGTTGAGTAATTGTACTTCCTCCACCTGTACTTCGACCCAGTATAATAGTTTTAAAAAATACTCTTCCTAAACCTCTTATATCAATTCCTGAATGTTCTTCATACCGTATATCTTCAGTAGCTATTAAAGCATTTACTAAGCACTTGGGCAAATCCTCAAAACTAATAAAGGTTCGGTTTTGAAAATAATATTTGCCTAACAATTGCTGATCTGCCGAATAAATTTCCGATGCTAAATTACTTTTAGGATTCTCAAGTTCCTCAAATGAAGGCATAAAACCTAAATTGCCTTTTGAGATTAAAACAAATAAAACAACACCAAAAATAAAAGGAACAACAAATATTATCCATAACAACTTTACGTATATGCTATATTTTTTCTTTTTATTCATTTATACTAAAATATTTTTCGTAAAAATAATAAATAATATTAAATTCAATGAATAAAATTTTGAATTTAACAATCTATTTGTTTTACTTTGCTTTTTGAAATTTAGAACATAACTTCATAATTTGATTAAAAATGTCTCTCGCAAAGACGCCAAGCACGCAAAGAACGCTATGATTAATTAAAATAAAACTTTGCGACCTTTGCGCCTTTGCGAGAAATAATATTGAAATTCCGAAACATGGAAAATAATTTAGTTATAGTTGAATCCCCCGCAAAAGCTAATACTATCGAAAAATTTTTAGGAAAAGATTATCTTGTAAGGTCCTGTTTTGGACATATTAGAGATTTATCAAAAAAAAATCTCGGTATTGAAATAAATAATAATTACGAACCACAATACGAGGTTCCTGCGGATAAAACAAAAATTGTAACTGAATTAAAAAAGCTGACAAAAGCTGCTCAAACTGTCTGGTTAGCATCTGATGAAGATAGAGAAGGCGAAGCAATTGCCTGGCATTTATTTGAAGTTCTAAAATTAAAAACAGCTCAAACAAAACGTATAGTTTTTCACGAAATTACACGTGATGCTATTCAGCAGGCTATAAAAAATCCAAGAAGTATTGACCAGAATTTAGTAAATGCTCAACAAGCAAGACGTATTTTAGACAGGCTTGTCGGTTTTGAGCTATCGCCGGTGTTATGGAAAAAAATAAAATCTGCCCTTTCTGCAGGACGTGTTCAGTCAGTAGCTGTTAGACTAATAGTTGAACGCGAAAGAGAAATTATTGCTTTTAAAAGTATTTTTTCTTATAAAATTACTGCCATATTTAATGTTCGCGATATAAATGAACCCGAAAAAATCGCAATAGTTGAATTCAAAGCAGAATTACCTAAAAATTTAAATACAAAAGAACAAACACTAAAATTTCTTAATAAATGTAAAACTGCTGAATTTGAAATAACAGACATTGTAACTCAGCCCACAAGGAAATCTCCGGCACCCCCATTTACTACTTCATCATTACAGCAAGAAGCCAGCCGAAAATTCGGCTTTAGTGTTTCACAAACTATGTCAATTGCACAAAAACTTTATGAAGCAGGAAAAATAACCTATATGCGCACAGATTCTGTTAATTTATCCGACACTGCAATCGCTTCAGCAACAAAGGAAATTACCAAAGAGTTCGGAAAAGAATATGTAAAAATCAGAAAGTTCAAAACCAAAACAAAAGGCGCTCAGGAAGCTCACGAAGCAATACGTCCTACTTATATAAATAACCATTCAATTATTGGAAATAATGCTGAAAAAAAACTTTACGAACTAATCTGGAAGCGAACTATTGCATCACAAATGAGTGATGCCGAATTAGAAAAAACTACTGCTACTATAAGTATCTCTACCTGTGATGAAAATTTTATTGCAACAGGCGAAGTAATTAAATTTGACGGCTTTCTTAAGGTATATTTTGAATCAACTGACGATGAAAAAGAACACCGTGAATTCCCGACAAAAGGTTTATTGCCACCACTAAAAGTTCACGATAAATTATATTTTAGCATTATTTCTGCAACACAAAGATTTACACACCATCCCCCGAGATTTACCGAAGCAAACCTGGTTAGAAAACTTGAAGAATTAGGAATAGGACGCCCTTCAACTTATGCACCTATTATTTCTACAATTCAAAAAAGGGGCTACGTTATTAAAGAAGATAGACAGGGTATTGAAAGAAAATACGACTTTATAAGCTTAATAAATAATACTATTTCAGAAGAAATAAAAACCGAAATTACAGGTGCGGAAAAATCAAAATTATTTCCAACTGATATTGGAATAGTAGTTAATGATTTTTTAGTTAAACACTTTGATGATATTCTTGATTATAACTTCACTGCTACTGTTGAAAAAGAATTTGATGAGATAGCAGCAGGAGAGCTTAGCTGGAACAAAATGATTGACAAATTTTACAAACCTTTTCATAAAAAAGTTGAAAATACAATTGAATTTTCTGAACCGCAAAAAGGCGAAAGAATACTCGGAGAAGACCCTGAAACAAAAAAAACAGTTTCTGTTAGAATTGGTAAATATGGACCAATGGCTCAACTCGGAAAAAGCAATATAGATAATCCTAATGCAGAAAAACCAAAATTCGCTTCACTTCTTAAACATCAACATTTAGAAACTATTACTCTTGAGGAAGCTCTTAATTTATTTAAACTACCCAGACTTGTTGGAAAATATGAAGCTCACGATGTTACTGTTGCAATCGGAAGATTTGGCCCTTATGCTAAACATAAATCAAGCTTTTATTCTTTGAAAAAAGATATAGACGACCCATTTACAATAGAACTTGAACGAGTTATTGAACTTATTGAAGAAAAAAGAGAAAAAAATAAAAAAAAGATAATTAAAACCTTTGAAGAAAACCTGGATTTAACAATTTTAAATGGACACTGGGGTCCTTATATTTCTTATAAGAAAAAAAATTTTAAAATTCCTAAAGATAAAAAACCTGAATCTCTTAGCTTGCAAGATTGTATGAAACTTATTGAAGAAAGTAAAAAAACTAAGAGTAGGTATAAAAGATAAAAAACTTAAATGTTCACAAGGTTATTAGTTGTACTTTGTTTTTAGTACTTTGTTTTTGTTGCTTTGGGGTTCGTTTATGCTTCAGAGATGACATCTCTTTTTTATTAACAAAATTTAAAATAAAAAGCTAATTACCTTGTTAAATACGATTTGAGCCTATTTCAACAAGAGATGTCATCTCTCATCATATTAATTAAGATCAAAAATAACGCACAAAGTACAAAGTACAAAGTTTTCAGGTAAAAAACATAACCTTTTTAAATTAATTACGTAATAATGTTCAAAAGCATTTCTATTTTTTAAATCATTAATTATTAATTAAATTTGTATTAAAAGAATATTTTATTTTTTTTTACGTTTTTTTATTATCTTGCGTTGTTTTGTTTAAATTTATTTCTTGAGAAGAAAGTAAGCATTATGAAAAAATTAATTTGTATAATATTAGTATATATACTGTTAATTACAGTTACTTATGCACAGCAGGACCCACAAATAAGCCTGAATATGTTTAACCACATGGCAATAAACCCCGGTTATGCCGGAAGCAATGATGCTATTTGTGCTTATGCCATAATCCGTAATCAATGGATGGGGTTTGAAAATGGTCCAGCAACTAATATATTTAGCGTAAATTCACCTATAAAAAGTATTAGTAGTGGTGTTGGCTTATCAATCATTAATGATAAGCAAGGATTTGAAAAGAATCTGGGTATTAATTTAGCTTATGCATATAGACTTAGCGCTGGTGCTGGTAAATTAGGCATTGGTTTAAATATTGGAATGCTTAATAAATCTCTGGTTAATACTGACTGGATATCACCGGATATTTTAGAAAATCCAAGTAATAGTATATATGCTGACGATGCTATTCCACTAGATCAAAGCCACGCAGCTTTTGACCTGGGCTTTGGTGCATTTTACAGAACTGATAATTTATACTTAGGGGTTTCTTCAACTCATATCAGCCAGTCAAACATTAATTTAGATGAAGGACAATATCTTTTTCTAAAACGTCATTATTATATTACAGCAGGCTATAACTATCAATTACCTAACCCATTATTTGAGCTAAGACCATCTGTATTTGTTAAATCTGATGGTGCAGCATCACATATTAATGTAAATTTGACTGTTTTATACAATAAAAAGTTCTGGGGTGGCGTTTCTTATAGAGCAGGTTCTGACATAATTGCAATGTTTGGTATGGAATTTTTGAATGGAATAAAATTTGCTCTTGCTTATGACTATACAACATCAGACATAGGCAGTTATAGCGATGGTTCAATTGAATTTATGCTGGGTTACAGCTTTAATTTAAGTATTGATAAATCTAAAGGAAGCTATAAAAGTGTTAGATTTTTATAATTAATAAATTATTAATAATATTGCTCGTCCCGTCATCTTTTTTTAAAGATGTCGGGATGAGGAAAAAATACCGGAGGTATTTATGAAAAAACTAATTATTTTAAGTGTTTTTTTAGCACTATGCAGCAGTTGCGGATACTATGGAAACGGTGAGTTAGTAGGTATCCCGAATCGCAAGCCCTGGTTCGCTGTCGATCCTTATGGTATGCTTTTTATACCTATGGGAAGCTATAATATGGGTCCAAGCGATCAAGATGTGCCCTGGGCAATGACTGCTCAAACAAAAACCGTGTCACTTCAGGCTTTCTGGATTGACGAAACTGAAATTACAAATAACGAATATCGCCAGTTTGTTTATTGGGTCAGAGACTCTATTGCTTACAGAATGTTAGGCGAGCAACTTGATGATTATCTTATTAGTGAAAATCTATTTGGTGAAGAGATAGACCCGCCAAATATTAACTGGGCGGAAGAAATTCGCTGGGACGATGAAGAACAAAGAGAAATCTTACAGGATATGTTTCTTCCCGAACACGAACGTTTTTACAGAAGAAAAGATATAGATTCACGTAAATTAAATTTTGAGTACTTCTGGATTGACTATCAACAAGCTGCTCAAAAGGCTACTTATGATAATCAAACCCGTCGTCACTGGAATCCGGAAACAAAACAATACGATGGCGAAATTTATGACTTAAAAGGCGAAAGAGTAAAAGTAAAAGATCGTTCTTCATTCATTATGAAAGATGTTATTAATGTTTATCCTGATACTCTATGCTGGATAAGCGATTTCACATTTTCTTATAATGAACCAATGGCTAATATGTATTTCTGGCATGTTGCTTACGATAATTATCCTGTTGTAGGTGTTACCTGGAAACAAGCAAGAGCTTTTTCCATCTGGAGAACTCAACTAATGAATAACTTTTTACGCTCTAATGGCGAAGGATTCGTTCATGATTATCGTTTACCTAAAGAAAGTGAATGGGAATATGCTGCAAGAGGAGGTCTTAACCTGTCAATGTATCCATGGGGTGGTTTATATACAAGAAATTATACAGGCTGCTTTATTGCTAACTTTAAACCTATGCGAGGAAACTACGTTGATGATGGAGGAATTCATACTTTAATTGTTGCACATTACGACCCTAATGAATATGGTTTATATGATATGGCAGGAAATGTTGCTGAATGGACTGCTAATGCTTATGATGAAGCTGCTTATAACTTTACAGACGACCTTAACCCTGATTATCAGTATGAAGCTTTACCAGATGATCCTCCTGCACTAAAAAGAAAAGTCCTAAGAGGAGGCTCGTGGAAAGATATTGCCTGGTATCTGCAATGTGGTTCAAGAAGCTATGAATATCAGGATACTGCTAAATCATATATCGGTTTCAGATGTGTTCGCACATACTTAGGACGAAGCAGAGATGATGGAGCTGCTTATTCTCAAATTTATTAAGAACATAACAAAGTAAATTAATTAATGTAATTGGAACCACAGATTTCACAGATAATATAACTTAATTAGAATTAGAGTTTAAAGGTTGAAAACATATAAGAAGTAAAAAGTAAGATTTAAGCAGTAATAACTAACAATTTAACAATTTAATCATTTAGTTTGCATATATTTGTGTGAACAGTTACCATTTTTTTTTAATAACTTAACAATAAAATTAGTAAACTATGAAATTTAGCTTAAAAGAAATCGTACACAGTGGTGGTTACAAACAATTTATGTCCAAGCTTTATGGCTGGGGAGCAGCAGCCGTAATTACGGGTGCTTTGTTTAAAATTCAGCACTATCCAGGTGCCAGTTTAATGTTAAACGTGGGTTTAGGCACTGAAGCACTTATTTTCTTTATGTCCGCCTTTGAACCACTACATGCAGAATATGACTGGGCTCTGGTTTATCCTGAATTATCAGGTTTAGAAGAAGAATTAGAAAGTGAAGAAAAAAAAGAAAAGCCAATTGATACAAAAAAGTCTGCATTAGAAAGATTTGATGAAATGCTCAATAAAGCAGAAATATCACCTGAACTATTTGAAAGATTAGGTACCGGACTTAATAAACTTAATCAAACAACTTCTCAAATCTCTGATATTTCTGATGCTTCTATTGCTACTAATGAGTATGTTGCAAATGTTAAAGCAGCTTCTAACTCGGCTGGTGAACTTTCTAACTCTTATGCAGAATCCTCTGAAACAATAAAACAATCAGCAGGCAATTTATCAGAGTCGTATATGAAAACTGCTGATGCAATTTCAAAATCAGGACAGGATTTATCTGAACAAATTACAAAATCAGGAACCAATTTGGCAGAACAAGTTACTAAATCGGGGAATGAATTGTCAAACCAAATTTCAAAATCAGGAAACAATTTAGCTGCTTCTTACGGGCTGCTTACTGAATCAATGAACAGCAGTTACGAAGCAATAAAAGACGGCAACAAATCTTATAGCGAACAGCTTGAAACCCTTAATAAAAACTTATCTGCACTTAATGCAGTTCATGAGTTACAACTGCAGGGTTCAAACGAACATCTAAAAGCTTCAGAAGAATTATACAGCGGTTTAGACCAGATGATGGAGAACCTGAGAAATTCTGCTGAAGATACCAAAAAATATCGCGAAGAAGTATCAAAGCTCGGTAAAAACTTAGCAGCATTGAATACCGTTTATGGTAATATGCTTTCTGCTATGAATATTAATCAATAAGGCTAAGGCTAAGGAGTTTAAGTCTTCAGTCCGCAGTCAGCAGTCCGCAAAAATTGCATACTGCCAATTGCCGACTGCCGACTGAAGACTTATAAAATAAATAAAGTATAAAAAAATTAATAATTACCAAAAATAAAAATTGAAATTCAGATACTAATTAAATACTTATTATTATGGGAGCTAAAAATTGTCCGGAAACCCCAAGACAAAAATTGATTGCTATGATGTACCTGGTGCTAACCGGCTTATTAGCACTAAATGTATCAAAAGATATTCTTGATGCTTTTATCCTTGTTGACCATAGCTTAACTAAAACTACAGCTAATTTTAGTTCTAAAAATGATATGACTTATATAGCTTTTGAAAAAGCTTATGTAAAAAATAAAGTTAAAGTTGCCCCATGGTACGAAAAAGCAGATGAAGTTAAAACGCGTTCTAACGAACTTTATGATTATATTCATGATTTAAAAATAAAAATTGTTAAATATACTGATGGTAAATCAAGTGTTTTTGATGGTAATGTTGATGATATTGAAGCCAGAGATAATGCTGATGGACCTGCTGTAGTTATGATAGGCCCAACTGGTGAGGGAGAAGCAAATGATTTACGTGCAGCAATTGAGGATTACCGCGAATATCTGATATCTTTAATAGATAAAAAAGATGATAGAGTTACAAAATCTATTGAAACAAACCTTGAAACAAAGGACTACGTTAAAGAGGGTGCAACTCACACCTGGCAAAGAAATAATTTTGAAAATTTGCCATTAATTGCTGTTATTACACTAATGAGTAAAATGCAAAGTGACGTTAGAAATGCCGAATCAGATATGATAACCTATTTATATAGTCAAATTGACGAAGGGGCATTTAAGTTCAACAAACTTGAAGCAACAGTTATTGCTAAATCAGACTATGTAATGACCGGAGGCGCATATCAAGCTAAGGTATTCCTTGTTGCCTGCGATACAACTATGGCTCCTGACATATTTGTAGGAAAGTATGATACTTCTACTTGTGAAATGATCGGAGATTATGATTCAATTCCAATTATTGATAATAAAGGACAATATACTGCTGATGCAAAAAGTATTGGTGTTAAAAAATGGGGCGGAGTTATCAATTATACAGCTCCTGATGGTTCTATTAAAAGATACCCCTTTGAGTCAGAATATGAAGTTGCTAAATCAACCCTGGTAGTATCGCCAACTAAGATGAATGTATTTTATATCGCGGTTAATAATCCTGTTGATATATCTGTTGCCGGTGTATCAGCAGGAAAAATTCGTGTAAGTATGTCTAACGGGAAAATTCGTAAGGCGCGCAGGGGCGGAGGATATACTGTAAATGTTTATAAAACAGGTAGAAAAGCAGTTATTCGTGTTACTGCTGAAATTGGTGGTGTAAAAAAATCAATGGGTAAAAAAGAATTCAGGATTATGAGAGTTCCCGCTCCTATTGCTAAAGTTGCAGGTAAAACAGGTGGAAAAATTAAAAAAAATATTCTTTTAGCTCAAAGTGGGGTTAAAGCTGACCTTAAAGGTTTTGTCTTTGATATGAAATTTAAAGTAACAACATTTACTGTATCTGCAACTGTAGGCGGATTTACTTATGATAAAAAATCAAGTGGTGGGAGATTTTCATCAGAGCAAAAAAAAATGATTGGAAAATGTAAACGTGGCACAAAAATCTATATTGAAGACATTAAAGCAGTTGACCCTTCTGGTGCGTCCTATAAGTTAGGTACATTAAGTTTTAAACTAAATTAATATAACCTGAATTATTCATAAATAAGTTTTAAATTTAAATATTTACAAAAATATTTATCAAATAATTGCGTTATATTAATAGAATAGAAATTTATAATTTAGAGGGATAAAAATCATACATTAAAAAATAAATAATTATGAAAAAAGTTATTTTTATTACGAGCACAGCAGCATTATTATTATTAATAAATATTAATACGATTAATGCCCAGGATGTTCTTGATGGAGTATATGTAAAAGAACATGTGCCTGCAAGAGAGCCAGTTTCATATTACCATCTGCGCGAAGCTGATGTAATGTACTCTAAAAAAATCTGGCGAATGCTTGATTTAAGAGAAAAAATAAATCATCCACTGTATTTTCCTACAACTCCTATGGATGACCGTTACAGCTTGGTTCAGCTTATACTTTATGGAGTTGAAAATGAGGGATTAATAGTTTATAATACATGGGATGACGAATTTAAAGTTCCTATGACAAATACTGATATTGACGAAAATCTTGGCGCTGGTATGGATACTATATGGGTTGATACTACATATGCTGATGGTACCGAAGATCAGGTTCAAAGAGTAGTTGCTACCGGAAGACTTACTGAACAAGTAACGCGATTACAGATAAAAGAAGTGTGGTTTTTTGATAAGCAACGTTCAAAAATGGAGGTTAGAATTATCGGACTTTGTCCTATCCGTATATATACCAGAGACGTAGAAGAAGGAATGGATGAAGAAGAGCTTGACCTTGAGATGAAACAGGTGTTCTGGGTTTATTTCCCTGCATTAAGAAATATACTTGCAAATCATGAAGTATTTAACCCATCTAACGATGCACAGCGAAGAACATTTGACGATATCTTCTTTAAAAGAAAATTTTCCGGCTACATATTTAAAGAAACTAACGTATATGACAACAGAGCGTTACTGGGTGCCTATGTAGGACTGGATTTACTGCTTGAAGCAGAAAAAATTAAAAATGTTATTTTTACTATTGAGCATGATTTGTGGGAATACTAATGTTTGAAATTGGATATTAGTTGACCCCAGTTGGATAATAAATAGATCCAACGGGGTAAATATTAGTAGATGCTGGTTGCTGGGTACTTGGTACTGGATACATTTTACTTTTCCGCCTGAGGCGGATGTCTTTGGCAATACTTTTTTAATTGAATTGTATTACTCTAACGTAAGAAATCGTTAGACCCTGGCCCTTGAAAGAGGGCTTTTTTTCTTTTCTAACCTGACAGGGACTGAAAGACCTGTCAGGATTTTGAGTGTTTCGCGAACTAATAGCCATTTTTACTTTTTACTGGATTTTGTTTTCATTTTTTTAATACAAAATGAATAATGAATTTTGAATGTAAAATTACTTAAAAATGGAAAGAAAAACAGTTTAGAATTTTCCTGATATTACGCATCCCACTCTTATACCCTATACCTTATAACTTTAAACTCTTTACTTTTTAATTTATAATTTATAGAGATCTTTGCAAAACCTGTAAAATGTCATTCTGAACGGAGTGAAGAATCTTTTTATGTCATTGGTTATCAACATTATAAGATTTTTCGTTTCACTCAAAATGACAGCTAAAAGTTAGTTTTGCAAAGGTCTCTTATACATACTCCTCCCCTTTATCCAGCTTAACATCATTAACAAATTGTTTTATTTGCTGTTCATCCTTCTTTTTGCATAAAAGTAATATATTATCTGATTCAACAACAATATAATCTTCTAAACCCTGCAGGATAACCAATTTATTATCAGGAACATTTATAATGCAATTTTTCGAATTATAAGTAATAACATTATTGCCTTTAATTGTATTACCTTCTTTATTTTTATCTAAATGTTCATATAAAGAAGTCCAGGTGCCGAGATCGGACCATCCAAAATCTGAACATAAAACATATACATTTTCAGATTTCTCCATTACGCCATAGTCAATGGAGATATTTTTACATTTTGAATAAATTTTTTTAATAATTTTTTCTTCTTTATCAGTCCCGATTATATCAGAGATAAAACTTTCTTTAAATAAGTTATTTACATCAGGTAAATGTATTTCAAAGGCACTCATTATTGCACTTAATGACCATAAGAAAATTCCTGAATTCCAATAAAACTCACCACTTTCACAAAAGAACTTTGCCATCTCATAATCGGGCTTTTCTGTAAAAGTTTTTACTTTCTTTAAATTTTTATTATTAACATTAGTTTCACTATTTATTTGAATATACCCATATCCTGTATCCGGGCGATGCGGCTTAATTCCTAATGTTAATAATGAATTATTATTTGCAACAAATTCTAATCCCTGATTAATTACATTAATAAATTCTTTTTCATTTAATATTAAATGATCAGAAGGTGCGACAATAATATTAGCCAAAGGATTTTTTTTCTTAATTGTAAAGTTTGCATAAGCAATGCATGGTGCAGTGTTTCTTTTCATTGGCTCTAATATAACCTGTTGTGGGGTAATTTCAGGAATTTGACTTAATACAAATTCCTTGTAATTAACATTTGTTACAATATAAATATTCTCAACAGGACAAATATTTCTAAATCTATCATAAGTTTGCTGCAATAAAGTTTTCCCTGTTCCAAGAATATCAAGGAATTGCTTTGGTTTTGTTGTTCTACTCATTGGCCAGAATCTGGTTCCAACACCACCTGCCATAATAACACAATAATTGTTCTTATTCATAATTTTATAATTTATTGTATAGTAATTTCAAAATGTATAAAGATATAAAGAAAAAATGAAAAATTAAAAAAATATTGCTAAATATTAATTATATTTGTAGAAATATTTGAAAAATTAAAAACAAATTATTTACAGATGAAAATATTTTTTCATTTAGGCAAGTATTTCATTTTAATGCGAAAGGTTATTGCTGCCAGACCTGAAAATAGAAAAATCTATTATAAACAGATTTTAACCGAAATGGATGTTTTAGGCATAAATTCACTAGGAATAGTTCTTATTATCTCTGTTTTCTGTGGTGCTGTTATTACAATTCAAACAGCATACAGCATTGAAAGTCCATTAGTTCCACGTTATCTTATCGGACTTGCTACGAGAGATACATTGATATTAGAGTTTTCATCTACAATAGTAAGCTTAATTTTAGCAGGAAAGGTGGGTTCTAGTATAGCATCAGAAATTGGTACAATGCGTATTACAGAACAAATTGATGCATTAGAAATAATGGGTATTAATTCAGCCAGCTACTTAATACTGCCGAAAATAATCGCTTGTATGTTTATTAATCCATTCCTTGTTATAATAAGTATTTTTGTTGGCATCTTTGGTGGCTGGGTTGCCGGCGTTCACCTTTCACATGTAGTAACTTCGCACGACTATATTAGTGGATTACTATATGCTTTCAATCCCTATTACATTACATATTCATTGATAAAAACAGTGGTATTTGCATTTATTATTGCTTCAGTATCTTCCTATCATGGATATTATACACAGGGAGGAGCTTTAGAAGTAGGTAAATCAAGTACTAAAGCTGTTGTTTACAGCAGCTTATTAATCTTATTGTTTAATTTAGTACTAACTCAATTATTGCTTGTATGATAGAACTAAAAAACGTTTCAAAATCATTTGCCAATAATCTGGTTATCAAAAATTTTTCAGCAATTTTTGAAAAAGGAAAAATTAACCAAATTATTGGAGAAACCGGTTCAGGAAAAACAGTATTGATAAAATCAATGATAGGTCTTCACGAAATTGATAGTGGCGAGATTATTTATGACAACAGGGTAATTTCTAATGCAACTTTTAAGGAACAAAAAAAAATACGTAAAGAAATAGGTATGGTATTTCAGGGAGGTGCATTATTTGATTCTTTAACTGCTGAAGAAAATGTTATTTATCCCCTTAATATGTTTACAAAAATGACAGATGAAGAAAAAACAGAACGTGCAAATTTTTGCTTAAAACGAGTTAATCTTATTAATATAAATCATTTACTTCCATCTGAACTAAGCGGGGGAATGAAAAAAAGATTATCAATAGCCCGGGCAATAGTATTAAATCCAAAATATTTGCTTTGTGATGAACCAAATACAGGTTTAGACCCCACAACTGCCATATTAATTGATAACCTTATTAAAGAAATTACTGATGAATACGATATGACAACTGCAATTAATACACACGATATGAACTCGGTAATGGAAATTGGGGATAAAATTATTTTTATCCATAATGGTGAAAAATGGTGGGAAGGAAATAAAACCGACATATTCAATACAGATAATAAAGAATTAAACGACTTTGTTTTCGCTTCTAAACTATGGAAAAAATTAAAAAAATTATAAGGAATAAGACAGGATTAACAAGATTTACAGGATAATAAAAAAAATTGCTTATCTGCATAAGTCAAATTGTAAAATATTGTAAAGAAAATAGGCAGTTTTAGTTATTAGTTAATGGTTGTTAGTTATGGTTAATATGGTTGATGGTTTTAGTTTTTGGTTCATTAGTTATGGCAACAGGATTAGAAAATC
>SDBV01006909.1_pt1 | contig 15597 bp, 11 predicted proteins | sample 2277081 | NCBI WGS metagenome assembly SDBV01 (sample SAMN10402039, study PRJNA504765) | marine sediment metagenome | isolation source: marine sediment core GS10_PC15, 223 cmbsf | place: Arctic Ocean: Southern Knipovich Ridge | collected 2010
TTCGCTATACCTGCACTGGGTGTCGAGGCCCAGGAGATCAAGGCAGGCCATTATACCATTGTCGAATTCACCCCCCAAACCCCGGGAGAGTACGAATTCTACTGCACAGCCTGGTGCAGTGAACACCATCTTAGTATGAGAGGAGTGCTGGAGATAACAGCTCCATGAGAACTGGCGTGTCGACAGTGACGCGATCCACGGGCGGGTTTGGCCCAAAATGTCGTTCCTCATCGAGCTTGTGGAGAATCATCCCGTAGAGCTACAGGTTCCATCCTTCATCCGTCTATGGGGACGAATTATGCCGGTTGGGGCCAAGGCTGGCTGTGTCGGGACCTTGCGGTTCGACACGACTTATCTGTTGTAAGTAATAAACTTACGTAATTAATACACCTTTGGCTACCGACAAATCCGCCACTATTTAACAAGATTTGGTATCTCTTTCTCACCATATCTGGCCCCCGCTAGCGTTACGAAATACGGACACTGGGGTAACCAAAGTTGACCAGTGTCTACGTCAGACTAGCTTGACCTGGGCCGCCACTTGATGCACAATCTGGGGCAGGTTAACAATGGATTGTTCCTTGGTTCCAAATCGTAGGTAATTTTTCACTATGAAGCGTGTACTGCTTGTTACGGGGCACTATATAGAATCGAAACGGCAGGCCGGGTTCCACTGGCTTGCCGATGCGTACTGGCGCGCCGGATGGGAGGTCGTGTTCTTTTCGGCGCCAATCAGTTGGCTATCGTGGCTGCGCCGTGACCACCGCTTCAACTACCCCATACGCGCCGAAGCCAACCGCCTGCGATGGGTCCGCCAGAGGCTGGGTAGCTACGTCTGGTTCACACGGTGGCATCCATGCAATCTTCGTTCGGCCATAGCCAATAATTGGACAAAGGCCATGTTCTCCCGCTACGGCGACATGCCGCTTGGTCAGGGGGAGTCACTGGTGGCGTCGGCAGATCTGATTATCTTCGAAAGCACACCGGCCCAATTGCTTTTCGAGCAATTCAAGCGAATCAACAGCCACGCCCGGTACGTTTACCGTGTCTCTGACGATTTAAATCTGCTGCGCAGCCATCCGATAGTCCTGGAGACCGAGCGGCGCAACAGTTCTCAGTATGACCTGCTCAGCGTGCCCAGCCAATTTATCTTTGAAAGATTCAAGCACCTGCCCAACGCCAGGCTGCACCATCACGGCGTCCCCGAGCACCTGTTCGCCTCCGCCGATACCAACCCCTATCGTGGCGATTGGGAACTCAACGCGGTATTTGTGGGCAACGTCTATTTCGACGCGGACTTCCTGGATCGGGCTGCCCGGATGTTCCCGAAGTGGGGCTTTCACATCATCGGCGAGGTGGGCAGATTGACCAAACGCCCCAACGTACTGGCCTACGGCGAGATGCCATACGACCAGACCGTTCCGTATATCAAGTACGCCGACATCGGCCTCCAAACGCTCACCTACACGCCTCGGGCACAATCCTTCTCAGACAGCCTGAAGGTCGTCCAATACACTCACTGCCGACTGCCCATCGTGCTGCCTGACTTCATTCCGTCTGACCGGCCCAACGCATTTAGCTACAGCACAGCCGATGACGAAAGCATCCGCAAGGCCCTGTTGGCGGCACGCGATTTCGACTTCCAAACCTTGGAAATTAACAGCATTACCTCCTCAGACGATCTCGCCAGCACCCTTGCCGGCGAGAAATTAGCCAGCGAATTACCCCAAGTCGCCTTGGTATAGAAGGCCAAGACCCTTATCCGGCAGCTTCGTTCAGGATGCGACCGATGGTCTCGGCCGTTCGATCCCAGGAAAACATCTCTGCGCGCTTCAACCCGCGCTGGCAGAGCCTCCGGCGGAGATTATCGTCTTGGGCTACAGTCTTGAGCGCCTCGGCGATCGCCGCTACGTCGGTTGGGTCCACCATCAGTGCAGCATCGCCGACCACTTCCGGTAGGGCAGTAGAATTTGCCGCCACTACCGCCGTCCCGCAAGCCATGGCCTCCAGGGCAGGCAACCCGAAGCCTTCATGCAGCGACACCAGCACCAGTGCCAGCGCGCCACGATACCAGGCGGCAAGCTCATCGTCGCAAACCGTATTGATGAAGACCACGCTTGCGGCGATCCCGAGTCGATGCAGGTAGGCCTTTGTTTCGCGCTGCGGACTTCCGGTAAGAACGAGTCGAACCTCAGGTGCCAGCCCAGACGCGGCGAAGGCTTCGAATAGACGCCCCAGGTTTTTGTGGGGTTTGTGTGCCCCCACGTGAAGCAGATATGGGTATCCTGGTTTATGCTTGCAGCCATGGGCGTCAAAGGCTGCGCTGACTCCGTTGGCGACTACCACAACCCGCTTGTCATCCACTGAGGCCCAGTTCACTATCGCGCGTTTGGAATGCTCTGAAACGGTTAGGACCGCATGGGCTCTCCTGGTCGCCGGGCGGACGATCCATTGGTAATACGCCCGCTTGGCTGCGCTCGATTCGGCTGGACATTCCAAGTGGATTAAGTCGTGAATGACGAACACCAGTGGCACAGGACAGAAGACCGGTGGATTGAACCCGGCAGTGAAGTAGGCATCGGGCCTAAGCCTTCGCAGCTGCCACGACGTAGCTAGCGGATCCAGCGGTCCTAGATGGTTTCTTCCGGTGGGGAGGGGCTTAACTGCGGGAAGACGCCGCAGCACTTCCCTGGAAAACCGCCCAATCCCATGCGGGCCATCCCAGCGAGAATCGACAATAATCCCTGACATAAGGCGGTAGGATACGTTCCGCTCAGATAGATATCAACTGGCAAAGAGGTCAATTCGGACAAGTTCAGATCAATAAAACGTTGTAAGGGGAACCGGCAACGGCTTCGTTTCCACACTGCCATCAATATAATCCCCACTGAGGACAGAAGGTCATAATCAAGTTGGGGTGGCACTGAACCTTACGCGGTATCCGTGGACAGGTTCGGATGACAAGGTTATACCAAGCCATGGTTGCCCGGTTCGCCCAATCGGTGGCGATGTCGCGGCTTATCCATACGAATTGTCGGCCCGGTATGCCCATCATCAGAGCCTAGTCGGCCATGTCCTGTGCCCGAAGAGCGGACGGAGTTTTCGGTAGGGACAAGACTTGGGCTGCGGCTGAATATTGGGACCATACGGGATTTCAACTTGCGGGTTCACAGCCGGCAGGCGTACACTCTGGTCGGCTAGAGCGTATTTAAGTTTTATGTAGCGGATTGAGCACAGCGCCTTCCGAGGCTGACACCGAAGGTGACCCAAAACAAATGCCTTAGCATTGTTGATGGAGCCTGACGAAAGTCAGCCGAAGTCGCCGCCAGCCCAAACGCTGCAAAGAAGCTCAATACGCTCAAGGGGGGATGCAAGGTATGGTTCCCAGAACCCGGGGTCTTGGCATGCCGCAGAAACCTGGGTGTGGTGGACCCGGCCGATGGGCTGGACACATTGAAGAAAGGTATGTACATGGAGTATGGTCCAGGCGGCGACGTGATCAGCAGGCACCCCAGCAACCCGTTGATCGGGTTGGAGGACATCCCGTTTCGGTGTAGCGACATCTGGAATGCGGGGGTGGCCCGACACAACGGGCGGTGGCTGCTGCTGATCTCCATCGAGGAACTCGAGGGTCGCCATGCCATCTACCTGGCCGCCAGCGACGACGGGGTGCACTTTACCGTCGAGCCGACTCCCATAATGGCCCCGATCGCCGACGGGCCCGACCACGCGTACGAGAGCCTCGGCATCCGCGACCCTCGCATCACGCCGGTGGATGGGACCTACTACATCACCTACATGGCCGAGGGCGAGCACGGGCTGCGGCAGGGGTTAGCTAAGACCGACGATTTTAAACGTATCGAGCGGATCGGCTATATCTCCCAGGTGGACGTCAAAAGCGGCGCCCTGTTCCCCCAGAAGATCGACGACCAATACGTGGTGCTCTCCCGCCCGGACGCGGGCAACAGCATCTGGCTGAGCCGCTCGCCTGATCTGACGTTCTGGGGCGGACACACGGTGGTGATGACGCCGCGCGGCGGCTACTGGGACGCCAACCGAATCGGCACTGCTGCGCCGCCGATTCGCGTCGACGCCGGGTGGCTGCTGATCTACTACGGCGCAAAGAGTACTAGTGCCGGACCGTTAGTACGGCTGGGCGCGGCGGTGCTGGATGCGACCGACCCCAGCAAGGTGATCGCCCGGTCAAATATCCCCATCCTGGCACCACGGGAAAAATTCGAACGCATCGGCGACGTACCCAACGTGGTGTTCTCTTGCGGGGCGATACTGGAAGGAAACGAGTTGGTGGTCTACTACGGCGCGTCGGACAGTTGCATCTGTCGCGGGACGGCGCAGCTGAAAAATGTGCTGAACGCCTGCTTTGCTGGCGAAAGAGGATCTTGACCATGCTTCAATCCATTGGCCGCGACCTACTGCACCGCTTCGAGGGCAATCCGATTCTGACCCTCAAGGATATGCCCTACCCGTGCAACACCGTCTTTAACGGCACGCCTGTGAAGGTGGGCCAGGAGTATCTGCTGCTGATTCGCGTGGAGGGGTTGCAGGGGACTTCCTTCTTCGCCTTGGCTCGCAGCGCCGACGGGCTGCACTTCGAGATGGAGCCCGCCCCCTGCATGATGCCCGCTACCGACGGCCCGTGGCACCCGTGGGAGGAGTTCGGCATCGAGGACCCGAGGCTGACGTACTGCGAGGGGGTTTTCTACATCGTCTACACCGCCGTGGGGCGGTACGGGCACTGCATCATGCTGGCGAGTACGGAAGATTTCCATCAGTTCAAGCGGCTGGGCCGGATCTCCGGGCCTGGCAACAAGGATGGGGTGCTGTTCCCCGAAAAGATCGACGGGCTGTACGCCAGGTTGGACCGCCCCATCGGGCGTGGGATCGGCAGCGTGTGGATTTCGTATTCCCCTGACCTGATCCACTGGGGCAGGAGCGATTTTCTCTTCGGCCCGCGCCCGCGGTATTGGGACAGTTACCGCGTCGGAGCGTCGGCCCCACCGATCCGCACCGAACAGGGGTGGCTGGAGATCTACCACGGCGTGAAGATGACCTCCGCCGGGCCCATCTACCGCACCGGAGCGGTGATGCTCGACCTCATCGACCCGCGCATCGTCCTTGGGCGGAGCCTGTCGCCGCTGCACTCTCCGCGCGAAGACTACGAGCGAGTGGGCGATGTGGGCAACGTGGTGTTTGCCTGTGGGGCTATTGTAGATGACGACCAGACCGTCAAGGTCTACTACGGTGCCGCCGATACTGCCATTTGCGTGGCCACCGCCACACTGGCCGAGATTATCGGCGCCTGCTTCGAATGAGAGGGCGCTGGGGTAACTAACGGAGCCTATCTTTTTCTGCCAAGAAATGCTCACACTCTAAATCAAAGGGGGGAATATGTATCAGTAGGAGCCTAGCTGCGACTTGACCATCATTGCGATAGTCAAACCACTCGTTCTTGCGAATACTCAGCACATCAGTGGGAACCAGCTTAGCCGATTCGTTTCCCACGTTAAAAGATACTTCTCCCTCAACACAGACATAGAGTTTGTCGCACTTAGTCGATCTTGCTCGATCATGCTGGATGCCAGGTGGAACTGAAATTTCTGCAACTGAGGCGATATCCAGGCCCTCTGGAGTAAGCTCCGCAATCCGAAGACCATTGAAGTCGAAAGGCGTTATGTGCGTGTATCTGACATGTCTCATAGCTGCTCCCAAGTCATATAATCTGTCCTCCAAAGTGCTGGTATCTTAGTGAACCTACGACTGCATACAAGCACATATCATATCGCAATTGTCGCTTCCCTTGTCGGGCCGACGGAGATCAGGCCGATGGGCACGCCGACAAGTTCTTCGATGCGTCTGGCATACTCGCGGGCCTGGGCGGGCAGATCCTCGAATCGGCGGATGGAAGAGATATCGCACTTCCACCCCGGGAGTGTTTCAAATACAGGTTTAGCACGGTCCAGTTTGGCTGAGACGGGGAACTGATCTGTGCGTTCGCCATCGATCTCGTAGGCTGTGCAGATGGGTATCTCCTCCAAGTAGCCGAGTACATCAAGGTTCGTCAGAGTGATCTCCGTGGCCCCCTGGACGCGGCAGCCATAGCGTGTTGCGACGGCATCGAACCAGCCAACGCGTCGCGGCCTGCCTGTCTTGGCGCCGTACTCGCCGGCATCGCCGCCGCGCTGTCGCAATTCGTCGGCTGATTCACCGGCAAGCTCGGTGACGAATGGCCCGGCCCCCACGCACGAAGAATATGCTTTGACCACCGCTGCAATACGCTGGATCACTTGCGGAGGTACGCCAGCACCCACCGTAGCAAAGCCCGCCAAAGGTGACGAAGATGTTGGGTATGGATAAATGCCATGATCCGGGTCTCGCATGGCACCAAGTTGGCCCTCGAGCAATATCCGTTTGCCGTCATCCAGTGCGCCGTGAAGCAGAGATAATGTGTCGCAAACGAAAGGCCGAATCTGTTCGCCTTGGGTTAACAGCTCCGGAATCAGCTCATCGGCATTGATGGTGGGTTTGTGGTAAAGGTGCTTCAGGAGTATGTTCTTTGCAGATAGCGAATTCTCTAATCGCTGCCGCAGTCTATCGGCATCAAAAAGGTCCGACACCTGCACCCCGAGTTTTAGATACTTGTCGGCGTAGAAGGGTGCTATTCCAGCCTTAGTCGATCCGAACTTGCGATCAGCCAGGCGATGCTCCTCATATTCGTCAAAAAGTATGTGATAAGGCATAACAACTTGTGCGCGATCCGAAACACGAAGTTGTGGTTCTGGGACACCGCGCGAGATCAACTCCTGTCGCTCGGCGAGAAACGCCGGGATATTCACCGCAACCCCAGGGCCAAGGACATTGATCACGTTTGGATAGAACACGCCCGATGGCAGCAGGTGCAGCGCGAATTTCCCGTAGTCATTTATGACCGTGTGCCCTGCGTTGTTGCCCCCTTGGAAGCGGACCACGATATCGGCCTGGCCGGCAAGATAGTCCGTGATCTTGCCCTTGCCTTCATCGCCCCAATTCGCTCCAACCACTGCTGTGACTGACATTGGTATGATCCTCTTAGTGCGAAATCAGCACTCGAGTTCACAAATCTGAACCCGATGGCTTATTCCGGTGAACTGGGCTTCCTGCTTTTTGCCGAAGGAAACCAAATCGGCCAGGCTGGTGAGTGTCTGGGCACTGGCGGCGATGCCGCTGCTTGTATTACCAGCTGCCCAACCCGCTGTCAGGCGGGCAATGCTGACCGCTTCGCCCATGATATCCGGCTGATCGTAGTCCGGATGTCCGATAGACCCGAAGTAGATTTGGCCCGTGGCGAGGCCGATCTTGAGCGGCGATGAAGAGGCAACCTTGGCGCTGATTGCTGCCTGTACTGCTCGCTTTTGATGTTCGGCGCCAGAAAAGAAGCAGAGGATTCCCGGTCCGCTGTACTTGATCGGAATTCCATCCTGTTGCAGGACGGCCTCTGTGACCTGAAAGCAAACGCTGTTAGTCCAGGCTGCGAACTGACGTGGCTCAAGGCGTTCGGACATCTCCCTGGCATTTTGCACGCCGGAGGAAAGAACGGTCGCTTCGAACACATCCCTGTCTTCCGTGAAGCTGCCAAGAAGCCAGTCCACCGAAACGCCCAACAGCTTGCCCAAAGCAGGTAGGAGCGAAATATCTGGCGCGTTCTCGCCTCGTTCCCATTTCGAAACTGCCTGCGGGCTGACCTGAAGTGCTGCCGCCACATCAGCTTGCTTGAGCTGACATTTCTCTCGTCGCTCGCGAATTCTGTGTCCTAGTTCTTGTAAGTTCATTGTGTCATTCCTCAGAATCCCACTTACCTTATGCATTGTGATGATAGCCAGCTCAACCAACATCGGCAATGGCGGTGCGGTTGAATCTACTGACGGCGTTGTTTACCCCAACATATGGTTATCTGGGGGAATCTTCAGCCTCCGTCCCTGGCGAGTAGACTACTCCTTTTGAGAGAGAAGTGGCAGAATTGGCGGTGAGTTGTCCGTTCTATGCGCGTATCGGCGAAGGGCAACGACCGGTGCGCTATCTGGCGGGTTAAGCGAAGAGCTTCTGCACCTTCTTAACTGCTTCCTGTAGGGCGAAGACCACGACATGATCGCCTTGGCGGATCTGGGTATCGCCGCCGGGGACGATGATCTCATCCGTCCGAACGATCATGCCCACCATCGCGCCGCGCGGGAAGTGAACGTCCTGTAGCGGCCGATCGACAATCTTCCCGCCACGCCGAACGACGAACTCCAACGCCTCGGCCGAGACGCCGCGCATGCGGGCGACGGCCTGGATGCCGCCTTGGCGGATGTGCTTGAGGATTGCGTTGACGGTGGTCTCGCGAGCACTGACGACCGCATCGGCGCCGAGCGTCATTGTCATCGGCCAATAGATGTTACGTTCTACCCGGGCGATGGTCGCCGGCACTCCGATCCGCTTGGCGTACAGGCAGCTGATGAGATTCATTTCATCATCATCGGAAACGGCAACGAAGGTGTTTGTCCGGGCGAGGCCCTCGCGCTCCAGCATGGCCAGGTCATGGCCGTCGCCTTCGATGACCAGGGTTCGGCTGAGCTGCTCCGATGCCGATCGGACGGCCTGTTTGCTTGTTCCGATGAGCTTTACGCGACAGTCGTCCTGGAGCATGCCGGCGAGGTTTCTGCCGAGGTCGCTGGCGCCAAAGACCATAACGGAGGGGTTTGGGCCTCTCTCGGCCGTGGGGCAGGCGATCCGACCGATCTGCTCGACGGTTTTGGACTCGGCGATCACAAAGATTTCGTCACCAGCCTGAATGAGATCCTCACCGGTGGGAACGATGGCCTTGTCTTGGTGGCGAATCACGGCTACGCGATAGACCATCGGGCCGAGGACGTCCGGCAATTCGGCGAGGGTTCGTCCGTCGAACGGACTTCCCCCGACGACGGTGATGCCGGCTACGGTTACCGCGCCGTTGGCGAGTTTGACAATCTGGGTTACCCCGGGGTTTTTCAGCAGATAAACGATCTCTCGGGCGGCTTCCTGGTCGGGGTTGATGATCTGGTCGACGCCAAGTTCGCTGACCGGTACGGCCGGGTCATCGGCTTTGAAGGAAGGGTGACGCACACGGGCGATAGTCTTGGGGCAGCCGAGTTTGCGGGCGATGAGACATGAAAGCAGGTTCACCTCATCACGATTCGTAACGGCCAGAAAAATGTCGCTCTGACCGGCTTCGGCTAGACGCAGGTCGGCCGGAGTGGACCCGCGGCCTACAACAACGTGACAATCGACGGCGCTGCCCAGGGCCTCGGCACGGTTGGCGTTGGGCTCCAGCACGGTTACGTCGTGCTGTTCTTCGGAAAGGGCGCTGGCCAGAGCTCCACCCACGCCGCCTCCGCCATTGATGACGATCTTCATAAGCTTACTGCCTATAGAACCAAGGGGTGAACAGAAGTACCACGGTAAAGACTTCCAGGCGCCCAGTCAACATACATAGTACCAGGAGGATTTTGCCAAGCGGTGGCACCCAGGAGTAGGCGCGGGTGTCGCCTGGGCCTACGCAGCCAAGCCCCGGGCCTATGTTGTTCAACGTGGCAGCGACGGAACTGATCGCCGTGACAACCATCGTGTCGGGCGAAACGGAGGCTTGTCCATCGCCAGGTTCAATGGACTCTGGAGACGCCATCAGCACGCCGGCCATCATCAGTGAAGCTACAACGAAAATGACGATGTATAGGAACACGAAGGCCTGGACGGACTGGATGACTCGATCGTTGACGGGCTGGTCGCCAAGGCGCACGGGAATAACGGCCTGGGGGTGCAGCAGGCGGCGCATCTCCACGCCGGCGTGTTTGATCATCAGGAATATGCGGATGCTCTTTATTCCACCACCGGTGCTGCCAGCGCAGCCGCCGAAGAACATCATAACGAGCAGCGACAGGCGAACTGCAATCGGCCAGAGGTTGTAATCGTCGGTGGTGTAGCCTGTAGTGGTCGTGATCGAGACCACCTGAAAGGCAGCCTTGCGAAGAGCGCTGCCCAGATCGTATTGCACTGACAGAATCGCGGTGGTAACGACCGTCACCGTTGCGATGGCGCCGACGTAGAAGAGAAACTCGCGGTCTTGGATGTAGGCCTTGATCCGTCCTCGCAGACCCGCGTAGTGCAAGGCGAAGTTGGCTCCAGCCAGCACCATAAATACGATGATCACCACGTCCACATATGCGCTGCGGAAGTAGCCGACGCTTGCCGAGTGCGTGGAGAAGCCGCCCGTAGCCATCGTCCCGAAAGTGTGACACATGGCGTCGAAGAGCGTCATCGACGGATGGGCCCACAGCATCAGGCACTCGGCTGCGCTGAGAAGCACGTAGATACTCCACAGAAGCTTGGTGGTTTGACGGACGCGCGGGACGAGTTTGTCGGCCGTCGGGCCGGGCACCTCCGCGCGGTAGATCTGCATCCCCCCTACGCCAAGCATCGGCAGCAGTGCCAGGCTGAGCACGATAATGCCCATGCCGCCGATCCAGTGCGTGTAGCTGCGCCAGAAGAGGATGCAATTGGGCAGGGCTTCGATATCGGTAGGTAGCGCGCCGCCGTTGGAGGTGAGGATGCTCGCACCGGTGGTGGTCAGGCCGCTCATAGCCTCGAAATAGCAGTCGATGTAGCTGGGGATATAACCCCCGATGTAGAACGGCAGCGCCCCTAGCCCAGCCAGAGCGATCCAGCCCAGGGTGGCTACGGCAAAGCCCTCGCGCGGCCCGGCATTTGTGCGGTATTTGCGAAAACCTATCGCTGCGGCCAGGCCCAGACTGATGGAGATGCCCATCGACCACAGCAGCGACGCGACGGCTTCGGTTTCGCCGAAGTATACACCCCACGCCACCGCCGGAAGCATGTTCAAACCGAACAGCACCGCCAATGCGCCGACCAGAAACAAAACAAGCCGAATATGCATCCTAATGTATTACAGGCTAGCCGGCAGATGGTCAACCTTGGGCTTTGTACCGTGAGCCTGTCGAAGGGGCCGAAAGGGCGGTTGCCAACGGAATCACAGGCAGTTAAGCTGATTATGCCCGTGCAACAAGTTGCACGTCCAACAAACTTGGAAGAGTGTCATGCCAATAGATCGAACAAATGAATATCTTCAGAGCCTTTTAACCGAACTAATCAAGCTGCCCAAGGAAACCGGTTGTGTCGAATTCAAGATGAATGACGACACGCCTGACGATATTGGTCAATACATATCGGCCTTGTCCAATACGGCAACTCTTATTGGTAAGGCTCAGGGGTATGTGGTTTGGGGCATAGAGGACAGTACCCACAACGTGTTAGGAACAACCTTTCAGCCAAGCCAAGCAACAGTTGGAAATGAGGAGTTGGAAAACTGGTTACTAAAGCTACTGTCACCGAGGCCTCATTTTCAGTTTAATGAGTTTACCTACGATGAGAAAAGAATCGTCTTGCTGGAAATTCCGCGTGCTTCTAATAGCCCGGTCCAGTTCAAGAATGATGAGTTCATTCGTGTTGGAAGCTACCGGAAGAAATTAAAAGATTTTCCGGAGAAGGAACGGGAGTTGTGGCGGATTTTCGACCAGACTCCTTTTGAAGAGCAAATAGCGGCCGAGAATGTCGATTCATCGGAAGTGTTGAGCCTCATTGATTACCCGTCCTTCTTTGATTTGCAGGAACTACCACTGCCCGAGAACCGCGAAGCGATTCTTTCGCGTTTGGAGGATGACAGAATGGTCGTTTCTTGTGATGGTGGTCGGTGGCATATAACTAATCTTGGGGCAGTCCTTTTTGCCAAAAGCTTAAGGCGATTTCGGCATCTTGGGCGCAAAGCAATTCGAGTGGTTGTCTACGAAGGCAACAGCAAAGTTGAGACCCAACAAGAACAATCGGGTGTTTTCGGATACGCTTCCGGATTCGAAAGATTGATAAGGTATATCAATGGATTGCTTCCAACAAATGAAGTCCTTGGACAAGCCATTCGGCGAAAAATACCAATGTACCCCAAAATGGCTGTCCGTGAATTGGTTGCAAATGCGATAATCCATCAGGATTTCTCGATTACCGGAGCCGGACCTATGATCGAAATTTTTTCAGATCGTATGGAGGTATCGAATCCTGGAAAACCTTTGGTTGAGACTGATCGTTTTTTGGATAGTCCGCCTCGCTCGCGAAATGAAATCTTGGCTTCTTTCATGAGGCGAATTGGAGTTTGCGAGGAACGTGGTAGTGGAATCGACAAGGTAGTTATTCAGACCGAACTTTTCCAGTTACCCGCACCAGTATTTGAGGCTCCGGGCGATAACACCCGAGCAGTTTTATTTGCTTATAAGCCTTTTTCTAAAATGAGCAAACAGGAAAAGATCCACGCTTGCTATCTGCACGCCTGTCTTCGCCGAGTAAACAGAGACTTTCTGACAAACTCTTCTGTTCGGGAACGTTTTAGAATTGAAGCCAAAAATAAGGCCACCTCTTCTCGGATCATTCGGGACACGGTTGAAGCCAAGCTGATTAGGCGCGATGATCCTGAAAATGCATCCGACAGATACGCGAGATACGTACCTTTCTGGAGTTAATGGAGACGAAGCTTAGTTGACGGTTAGTTGATCATAGACCGTTTTTAGATGGCTTCAGATTTATTACTCATTATAGAATCGTTGGTTATATCAGTGGATCTTGGTTGATTGTCAGTTGATTAATCAAGTTTAAAGCCAGCCTAATCAGTCGTTAGTCGAAAAGATCAGAAAAGCCTCTTTGGGTTCGTCAACTTGCTGCTACCTCAATTTAGAGTGCGCGCGCAAAAGTGGTCGTCTGTTTTTGTGTGTCGCAAGAAATCCAAAAAAATTCTGCGTGCAGAATATTCCCACGCCCTACTCCCGCACCGCATTCCAGAGGAGCCGTTCGTGTGGGATGGCCAACCCTACTTTTATTTTCTGAGGTTTGCAAAGGGGCGTTTGTTGTGTTCGTACTTGAACGCCTGGATAAGTTCCGTCTCGGCTTGGTCAGGATCGGCATCGATTTCTTTCCAGCGAACCAGCAAGTCGTTATGGGCTTTTAGTTGCCAGATGTACCTGCCGCCCCAATGGCCGACAGAGACTCCGCAGCCAAATTTCATGTACTGCTGAAGTCGCTGCCGCAGGCCCTTTTGCCCGCCGGCCTTGCCGACATAGATGATTCTGGCGCCGGGAACCCATTGTTCTTTCAATACCGATTCAGGTATTGATGGATCTTTGTCCTTGAGCCAGCCGCCGAAGCTTTTGGCCAGGAACTTCGGCTCATAGCCCTGCGGAGCAATGATAAGATAGACGCCTCGATTTTCAGGGACGGCCTTGCACTGGGTCGCCTTCAGCTCGGTTACGGTAACTGCGGCTGAGAAGCCTGAAATGTCTATTCCGTCAAGTTTCTCGGCCATGTGAAAGCTCCGCAGAATTGGTTAATAATCGGCTGTGAGTTTACTGCATATTGAGAGCTTCGGCGAACTTGCATTCCCCTTACCCTCAAAAAAACAGCCAGCCATTAGCTTGTAGGTTCGTCAACTTCGTTGCCGACGGGAAATCAGGAAATACCAATCGTCGGCAACCCATCCGACTCCTTCGACAGGCACAGGATAAGAAGCTCATGGCAAGAAGTTGTCAACCCTACTTCAAAATGGGCGTGCAAATGCGGTCGTCAGTTTCGGTGGGGCGGGGCCCTGCTTCGCCTATGGGCTACGCAGGGTGAACGCTCAAAAGTGGTCTTGTACTTAGGCAGCTCGGAAGAATTTCAAAAAGATTTGAGGGGGGTATTCGTCGGCCGGGCCGAGAGTTGGGCCAAGTCGATCAAACCAGAGAACTCGTTTTGCGCGCGCAGCCGAGGTCACGCGTCCAATAGTGGGTAGGCTTTTTAAGCAGATCCCGCGTGCAGAATACTGACGCTCTACGAAGACATCTTTCACATCCGAATAAGCGATTTTTGTCAGACGCAATTATGGCTGTCAGGCAATCGGGCATGCCCACTGGAAGTAAGCGGTTTCATTTCTTGCAAGGGCACACTCGCCAAAATTCCGTCGGCAACATCCTGCTTCGCTGAAGCTACGCAGGATAAAAGTAGCACGCCATACCAAGACATGCTGCCCATCAAATCTCCTTGGCCAGCGTCTTCGTCGAAGAAGATTGAAAAACCTCGAAGAATCTCGAATTTTCAGCAAAAGCATCGACTTCGGCCGAGAAGGCGAGGCAAACCATCAAAGAAAACGGAAAGAAATTGAAGAAAAACCCAACGAAAGCTACTAGAAAAACCTTTAAATAAAGGTTGAAGTGGGTTTTCGCGCCGGGCGTGCATTTGTCGAGCTTGTTCGGCCCTAGTTCTGGGCCATTGGTCTAATGAACGAGAACTTCGCTTGCACCGGGGCTGATTTGCCGGCTATCTCGAGGATGGGAAAGGCGAGGAAATTTATCGGGCCGGAAGACGGGCCCGGCTCGACAGTCAAGTCGCGCCCGCGGCTGAACTCGAAGCGGTTGGCTGGATGGTGGCCGAAATAGTAGGTCGACAGGGACGAGTACTTGTCGGCTTCGCTGATATCTATAGGCCACCACTTGCCGTCGGCGTAGAACTCCGCCCAACAGTGATAGCCGTCAATCCCGCCGTCATTTCGCTCGGATGGAATCGCCGCTCCAATGGCGAAACGCGCCGGAATGTCAACAGCCCTTGCAAGGGCGATGAAGTAAGAGTGGAAATCCGTACAGTTTCCGGCTCTGGCGTTACAGGCGTACACGGCGTCGCCATTGCCCCAACCCGGCCCATATTTCATGTACCGCACGCGCTCCATTACGTGGTCGTAGAGAGCCCGCGCTTTCATAATGTCGCTAGTTCTGCCTTCAGTGACCTCGCGGGCAATGGTTTGGAAATTTTGGTCGGCCGGGACGAGACGCTCTGGTTTAAGGTGTTTTTGGGCGTTGGGCTCATCGGCTGGGTAAGCAGCCATTTCAACTCGCTTGACTTGAAAACGGATATCGATGGTCTTGAAGCTGTCGGTCGGTTCAAGCTCGACAAGCAGCACTTTGTTACCATGTTTGTGATCGGTCAGCAGGCGGTGGGTGCCCACATCGCTGACGTCTATGACCTCAACCGTCTGGAATGTGTCCGTAGCCGGCCAGGGCAGCCACATGCGAGCAGGTCCGGTTATCTTCGGCAGCTTCGCGCTGTAGAGAAACTCGAATTCATCACTTCCGGTGATGACCCCGAGCAGCCGTTGCGATGCCTCTTCGATGGGGACCCTGGCCCAGGTGCGGTCGGGCTTCTGCTGCCAAGCGTAGAACGGCACGCCGTTGAGTTTGTGGACCGTCGTTTCAGTTACCCTCATCGCGCCTGGGTCGCCTGCGAGAAAGAAATCCACATCATAAACATCACCGACGGTATCGACTAGATCTACGCAGGCAAAGTGGCGGGCAGGGCCCAGGTTCGCCAGGTATTCGGTGTGGACGCGCACCAGCTTGAGCAGGAGCTCATTCTCGTCGTAGACCACTTTGTAGTACCCACCATTGAGCGCAGTTTGATCGGCGATGTGCCTTTCGATTCCAGCCTGGATGTCGGCTGTTA
>SDBV01006910.1_pt1 | contig 15597 bp, 14 predicted proteins | sample 2277081 | NCBI WGS metagenome assembly SDBV01 (sample SAMN10402039, study PRJNA504765) | marine sediment metagenome | isolation source: marine sediment core GS10_PC15, 223 cmbsf | place: Arctic Ocean: Southern Knipovich Ridge | collected 2010
GGCCAAACGGGTTAACGGAAAGCTGCTGCCGAGCTATGATGTTTTTGCAGGTGCGAAAATATATCAGGGACAGGCGAAACTTGCTAAAAAGATCGCAACGGTACCTGCTAAGCGGATACCTGATATGATGGCAGAAGTTATTGAAAAGAAAGCGACAGCCGGCGATGCGCTTAAGGAGATCGTTGGTAAGTATGACAGCTTTGCCGCTGACGGGATAAAGGACGATTATTATTATGACTTTGGTTGTGACGAGGTGTTCTCGCTGGCGGGACGCGGGCCCGGTGAGTGCGGAGCGGGTGTTATGGATATTTTGAGGGTGGACATCGACGAGGCGGCTGCGGCGATCAAGGCAGCGGGCAATGTGCAGAACGAAAAAGTAAAAAGCGGCGAGCTTTATAAGGCGGTGGTTGCATCTGCGAGGGCGCTTTTGGTGGTGTTCGGTTTAGAACCAAGGAAAGAACGCGAGATATTTGCAGGATTTGAGAAGCACTTGATAGAGCCCGGTTGGGTTAGCGGCGATAGCAAAGAATTGCTGGATGCGGCGATGGACCATAAGCTTGGGGATAGAGACAGCCTAACCGATCTTTCAGGGCAGATCGAGGGGTTGGTTATGCGGGTAAAGGATCTGTTCGCCTCACTTGATGCGAGTTTGAAGTTTACGATAGCCCCGGCTGAGGCGGAAGCGAAAGAGCAAAGTAAAGAAGTAGACGTAACGCAGATCGACCTAAAGGGCGTGACGTGTCCGATGAATTTCGTAAAAGCCAAGCTTGCTTTGGAAAAGGTCGCCGTTGGCGGCGTCCTTGAGGTCCTGCTGGACGGCGGGGCACCAGTTCAGAATGTGCCTGCAAGCTTTACCGAGCAGGGGCAGGAGGTCGTTAGCATAGAAGAACGTGACGGTTATTTTAGCATCAAAGTGCTTCGGAAACAGTAAATCGTGATTCGTTTCGGCTTCGTTCAGGATGATAATAGGTTTTAATTGGTTGATTGATTAATTTGTGAAGTTTGGTTATCATACCCATCATGTTGTCAGACGATTATAAAGTGAATTTGGTTAGCCCGCTGTTTGGCCAGTGGGCCCCTGATGCGAGTAAAAAGCCGATCGCTGTATTAATGAGCGGGGGGGTTGACAGCAGCGTATGCGCACATCTTCTAAAAGAGGCAGGGTGGGACGTCGTCGGGATCACGATGCAGATACCGGTTTCGTGCGGGGTTGGGCCCAGGGGCTGCTGCGGAGCGGACGCGGCGATGGTTGCCAACGAGCTTGGGATCAAGCATTACTATGTCGATTTGCTCGAAGCGTTCGAAAAGCTCATCATCGAGCCGTTTCGAACGTCGTACGCCAACGCCGAGACGCCGAACCCGTGCGTTGATTGTAATACGCTGCTCAAATTCGAGTTGGTGTGGGGTCTTATCGAGAAAGAGTTCGGCATCAAGCATGTTGCGACGGGACACTATGCCAGGGTCGTACACCAAGGCGGGCAAACATTCCTTAGGCGCAGCGAAAACCATGCCAAGGACCAAAGCTATTTTCTATACGGTATAAAAGCAGATCGGCTGAAAAACTTTGTGCTGCCGTTGGGTGAGTACTCCAAGGAGCAGATACGCCAGATCGCAAAGGGGCTTAATCTTAGCGTTGCCGATAAGGCAGAGAGCATGGAGCTTTGCTTTGCGGGGGAAGGTGACTACCGGGCGGTGCTTGAGATCAAAGAAGCCCAAACCGAAGGTGATATGCTGAACATGGAGGGGGAAAAGATCGCCACGCATAAGGGGGTGGCGAACTATACTATCGGTCAGCGTCGGGGGCTTGGGTTTGCCGGCGGAGAGCCGCTTTACGTAGGCAAGATAGACGCGATGAATAATACGGTTTCGCTCGGTAAGCGTCAGCAGGTTAGCAAAAAGGTTATAAAGGCTGATGAGGTTAATGTGCTCATCGAAAGCGAGTATAAGACGGGCTCAAAACTTTTCGGTAAGATACGTTCGGGGGGAGAGCCCATGGCGTGCAGGCTTGTCACGGCTGGGGGCGATAGTATGACGGTTGAATTTGACGCCGCTGTGTTCGGACCGAGCCCGGGACAGCGGATAGTGCTGTATGATGAAAACGAAAATGTTGTGTGCGGCGGGGTGATTAGATAATAGGCATTAGATGTTAGATAATAGTAAAGGAGCCAGCCTTGCGGCTGGGGCTGATTTATTAAAGGAGATTTAAAATGAGTTGCGAATCGGATGTTAATTCAGAGGTAGATGTTAAACTTAGCGTAAATGGCGATAGCGTAAAGCTCAATGGTTTCGTGCAGGGGTTTGTCGCTAATGCGGTCTTAGGTATGCTGAAATCGCTTAAGGATATCGGCCAGATCGAAAGCCTATGCCTTGAGATCACCAAACTGCCTTGATGCCGGCATGTACCAATTTATCAGGCAAAAGCAGGCTTGCTTTTTTTTGGGCAGGGCGTTAGACTGTGTGTGCGGATATTCTTAAATTAATTTAAACTTTAATTGGTGGGATATGGTATGGCAAAGATTTTAGTAGTTGACGACGATAGCGATCTCGTAGCAGCGATCAGTACGGTTCTTGAGGATAAGGGTTACGAAGTTTCAACCGCGTCCAACAAGGAAGAGGGTATGGCGAAGATCAAAGAGATCAAGCCCGATCTTGCGATCCTTGACGTAATGATGACTACATGGCAGGATGGATTTGAGATGGCCAGAGAGGTTAAGAGCGATGAGGGTCTCAAGAACATTCCAATTCTGATGCTTACGGGCGTTGGGGATAAGACTGGGATGGACTTTAAGTCCGAGGCCGGTGATGCCGAGTGGCTTCCGGTTGACGTATTTCTTGACAAACCCGTGAAATCCGATGTGCTTCTGGCGGAGGTTGAAAGACTGCTGTCGTAATTTTCTATGAGCCCCTTAGCACATAACGCAAAACTTGTCAAGCAGGCCTATTGGCTTATCAGGTTGAGGTGGGCAGCCGTGGTCGGTGTTTGTTTTGCGGTTTTTATGGCTAACAAGTTCCTTGATATAGATGTTCAAGTTGTCCGTCTTTATTGTGTTGCAGCGGTGCTTGTTTGTTACAACTGGATATTTCTGGTTCTTGTTAACAGAGCCGTCCGAAATAATCGTTCGGATATTGCGTCCTTTATTAACAAGATCGTCAACATGCAAATATCTGTTGACCTGATAGTCCTGACGGTTATGCTCCATTTTTCCGGCGGTATCGAGAATCCTTGTATTATTTTCTTTATTTTTCACATGGTGATATCCAGTATTCTGCTTTCGACGAAAGAGAGCTATCTTCAGGCGACGCTTGCGGTTGGATTGATAACTCTTTTGGTGTTGCTGGAATACAAGAACTTCATACCTCATTATTGTCTTGTCGGATTTATTATGCGTGATCTGCATGGCGACGGATTGCATATTGCCGGATGGGTCTTCATTTTTACGATGACTCTTTATATGATCGTTTATATGACCGGATCCGTGGCGACGCAACTTCGTCAGCAGGAAGACGCGTTCCGTCAGGCGAATATTCAGTTGGAACAAAAGGATCGCCTTAAAGACGAGTATGTATCGCGTGTAACGCACGATATTAAGGGTCATCTTGCTGCGATCCAGAGCTGCCTTGAGGTTGTCGATAGCCATCTGGTAGGGCCCCTTAACGAAAAGCAGCAGGAATTTGTCCGGCGTGCCTATACGCGCACCAGCAAACTGGCTGATTTTGTCCGGATGTTATTGAAGCTTACGCGGATGCGGCTTAACGATAAGTTCGACAGAGAAGTTTTTGCTTTGTCGGAGACAGTTGACAGTGCGGTTGCATCGGTGAGAACGCGGGCAGGCGGTAAGTCTATCACCTTATCGCACAGCTTTGAGCCGATGGTCGATAAGATATATGGAAATCAGTTCTCCATCGAAGAGATGATAGTTAACCTGCTGCTTAATGCGATCAAGTATACACCGGCCAATGGGACGGTGACGCTTAATGTTATCGATCAGCAGGAAGATATTTTGATCGAGATCGTCGATACCGGTATTGGTATTCCGGAAAATGAGCTTGAGTATGTCTTTGATGAGTTTTTCAGGGCGTCGAATGCACGCAAGAGCGAACGTGACGGAACGGGGCTGGGATTATCTATCGCAAAGCAGATAGTACAAAGGCATTGTGGAAAGATATGGGCACAGAGCAAACTTGGCGAAGGGACGAAGTTTGCATTTACACTTCCGAAGAACGCTTGCAGTGAAACAATAGTCGATGAAGTTCATAGTTCGTAGTTGATATACAAAAGTCCTCTAAACCCGGATTTCCCATATAAAAGTGGCGCATTTGATATTGATTTGATAGTATAGAGCTTGATTTGAAGCTTTGAATGATCAAGAGTATGCGTGACCTGTGGCAAAGTAGGCGTGAGTTGCCGTGGATAACGGGTGATGTGTCTCTGGTGAGGCGTGAGTCGTAACGGATAACGAGTGATTTGTCTCGGATGAAGCGTGATATTAGGCGGGTGAAGCGTTACCTGTCATAAATAACGCGTGACATGTCGCAGATGAGGTGTTATATTAGGCGGATTAAGTGTGATATGCCGCAGATGAAGGGTGATCTGTCACAGATTAAACGGGCAAATAGGCGGGTAAGTCGTTTATTTTAAGGCAGTTACATGGAACCAGAGCATATAATAAAACTGAAAAGATTGGCGGCCGATGATATCGGTGGAAATGAGAATAATGTTAAGTTCCATTTCATAATCCCTTTCCTCGAATCATTCGGATACCAAAAATTCGATTTCGAGCATGCAGCACAGGGTATGAGGATTGACATTCTGATCGAAACCTCCAAATATAAGATTTTAATTGAGGCGAAAAGTTCAGATAGAAATCTTGACGATTACATCCCTCAACTCAAGCGATACTGTGATGAAAAAAGACCTATCCTTGCAATAATAACAAATGGTGAAGAAATCAGATTTCACTCACCGTTCTGGAGAAAGGCTGATTTTAATGAAACACTAATTTATTCAATCAAAAGGCACCAACTCTCTGATGATAATACTATCGAAAAAATCGAACGAGTTCTCGGTAAGCAATGTTTGAAAGACGGCAGTATTGTCGGACATATTGAGGATAGGGAAAAAGAAATTGACAACATTAAAGAAGAAATACAATGCCTTAGTTCAACGTATCAGGAAAAAATCGAAAAGCTTGATACCCGCATAAGCAGTTTAGAGGAACAGCTCAAATCTATTCAGTCACAGATTGATGCTAACAAAGCAGAGGTTGGCGATTTAAGGCAAGAGAAAGGGCAGAAAATACAAGACCTCAAGAAGAAACATTTTGTCTACTTTTCTCAATCGAAGCAAGCAACTATAACAACAGGCACGGGATTACAACAATCAGGTACAAATACAAAAAGACGTCTGGGACGTAAAGGTTATAAGAAATTTCCTGATTACTTGATTCCTGTTATTAAACTAATGAGAAGTGGCATGAGTCGTAAAGATGCTTTTAAGCAACGAGTTAAAGAGCTTGGTGTAACACCCTCGACGGTAAGTGCACAGTGTGCTCTAACCAATGGCCTCTCAACGGACCAGTTTGATGAACTCGTAAAGAGTAACAAAATCAAGTCGTTTTTGAAGGAAAGATTCCCTGACAAATCAAATATGATAGAACAAGAACTTTAGACTTAGAGAATTAAAGGTGTAAGTTTTATACCCTTCAGGGTAATAAATTCCCGCGAGTGGGATTGTAAATTATTGTTATAAAGTTTCTTACCCGCGAACAAACGTGAAAATTTAACTTTGAGCACTATGAAGCTGTTTTGTAAACCAGCACATTTTTCCCGTTGAATCGCTTCGCAAACCTTCCTTAACCAATTAGCCCTTTACATCCAACAATGTGGTAAAGTTTTACAACAAGCGTGGAACTGTAGAGCAGTGGATCAAGGAAGGTAAGTACGCCTTAAAGTGGACACGGCTTTGGCGTCATGATTTTGTTGATAATCAGGTTCGACTCCAACTATTTGCCATGGCTTATAACCTCGGCAATTTCCTGAGACGTTTGGCTTTACCAAAGAGAGTTATGGAATGGTCACTGCGAACTCTCAGGGTAAAATTGATTAAGATCGGAGACAAAGTTGTCAAATTCGTGTTTTTGCTGTTATTGTGGCTGAAGTATTTTCAAAATGAAGCTGGAACCTTGAGTTTTCAAGACAGATTTGATATTCTATTAGAAAAGAGGCTCAACGGCGCAAGCGAGCTAAGATATATAATGGTATATGGGAAATCCCAGTTTGTTAATTTTTGAGGTGATTTTGGGCGATCAGGAACGATCAAATAAGATACGGAGGGTATTTTCGGAGATAGCAGGCAGTTATGATCTTGCGAACCGTCTGCTGAGCTTTGGTGTGGACGTCAAATGGCGCAGGCGGGCGGCGGAGGCTGTGATGCTGCAACCTGGTCAGGAGGTTCTTGACATGTGCTGCGGTACGGGTGATGTTGCGATAGCCTTTGCAAAGGCCCAGCCGGGTTTAAAACGAGTTGTCGGGTGCGATTTCAGCAAGACTATGATCGAGCTTGCTATGCAAAAGCAGGCGAAGCTCACACAAGACGGCGAACCTGGCTTTGAGAATTTTCAGTGGTGCCGCGGTGATTGCCTTGCGACGGAATTCGATGATGGGTCGTTCGATGTAGTTAGTTGCGCGTTTGGGCTTCGTAATATGGTCGATCTGTCGGCGGGGCTAAAAGAGATGCATCGGGTGCTAAAGCCGAATGGCCGCGTGTGTATATTGGAGTTTTCGCTGCCGAGCAATATATTGAGTCGATGCGTGTATCTGTTATATTTTCATTTTGTTCTGCCTGTTATCGGTGGGGCGATCAGCGGCAAATTCGGGGCGTATCGTTATCTTGTAACCAGTGTCCGTAAGTGGGGCAGAGAGGTTGACCTTGCCGGCGCATTAGAACAGGCGGGGTTTGGCGAGGTCAAGATCACGCCCTTAACTCTTGGCATAGCGAATATCCACATCGCGTATAAAAGAAGTTAGATGTCAGGGGGAAGTTGCTGATACGACCGGACACCTGGTAAGTGGCACTGCGATACTCCAACCCCCATTCTGAGCCCAAAAACGCCGATCACTTTTACAATCGGTATCAAAACGGTATACTTTTGGTATACCCTTCGGCAGCTTATAGCATTCCGTCAAGTTCGACGATTCCGTCTACGACGCCGCAGACGTGCACGGCGTATTTGTCGGCAAAGTCCGGGCATGTCTTTGGATACTCTTTGGCGATAGCCTGTTTTAACGCCTCTACGCTGTCGGCTTTTACTAATGAGCCGGAGGCTCCCTTGTCGCCGCCGCCCAGCATTCTTTCGCCGAGTACGCCGCCTACGCTGCGTGCGATATCGCACATTGCCTCAAGTTCTTCGCCTGAGATTACATAGTCGTCTCTTAGTCCGAGTCCGTCTTTTCGGAATATCTCTCCGACGGTTTCGATGTCGCCTGTTTTCCACGCGTCCATCATCTGGTAGAACCGCTTTTGGGCGTTGTAGATGTAGTCGAGCCTTTTGCAAAGGTCCGGGTAGTCGCCGCCAAATCTTACCATTATTTCTTTGTAGAGCTTATCGGTCACGTCAGCGAGGGATTCGATCTCGTAGCCTGCGTCTTTTAGTATTGCGACGAACTGCTCGCATTCGTCTCTTCTTACTTTGTAAGTCGATTTTTCAAGGCCCGGGCGGACGGTTCCTGTGTCCATTACGACGATGCGGAAATCAGTGTGGTTTGCGCCCAGAGGTATGTAGTCGATGGAAGATGTTTTCGGGTTGTAGTGAGTTCCCACGCCTTTTTTTGCGAAAAGGATCATGATCTGGTCGAGCTTGCCGCAAGGCGATCCGATGTAATCGTTCTCCACTGCCTGTGCGAGGTCTACGATCTTTAGCTTATCGCCAGAGTCCATGCCGTTAACCTCAAGCATTGTCAGTATCAGGTTTAGCGAAAGCGATGCCGAACGTGACATTCCGCCGCCGGGGATGTTCCCGTAGACGATGGCATCGAAGCCCTTTGTGAGTTTAAAGCCTTCGCGGTTTAGAATGTAGCTTGCGCCGTATGGAAATCGTGCCCATGAGTCTTTTATCGATAGCGGCTTAGGTACGTTGCCGAGATTGAACTCGACAATACCGTCGTCTGGAAAGTTTGTGCTGAAGATCCTGACCCTGGAAGTGTTATTGGGTTTGTAGCCAAGCCAGATGAATCTGTCAGTGCCGACGCCGAACAACTCAGTTCCATTGTAGTCGCCGTGTTCTACGCCGAGGCAGAACCTTGAGGATGATCTTCTGATCTTACCGCCACCGACATCTATGCCGGTTTCTTTCGAGAGCCGTTTAATTTTTTCAATAGCTGCTTTTTCGATCTCGTTTAATTCCATTCCTGTTACCTCGAAAGAAATTAAAAAGTTCATTTTATGGAATTACTGGGCCCAGGAGGATTCGAACCTCCGACCAATGGATTATGAGTCCACTGCTCTAACCGCTGAGCTACGGGCCCTGTCTTGTTCCGCGGAACAAGGTTGGATTTCGTATTCTACAGGAAAAAAGGCGAATCAGCAACAAATAGTCGCTGTAAAACCGCGATTTTCCTCGTTAACCGGAGTTTATTCGTAAGAAACCCAAATTTTTTGCATACTTTACATGCGGCTGGTCGATATTTCAAGAAGATATATTGCAAAAAGCTTAATAATGGTTTTTGTCAATATTTGATTTGCAGAAAGCGGTTTTTAATATCGGACGTTACATATTAAAGGGATTGGGTTAATGGCAGGACGTATTCCCAAGGTAGTTGTCATCGGCCCGGCGTGCATTGATATCGCGATCAAGTGCGATAGCTTTCCGAGGCCGGGGCACAAGGTCGCCGGTTCAGGGTTTACATGTCTACCGGCAGGCGCAGGGGTCAACATGGCCATAGAGGCGGCGCTTTGCGGATGCGAAACCTATGCCATCGGGAAAATTGGCGACGATCACTTTGGAACTATCGTAACAGAAACACTTCAGAAAAATAACGTCAGTACAGATTTCCTTTACAAGGCACCGGCGATCAACACCGGTATAATCGTAACGATGGCAGATTCGATGGGCGAAAACAGAAGTTGTGTTTCGTTAGGTGCCAACAGGTCACTGGGTGCAGACGAAATAGAATGTGCAATGGCAGAGCAACTCATAGGCTCAGCCGATGTCTGTCTTATCCATAGTGACGTTCCCAGGCTAACGGCCGTTGCTGCGATCAGGCTTGCAAAGATATATTCGACAAAGGTTCTGCTTAAGATGCGATTGGCGCTAACTGAAGCAGGAGAACTGGTTGATCCCGAGTGGCCAATGGAGTTTTATTCTGCAAATGTATTGATCGCAGACTTCGGAGATTCGACTGCCGCTGCAGAAGTAGGTGCCGGAAATGTACACCGTTTAAAATTTGCAGCTTCGGAGATCGTCGTTGGCGGTATCGAATGTGTTGCAATAAGCATAGGGCAAAGAGGAAACCTCATAGTAGATCGACAGGGGACCACTGAGGTACCGGGATTTGAGATTGATATGGTGGACCACACGGCATCTGGAGATGCTTTCGCGGGAGCCTTTGCAGCTTCATGTGGATCGGGAGACACGACGCAACTGGCAGCCAAATTTGCATCTGCCGCCGAGGCACTGGCAGCATCGAGGTACGGAAGCGGCGAATCGCTCCCGAATAAGGAAGAGATTATAGAACTGCTGCAAAAACAACCAGATTGATAGGATGATTTTATGTTATTTCAAAGAGAAAAGCAACGTGTTTCCGCCAGAGACATACTACAGGCGATAGCTGCCGGAAACGAGATCAAAGTGCTCAAATGTGCCATTACAGGAACACTTGACATTAACAGACTGCTTGAAGAGAACGAAAACTTCAATGTTTCGGATCTAAAAGTAGAATCGAACGAGGGCAGAACCGCCATTGTGCTGAAAGAATCGGTAGAGTTTAATGATTGTGTTTTTGAGGACAATGTTTATTTTGCTCCGCCATGGGATAAACCAAGCCATGTCGAGGTTGTATTTGAAAAAAGTGCGATCTTTAATTCATCCCACTTCAAGGGGCAAACTCGTTTTGCAAAGGCTAAGTTTCACGGCTATGCAGGATTTAACGGGTGCACCTTTGAACGGATTGCAGTTTTCAGGAACGCGATTTTCGAAAGCAGTGCGATGTTTAGAACGGCTGTTTTTACCGGGTATGGACTTTTTAACGATGCTGTTTTCAAAAAGGACGTAGGTTTTACAAATACTTGTTTTGCAAAGGGCGGAAACTTTACCGATGTTAAGTTTTTTGACAGGACAGATTTCTCTGGTGTTTATGCAATGAGTAAATCCGTCCCGGTTTACGAGTCGGTTTGGTTTGCCCGTCAAAAATATGGAGAAGACGAAACCTTCTGGAGGTTTATAAAACAGGCTGCTCAGGAAGCAGGGCATTATCGGCTTGCAGGCGAAAGCTTCTTTAACGAACGATGCGCGCATTTATGTTACAGATTTTTCGGACATGATTTTGACGAGCTGAGGTTACCGCAAAAATTGCTGAAGCTTACCGTCGGGATAAAGCTTTTGCCGGAACTGATTTTCGGAAGGTTGCTTTTCGGTTATGGCGAACGACCGGTTCGCGTGCTTTTTGCAAGCCTTATTATAATTCTTGTTTGTGCGGTTTATTATGCGTCACCAAGCGCTATGATATACAGCCGTTTGGATTCAGAAGTCAGACGGCTAAGCACTATGGATGGCTTGTATTTCAGTACTATTACATTTACTACGCTTGGGTTCGGAGACATACATCCCGCGCCGGTTCACTTGCCGACAAAGTGTGTCACAATGATCGAGGCGCTTAGCGGCGCCTGTCTAATGGCGCTATTTGTTGTAGGGCTTTCAAAAAGATATTCAAGGGGCTGACGTGCGCCTGCGGATAGGAAGTTTTTAGGAGAGACAGGTTTATGGTAGTGATAATGAAAGGTACTTTAGCCGCCGGACGTGGCCGGGATACCGTCCATCGCTGGGAAGATAATCCGCTGATTGACATAAGCGATCTTGAATTTAAATGTTCGGATATTCACAACGCAGGAGTCGTCGCGTTTGAGGGAAAGACCACACTGCTTGTTACTATCGAGCATCTTTCAGGCGTACGATGTATTCACCTGGCCAGGACAGATAACGGCGGACATTTCGCCGTTGATCCTAAACCATTGATCAGTCCGTCGAACGATCCTAAATATAAACAACATGAATGCCGCAGCGTACTCGACGCCAGGGTAAGCTGCATTGATGGCATTTATTATATAATGTACAATGCGTTGGGAAATTACGGGTACAGGCTTGCTCTTGCAAGGACCGATGACTTCAAAACCATCGAGCGCATTGGCATAATATCGGAGCCTGACACAAAGGCAGGAGCGCTTTTTCCACAGAAGATAAAGGGACGATTCGCAAGGCTGGAACGACCGAGTGCAGGCAATTCAATGTGGATAACATACAGCGACGATCTTATCTACTGGGGAAGTTCAGAACTGGTTATATGTCCGAGACCAGGATTCTGGGATGCCAACAGGGTAGGCATTGGCCCGCCGCCGATTAAAATAAACGAAGGATGGCTGGCACTTTACTATGCTGCAAAGGATACCTCCGCAGGTCCGATCTACAGGCTTGGTGCGGTTATACTGGATCAGAAAGAGCCTACAAAGGTCATCGGAAGGGCAGGCATACCGATTTTGTCACCGAGAGAGGATTACGAAAGGATCGGCGATGTGCCTAATGTTATTTTTGCTACGGGAGCTTTTATTAAAAACGAAAAAAATCTTGTGATATTTTATGGTGCGGCCAACAGTTGCATTTGCATCGGAACAACAACCGTAGAAGATGTTGTGACAAGTTGTATGGAAAGCGAGAAGGAGTATTAGATGCAGATAAGAAATGCAAAGAAACTGGATTTGCTCGCCAGGGTACCCGAAAATCCGGTAATTACCGTAGAAGACATTCCGTTTCGGGCTAATACGGTTTTTAACGGCACACCAGTTGTAACAGATGACGGGGTTTATCTGCTATTGCGGGTAGAAGGCCAGCACGGATATTCCTTCTTTGCGCTTGCACGCAGCACCGACGGCATTAATTTCACAATAGATAACAAGCCGGTGATGCTCCCTGCAAAGGACGGCCCGTTCGCGGAATACGAAATCAAAGGAATTGAGGATCCGCGAATAACCGTACTCGAAGGGACATGTTATGTTGTCTATACCGCCGTCGCTTTGTGCGGATCGAGAATAGCACTTGCCAAAACCGAAGATTATGTCAACTACGAAAGAATAGCTATAATATCCGAGCCAGGCAACAAGGACGGAATTTTGTTCCCGCGTAAGATCAACGGACGTTACGCAAGGCTTGACAGACCGATCGGACAGGGCATAGGAAGCATGTGGGTTTCATATTCGCCGGACCTTATTAACTGGGGCGATTCGGAAGTGATTATAAGCCCGCGATCCGGATATTGGGACGATTTTCGCGTCGGAGCATCCGTAACACCGATAGAAACCGAAGAAGGGTGGCTTGAAATATATCACGGCGTAAAGATGACCTCCGCAGGACCGATATACAGGATCGGTGTAGTGCTGCTCGATCTGGACGATCCGTCAAAGGTCATCAAGCAGGGCGATCAGCCGATACTTTCGCCAAGGGAAGACTACGAACGCATTGGTGACATGGGTAACGTTTGCTTTGTGTGCGGTGCCGTTACCGACGATGACGGCAACATGAAGATATACTACGGAGCCGCCGACACCTCGATATGTATTGCCACATGCACACTCGATCAGCTTCTTAACGAGGCCTTTTGATCAGCGATTGCTTTGTGCAAAATTAAAGGCGATTTCCCTCAGCCGTTCCAGTGAATGCTCGAATATCGTCTTGTATGACTGACAAAAATAACTTGTGTTGGTAATATCATCGCTAAGTATGATCCGGTCTTTCAGACATCCGCCCCTGCAAACCGCGTTATATCGGCAAATAAGGCATCGGTTATTGAGACGGCTTTTTTGACGTGCGAATTTCCGCTTCACATCCGACAAAAAAAGCTTATCCATCGGCGTTTCGAGTATGTTCCCAAGTTTGTGCTCGTCGTCTACAAAGAAGTCACAGCAAAACGCGTCGCCGTTATGTTCGATGACGATATAATCGCCGCACTTATTGCCGAACGTGCAGTTCGTATGTCTACCATGCAAAACATAGTTCATTATCGAATCGAAAAGACGAATGCTCAGTTTCCCCGGCCCGTGTTCGACCCACCTGTCAAATATCCTGCACATAAACCGCCCATACTGCTCAGGCGTGATCGAAAAACTTTCAACCTCACCCGTCTCCGGATTCGTTTCCACACACGGAACGAACTGCAGGAACCGAATACCATTTTCGACAAAGAAATCGAACAGCTCGTCGGGCGCAGTTACGTTTTTATCGTTTAGCAAAACAAGTATGTTGAATTGGACCTTGTGTTTTTTGCAGGCTTCGATCCCAGCCATTACTTTATCGAATGTGCCACCGCCGGACTTGTCAAGTCGATAGTGATCGTGAAACTTTTTCGGCCCGTCAAGGCTGATCCCCACCAGCCAGTTATACTCGGTCAAAAATTCGCACCACTCGTCATTCAACGCGATGCCGTTGGTTTGCAGGGCATTGCTCACTCCCTGATTGGGTTTGCCGAGTTTTTGCTGAATAGCGACGATTTGCTTGTAAAAATCCAGCCCCATAAGCGTAGGTTCGCCCCCTTGCCAGGCAAAGCTGCTCACACCAAAATCCTGCGAGAGTATATCGCCGACCATCTTCTCGGCCACATCAACGCTCATCCGGTGCTTCGCATCGCCAAAGACGCACGTCTTGCCTGAGTAAAAGCAATATTTACAGGCGATATTGCAATCGGGCCCAGTCGGCTTTATCAATAGCGAAAACGGCTGCATATAATATCCTTAAAACTGCTAGTATAGTCAATCTTACACGGACTTTACAGAAAAATGTTGATTCATGTTCGATATGCGACTAGACTGAAGCGACTGATCTTAATTTAAGGATTTTGTATGACTTTATATGTAAACAAAGAAAAAATAGAAGACGGAGATGTCAAGCAGGAAGCCGACAGGCTTGCCCCGCAATATGAGCAGCTTGTCGAGAAACTAGACAATGACGACAGCAAACAACAGCTAAACGAGTGGTCGCGAGAAAACCTCATCGAGCAGCAGCTCCTGCGGCAGGCTGCAAAACGCGATATCAAAACCGTAGATGCTGCCGAGATCGATTCTGCCTATAAGCAGGCCGTCGAGTACTACGGCTCGCAGGATGAGTTTCTAAAGCAGGCATCGCTGACCGAAGCGGACATCCCAAAGGTAAGAGCCGATATAGAAGGGCAGATCAAGATCGAAACGCTGTTGAAAAACATCGTTTCAGATGTTGCAGAGCCCAGCGATAAGCAGATACGAAAATACTTCGAGCGCAATTCCGATAAGTTCGCTATCCCGGAAATGGTCACAGCCGCCCACATCGTCAAACACCCAGCCGACGGGATCGGCCCCGATGAAGCGCAAGCCCAAATGGAAGCTATACTTACGAAAATAAAAGCCGGCGAAAGTTTCGAAAAGCTGGCTACGGAAAATTCCGATTGTCCAGAAAACGCAGGCGACCTCGGATCGTTTGGGCGGGGGATGATGGTGCAGGCGTTTGAGGATGTTGTTTTCAATATGGAACCCGGCCAGGTCAGCGATGTGTTTCAAACGGAGTTTGGGTTTCATATCGCAAAAGTTACTGACAAAAAACCCGCTTTGCCGTGCAATATTGAGGATGTTAAGGAAGTGATCGTCCGTGATCTGAGGCAGGAACTTGAGCAAAAGGCGATCGAGAAATTCGTCGATGCCGAAAAGGAAACGGCGGTTATCGAAGATAAATAGGCGGTTGGGTCGCTGTTATAATGATAAACTGATATATTCCTGCTTGACTAAAGGGCTGATATTCGTATATTAGGGGCTTGGCAGCGGTTTGGGATATGCTCTTTTTAACATAAATGCTTGTATAATAAACACTTGGAGAGATGACCGAGTGGCTTAAGGTAACGGTTTGCTAAACCGTCGTATGGGTAATGCCTGTACCGCGGGTTCGAATCCCGCTCTCTCCGTTAACACAAAAAGGCCCATCCTGGCAACAGGGCGGGCCTTTTTTGTTAGGTATTAGATAATAGATATTGGATATTAGTAATGGAAGCCGGCTGTCAGCCGGCACTGAATTAAGACAAGAAAAGTCTACTATTAAAAAATTGGGGTGAAAAAAACGCTGAGTGCGGTCGGAGGCGCTTGATCGGAGGCGCGGTGTCTTGAAAAGGGGGGTTTATCGGCTGTGCGGGCTGAAAAATTGTTAGAAGTGGTAAAGAGGAGTCGTTTTGTTGCGGGAAAAATGACAGAAAGAACTTATGAAAAAACGCGCGCTTTTTATGCAAAAAGTGACAAAAAAACACAAATGCGCGCACCATAGCGCACCACAGCGCACTTTGCGCGCACCAATTGGAAAAAACCTGAGTAGGAAAAAACGC
>SDBV01006911.1_pt1 | contig 15596 bp, 11 predicted proteins | sample 2277081 | NCBI WGS metagenome assembly SDBV01 (sample SAMN10402039, study PRJNA504765) | marine sediment metagenome | isolation source: marine sediment core GS10_PC15, 223 cmbsf | place: Arctic Ocean: Southern Knipovich Ridge | collected 2010
AAACAGGCTCCAGTAGATGGCACCATTACCACAGACCAGGGCGCTGCAGCCGAACTCGAAGAGGTTTTTATATGTCCGCGAGCTAACAAGCCATGCGAGGAGGGCGCGCCTGCCAGATGCAGCAGGTTCTGGGACTGCATTAGCGAGGCAATGAAGCAACGGTGGGGCGAAGCGAATGACAGGGACAATGATGGCTGAACAGTCTGATGGAAGTGCCAAGAGGATCAAACGCCGCTGGGGCAAGCTCATTGTGCTCGGCCTCATCCTGATGGGCCTGGCGGTGGCGTCATTCTTCCTGCCCGTCAAGGACCACGTGATGGGCGTGCTGCAATGGACCCAGGGGTTGGGCTTCTGGGGTCCGTTGGTCATGGCGGCCTTTTACATCCTCGCTTGTGTGCTCCTGCTGCCCGGGGGGATCATCACACTGGCGGCGGGCTTCCTGTTCGGCGTGGTGACGGGAACCATCACCGTATCGATCGGCAGCACGCTGGGCGCGTCGGCCGCGTTCCTGGTCGGCAGGACGTTCGCCCGCGACTGGGTGCGTAGGAAGGTTACCGACCGGCCGAAGTTCGAGGCCATCGACCGGGCTGTGGGCGAGCAGGGCTTCAAGATCGTGCTGCTGACCCGACTGAGCCCGATCATACCGTTCAACATGCAGAACTACGCCTACGGATTGACAGGCGTGAAGTTGTGGAAGTACGCCCTGGCGTCCTGGATCGGGATGCTGCCTGGCACGCTGGCCTACTGCTACATAGGCTCGGGACTGCGGTCACTGACGGAAGTTGCTGCCGGGCAGACCGAGGCTGGTTGGGTGCAGCGGGCGTTCTTCTGGGGCGGGCTGGCAGCCACTGTCATCGTGGTGGCGGTTGTGACTCGCATCGCACAGAAGGCCATGAAACAGTCCATCCCGCAGACACCCCATCCTGAACTCAAGGAGACATGACGTGAGCAAACGCGTTGCCCCGGATGTCGTGAAAAGGTGGGAGGGGAATCCCACCCTCGCGGCAGAGGATATTCCTTTCCCCTGCAACACGGTCTTCAACGCGGGCGCCGTGAAGGTGGGTGACGAGTACATCCTTCTGCTTCGCGTGGAGGACCTACGTGGACACTCGGTGCTGGCCCTTGCTTGCAGCAACGACGGATACCATTTCACCGTGCATGACGAACCGGTCATGGTTCCCAGTCGAGAGGGCCAATTCGCCATCTACGAACGCAAAGGGATCGAGGACCCCAGGATCACAAGAATCGAGGACACGTACTACATCATCTACACGGCGGTGTCGGATTTCGGGGCGCGCCTGGCGCTGGCGAAGACGGAGGATTTCCGGAGTTTCGAGCGCATTGCTCTCATCTCCGAGCCGGAGAACAAGGACGGGGCCCTGTTTCCCCGAAAGATCGGCGGCCGGTACGTTCGCCTGGACCGGCCGATGGTCGGCAGCACCGGAAACATCTGGATCAGTTACTCCGATGACCTTGTGAGCTGGCGCGACTCCCGCGTGCTCATGACGGTGCGCAGCGATTGCTGGGATTCCTGGCGAATCGGCGCTTCCGTGCCGCCAATCGAGACCCAGTACGGCTGGTTGGAGATCTACCACGGCGTCAAGGAGACATCCCACGGGCCAATCTACCGCCTTGGTGCAGCCATGCTGGACAGGGACGACCCCACGAAGATCCTCTGCCGATCATCGATCCCGATTCTCGCCCCGCGCGCGGACTACGAGCGGACCGGCGACATTCCAAATGTCGTGTATTCCACGGGAGCGATCATGGAAGAAGACGGCACTTTGAAGATCTACTACAGCGGCGCTGACACGTGCATCTGCGTCGGAACGGTTCATCTGGAAGAGCTGATGCAGTTTTGCGCCATCGGGGAGGAAGACAAATGAACAGTACACCGCAGGTATCCTGCGCCGAACTAGGGCCGATGGACAAGCACAATAATGAACTGATCGCCAACGCCCATCCTCCGGACTGGACCAACCCCACACCCGAAGGGCGATATAACATGGTGGTTATTGGCGCGGGCACGGCTGGGCTGGTGACAGCCGCCGGCGTGGCGGGCTTGGGCGGTAAGGTTGCCCTCGTCGAACGATACCTGCTCGGCGGCGATTGCCTTAACTTCGGCTGCGTGCCGAGCAAGACGCTGATCTCGGCCTCCCGTGCGTCGGTGGAGGTGCGCCGAGCCGATCGCTACGGCGTGAAGGCGGCACCTGGCGAGGTCCACTTCGCCGCCGTTATGGAGCGTGTCCGTCGCGTTCGCGGCCAAATCAGCCACCACGACGCGGTTGGCAAGTTCCGGGACATGGGCGTGGATGTTTTCCTCGGCGATGCCACGTTCAGCGGTCCAGACACCGTCGAGGTCGCCGGTCAGACGCTGCAATTCGCTCGGGCCTGTATCGCCACCGGGGCCCGTGCGGTTCGTCCCGACGTCGAGGGGCTCGCGGAGGCGGGCTATCACACCAACGAGACGATCTTCTCGCTGACCGAACTGCCGCGTCGCCTGGGCGTGCTGGGCTCCGGGCCATTGGGCTGCGAATTGGCACAGGCGTTCGCCCGGCTGGGCAGCGAGGTAACGATCATCGAACGCTCGGGGCAGTTCCTTGGCAAGGAAGATCCCGACGCCGCCCAGATTGTCGGGAAGTCCTTCATGCGTGACGGCATCTGCTGCGTCTTCAACGCACAGGTCAAGCGGGTGACGGCTTCGGCCGGTGGTAAGCAGTTGCTGCTGGCGATCGAGGGCAAGGAGTCGATGGTCGAGGTAGATGCGATACTTGTCGGCTATGGTCGGGCCCCGAACGTGGACGCCCTGGGCCTGGAGGCGGCCGGCGTGGAATATGACACTCGCCACGGCCTAAAGGTGGACGATCGGCTGCGCACGACAAACAAGCGCATCTACGCCGCCGGCGACGTCTGCCTCAAGCACAAGTTCACCCACACCGCCGACGCCACAGCCAGGATCGTTATCCAGAATGCCTTGTTCTGGGGCCGAAAGAAGCTCAGCGCACTGACGATCCCATGGTGCACGTACACCGATCCGCAGGTCGCGCACGTAGGGCTCTACGAACACGAGGCGCGGCAGCGAGGCATCGAGGTGGACACGTTCACCAAGCCGTTCAAGGATAACGACCGCGCCCTTATCGAAGGCGAAGATGAAGGCTTCGTCCGTGTTCACGTAAAGAAAGGCTCGGACCGGATCGTCGGCGCTACTATCGTCGGGCGGCACGCCGGTGACATGATCAGCGAGTTGTCCGTCGCCATGGCCGGTAAGGTCGGTTTGGGCACACTTCCCAGCATAATTCACCCGTACCCCACGCTCGCCGAAACCATCAAGGGCGTGGGCGATATGTACAATCGCACCCGCCTGACCCCCTTCGTGGCGGCGTTTTTCCGCCGTATTCTGAAATGGCGTAGGTAAAGCATAGGCCCCTGCCCCCAGTCAGAAGGATCTTCAGGTGCACCAGGAACGCGATACTGTCACGCAGAACGTCCCGGATCAGTCAGCGGGGCTTCCGTTGGGCCATCACGTTCGCTGTAATCTCACCAAGCAGTGGCTATGGTTGACTGGCGGGGTGCTGCTGGTTGCGGGCATGTGGCTGTGCGTCTGGGGCAAAGCCAATCATAATGCGTCGGTAAGGCTTTTGGCCTTGGCGACTGTCGGTATGGGGGTTGTCTACCTGGCTCTGGTGATTCTTCGACCAATCCGGGCATCCCGGGCCATCTGGGCGGCGATGATCGTGGTGGCGATCCTGATGCGGCTGGCGTGGTTCTTCGTGCCGGCCTCCAGCGGCGAAGACCACTGCCGTTACCTTTGGGACGGCGCCGTCACGGCCAACGGTATCAACCCATACGTGCATTCGCCCCAGCAGGTATTGGACGGACCGGTGAACAACCCAACGATTGAACGGCTCGCACGGTCTGGCCGCGTTACGCTTAAAGGCATCAACCATCCTGAGCTGCGTACGATTTACCCGCCGGCCGCGCAGGGCGCGTTTGCCCTGGCTTACTGGATCACCCCTTTCGATCTGACAGGATGGCGAATCGTCCTGCTGGGCTTTGATGTCCTTGCCGCATTGGCCGTAGCAGGTCTCTTGCGTGTTTGCGGACTGCCCTCATTGCTGGCGTTCGTCTATCTGTGGAACCCTCTGCTGGTCATGGAAACCTATCATGGGGCCCATCTGGACCTGCTGGCCGGGACCATGGTCGTGCTGTTTGCCTGGTCACTTGTCAAGGATCGGCCGATTGCAGCGACAACCGCGCTGACGTTGGCCATTGGGATAAAGCTCTGGCCGGTGTTGTTGATACCTTTCATGGTCCGTTCGCTGTGGGGAAACTGGCGGCGGCTGGCCTTAGCATTAGGGCTTCTTGTTGCCTTACTTTCCCTCATGGCTGTCCCTTTCATCGCGGCTTTCGGAATGGAGACCGATAGCGGCCTGCTCACCTATGCGCGAATCTGGGCTGGGCGATCCGGTGCTTACCTAGCCTTCGACAAGCTGGGGGGGTGGTTGCGAGGCTACTTGTCCCTCGGGATGGACAGCCATTATGTCGGGCGCGCGTTGATGATGCTCGTCCTGCTGCCAGTCGTATCGTGGCTGGGCCTGCGGCGGCCGTGCAACAACATCACGTTGTGCAGACGTATCGGGCTGGTCATCCTGCTGATGCTGCTGCTGAGCCCGGCGCTTTGGCCATGGTACTACGTCGCGGTCATTCCTCTGGCAGCCGTAGCATCGCCGCGCCTGGGTCTGATTCTCTGGACGGCCCTTCTGCCCCTTTGTTATCTGGAGGGCGACTTACTGTCCGGGTACGACTTGACATACCTTGTGCATCTACCTGTCTGGGTGATACTGGTGGGTCAATGGATCTGGCCGCGTGTTGTCAGGCGACTGCGCAAAGAGGCAGTCCATGTTTGAAGGGACGATAGTCAAGGTCATTATCCCCGCATTGAACGAGTCCGCCTCCATCGGAATGGTCCTGGCCGACATCCCGCGTTGGGTCGACGAAGTGGTCGTCGTGGATAACGGCTCAACGGATGAGACGACCTCCGTTGCTGCCGCCGGCGGGGCTTGCGTGGTGGATGAACCTCGCCGTGGCTATGGGCAAGCCTGTCTGGCGGGCATGGCCGCCATCGACTGGTGCGACGTGGTGGTCTTCCTTGACGGCGACTACAGCGACTTTCCCGAACAGATGGACCGCCTGGTCCGCCCCATTGTTGAAGACCGTGCCGACATGGTCCTTGGCCAACGCGTCGCCGTTCACGGAGAAGCCCGCCCCTTCACACTGCCGCAGCGGTTTGGCACGGCCCTGGCCTGCGGCCTGATGCGACTGTTCTGGGCCGGGCGATACCAGGACATGGGGCCATTCCGCGCCGTCCGCTGGAGCAGCCTGAACTCGTTGAGGATGCAGGACACAAACTACGGCTGGACCATCGAGATGCAGATCAAGGCCCTCCTGGCGGGTCTGCGCCTGATGGAAGTGCCCGTGGACTATCGCCGCCGGATCGGCACCTCGAAGATATCCGGTACGATCCGCGGCGCGTGGGGCGCGGGCACGAAGATTCTCGGGACCATCGGGAGGTATCTGCTCTGTCCGCCAAAACTACTGAAGGGCCAACAAGAAAGGCTGATCGTCTTTAGCCGTTGGCCCACCCCTGGTAAGACCAAGACGCGGCTGATCCCCGCATTGGGCTCTTTGGGCGCCGCTGAACTCCAGCGCCAGATGACCGTCCGGACTGTTCAAACCGCACGCCGATGGGCCCGTTCAGATCAACGACAGGTTGAGATCTGTCATGAAGGCGGCTCTTGGCGGCAGATGCGCCGGTGGCTTGGGCCGGGGCTCAGCTATCGGCGTCAGGAGCCCGGCGACCTGGGTTATCGCATGGCCTCGGCATTCGCCGCCGCGTTCAATGAAGGCTGCCGGCGGGCTATACTGATCGGCACGGACAACCCTAGCATCACCCTGGCGCTCTTGAACGAGGCCCTTCTCGCCTTGGGGGACAACGATCTGGTTCTGGGGCCCACGCTCGATGGCGGGTATTGGCTGATCGGCATGAAACGTCCCTTGGCGGTGTTTGAAGGTGCTACCTGGGGCACAGAACGTGTTCTTGCACAAACGCTGGACATGGCCAATCGGCATGGCCTGCGAGCCCACCTGCTTTCGCCCTTGGCCGACATCGATCTGCCCGACGACCTGCCTCGCACCAGCGAGTTCTTCAACCCCCACAAGCCGGTGATTTCAGTCGTCATCCCCGCTCAGAACGAGGCGGGCAATATCGAGGCGACGATCCGGTCCGCCATCGCCCCAGGAGTCGAGATTATCGTGGTCGACGGTGGCAGCAACGATGGTACGCCCCAGATCGTCAAGGCCCTGGGCGCGCGCGTGATTCACAGCCGGCCCGGACGGGCTCGTCAGCAGAACGCTGGAGCTGCCGCCGCTCAGGCCGACATCCTGCTGTTCCTCCACGCCGACACGATCCTGCCACCCCACTACACCGCCGACGTCTTCCAGGCCATGCTGGACCGTTCCGCCGTTGGTGGTGGCTTCCTATGGCGAACCGACCTGGACAGCCCGTGCATGCGAACTGCGCGATTCTTCGTCCGCCTGCGCACTGTCTACGGCCAGGAGCCATGGGGCGACCAGGCGATCTTTGTACGAAAGGCAGACTTCGAAGCCGTCGGTAGTTTCCCCGACGTGCCCATCGCCGAGGACTGGGATTTCGTGCGCGCCCTTAGGCGGCGAGGGAGAATCGTCACGATTCCAAAAACCGTCCTCACCTCCAGCCGACGATGGCAAAGGATCGGCGTGGTCGCAGGTCTCCTTACCAACCGGATGATCGTTCTGGGCTGCCAAGTCCACGTCTCCAGGACCCTCCTCGCCAAGCTCTACTAGCGGTAGCATTTCGGCAGCACGAAGTGTGCGCCGGCGAGATGGCATCGCAGGGCCTTGACCATCGCCAGCATGCTCACGCGCACCGCTTTGGGCAGCGTCGGTCAGGCCGTAAGCACGGCAGCTGGATTCGGGCCGTTTTGAGCATGGTTTTAGCAGAGACAATGGCAAGCGCAGGTGTCACTTTCCCCATAAGTCTTTGATGGGGTAGAGGTGTGTGGATTTGGGGATTCAGTTCCCCAGACCGATGCTCTATCCAATTGAGCTACGCGCACTTCAGTCGGACGTACTATTTGAAGATACAGACTTTCGAGGAGTTCTCGGGGGCAATTGCGGGTATAGCGCCTTCAGGACGGAAAGATCATAGCGTCGGCGAAGACGGTCTGGAACTGGGCGTCGCCGGAAAGTTCGACATGCTGCACGCTGCCGGCGATCTGCTCACCCCGGCGGCGGGCGGAGACGCAAAGCAGAGCCCACTTAGCCCCCGCCAGCGATGTGTTCCCCACGTAGTGGATCCGATCGTGATCGACCTCGCCGGGCAGCAGCCCGATCCGCTGGGCGTTGCTGCGGCGCATAAAGCTGCCGAACCCCCCGGCGATCAGGACGGACGCCAAGTCCGCGCCGTCGACGCCCGCTCGCCTCAGCAGGAGCTTTACGCCCGAGCGAATAGCAGCCGTCGCCAACTGCAACTCGCGGACGTCTCTTTCGGTCAAAGTTATTTCCGGGGCCCCGCCCCTTCCGCCGGCGACGAGGAACCGCACCCGCCCGTCCGCGTCGCGGCTGACGCGATCTTTCAGCGCGGTCGGGACAGATGCCGGCAGCTCATCGGGGCCGAGCATCCGCCCGGTCGAGCTGACGATCCCGGCGGCGAGCAGCTCGGCCGTCAGATCGACAAGCCCACTGCCGCACAGACCCGCCGGCGCGGCGCCTCCTATTACGCTCATCCGCACATCATCGTCGAATATCACCTTCTCGATGGCCCCAGCGGCAGCCCGCATCCCGCAGGAGATCCTCCCGCCCTCAAACGCCGGGCCCGCCGCCGTAGAGGCAGCCCACAACGACCCGTCGCAGGCCACGATAATCTCGCCATTGGTCCCGATGTCGATCATCAGCACGGCGCCCTGGCGGGTGGATAATTGCGTCGCGAGGACCCCGGCGACCGTATCGCCGCCGACGAACCCGCCGATCACACCGAACACGTACGCAAGGGCCCGCGGATGGACCGTAATCCCAAGCTCGCTCGCCGCGACGGTCAGTGCGTCCTTGCGGGCCGGGGCGAAGGGAATCTCGCCCAACCGCGCCACGTCCAGGCCGCACAGCAGATGCTGCATCGTAGTGTTACCGGCAAAGGTCAGTTCATATATGTTCCGGCGGTCGATACCGGCCTGACGGGACAGATCGTCGATCATCCGACCGACCGCCGAGACCACCGCGCTGCACAGCTGCTTGGGATGCTCCGCCCCGTCCCGGGCATACGTGATCCGCGTCAGCACATCGTCTCCGAAGTCTCTCTGTGGGTTCATCGCCGAGGTGACCGCCAGCTCATCACCATTGCGCAGGTCCAAAAGCGCGCCCACCAACGTTGTGGTCCCGATGTCGAACGCCACCCCATAACAGTCCGTCCTCGTGTCGCCGGGTTCAAGGTCGATCAGCTCACCGTCGGCGAGCACGGCCGTGACCGCCCCGCCCGCAGCATCTATTCGCTCGCGCATCTGCGTGGTCAGCTCGAATTGCGCATCCTTCAGCTCCAGACGCTCCGCCAGCGCCGCCTCGTCGCCCAGGGCCCCAGTCGGGACAGACAGATAGACCTTGCGGACGGCGGGCTGAATTTCGCCTGCTTCAAGCGGGCCGGTATCGGTGAGGATCTGGTGCTGATCGCCGAACAGCGACGCGGCCGGGATGCTCACAACCGTATCCGTGCGGACCTCGGTCTGACAGGAAAGCCGCCAGCCCACCTCAAGCTCAGCTTCGCTGAAGATCTGGCGCTCGGGACCGGTCGGAGCGGAGGCGCCGCAGGTGATCTGGACGCGACACCGCCCGCACGTGCCCTTCCCGCCGCAGGGAGTGTCGATGGTCAGGGCCGCCCTGGCGGCTGCCTCGAGGATCTTAGTTCCGATGAGGACATACACCGCCTGGCGATGCGGGTGGAATTCCACTGTCACTTGTTCGGGAGGCATGTGCACCTACAGTTCGATTGCTACATACTATCGTCGCAGAAGCGAGAGGCAAGCTTGACAGAGCCCCCGGTGGGGGCCCTACTGGTGAAGCGGAAGCTGTGGCGGTTATCTCAAAACTCAAAGGTAAAGGTCCTATGAAAGGGACAGCACTTATCACGGGCGGCGCGAAGCGGATCGGTAAGGCGATAACACTGTCACTCGCCGAACTGGGATTCGACATCGCACTGCACTACAACCGCTCGGGCGTCGAGGCCGAGCAGCTGTCGCAGCAGGTCCGGGCGATGGGACGAAAGTGCCGTCTGTTTCCCTGCGACCTGGGTGAAACCAAGCAGGCACTGACGCTCATCGAAACCGTCTTTGACACCTGGGCCGACTGCAACGTCTTGGTGAACAACGCCTCGATCTTCGAGGGGACGGATTTCCTGGAAACCGACGAAGCGACATTCGACGTGAATTTCAACGTGAATTTCAAAGCCGCCTTTTTCCTGGCCCAAGCCTTCGCCCGCCGCTGCAAATCCGGACAGATCATCAATATCGCCGATGCCCGCGTTGGGCGAACGACCACCGCCCACTTCGCCTACACCCTCTCCAAGAAGATGCTTTGGGAGTTTACCAAGATGGCGGCGAGGCGGCTCGGCCCGGATATCCGCGTCAACGCCGTCTGCCCGGGCCTGATCTTACTTCCCGGCGGCGCCGAGGCCGAAAGCTTCGAGAAGCTCATATCAAAGCTGCCCTTACGCAAGCAGGGCACGCCCGAGCAGGTCGCCGCGGCGGTCTGTTTCCTCGCCGAGGCCGATTACGTCACCGGGGAGGCGATCTTCATCGACGGCGGCGAGCACCTCAGATCTTAGCGCCCGCCTCTCAAAGCCAGGAGGATATATCTGCGGGTGATTCCGTCATAACCGGCCGCCCAGCAGCTTGCGGAATGGGTTATTGGGCCTATAATAGCCATCTATGAAAGGAAGCGGTCCGGTCGCCGCCTGGGGTGGTCTTATGAGAAGGTTCTACATCCTTGCGATCACAGGGGCGATGGTCCTGACAATTGCGCAGGGATCTGCGCGAGCGGAACAGAAGCACGAATGGAAGGATGGGACGTGGGTGGCGATGGTCAAGCCGGTCGAAGGAACCTCCGCCGGCGAACTGGGGATCATTCGACAGCACTTCGCCGAAGGCCGATACAAAAAGACGGTCAAGGCGGCGAAGAAATTCCTGAAACGCTACCCGATCTCGCCCAGGCGTGAAGAAGTGATGATGCTCGCCGGTCAAGGCCAGTTCGAACGAGGCCGTTACTACCAAGCGTTCGAGTGGTTCGAGAAACAACTGATCGCCTATCCCGTCGGACAGTACTTCCAGCGAAGCCTGAAGCGACAGTACGAAATAGCCGAGGCGTTCCTAACGGGTAAGAAGCGGATCATCGGGCCGCTGCGACTGAAAGCCGCCGGCGAAGGGCTTGATATCCTTTTCCGCATCGCCGAGCACGCCCCGGGCTCGCGGCTTGCCCAAGAGGCGCTGCTGCGGATCGGTGATTACCATTACGCCCGGCGCGCCTGGGCGGAGGCGACCGAAGCGTACGATCAGTTCCTGAAGCTTTATGGTAAGTCGCCCCATGCGCCCCATGCGATGCTCTCGGCGGCCAGGGCGTCCCTTTCCGGCTTCAGAGGCTTCGCCTATGACGATACGCCCCTGCTGGAGGCCGAGCAGAGATTCCGCTTTCTTTTGGAGCGATTCCCCCGCACGGCTGAAGTCGCCGGTGCATCGAAGATCATCGCCAATATCATGGAGATGAAGGCCCACAAGCAGTACAAGGACGCGGAGTTCTACGAACGTACGGGGCGGCGGAAGGCGGCGGAGGCAGGTTACAGGAGCCTGATCGCCGAATCCCCGACAAGCCGTTGGGCGTACAAGGCCCAGCAGGATTTGGACAGGATGGCCGTCGGGGGTAAGATGAAGCGGGCGCGGTGGCCTCGTTTCGCCTCCTTGATGCGATCGCGCCGCCGGTCGAATAATGCCCCCGCCCCCGAATCGCCGATAGAAACACAGTCCGCAAAGAAAAGCGAGCAAGACAAATGAACCGAATAGCAGACATAGGCTCCCTGGCGCTTTGTGCCTTATTGGTAGCATCGGCCGGGTGCAACACGGACCCCAACACGGGTTACACGACGGCGAGCCATTTTCGGACCGGGATAGAAACGGTCTGCGTACCCATATGGGTGCGGGGCAAGAACGTCTATCGCCGCGGGCTGGAAATGAGGCTGACCGAAGCGCTGGTCAAGAGAATCGAGCACGATACCCCCTACAAGGTCACCACAAAGCCCCGGGCCGATACGCAACTGACCGGAACGATAGACAACATCGAACAACGGGTATTGAGCTTCAATCCCAACACGGGACTGGCACGAGAGATGGAGCTGACGATGGTCGTCTCGTTCACTTGGACGGACCTTCGAGACGGGCAGATCATCGACCAACAGAAAAACTTCCGCGTCGCGGGAAGCTACATAGAAGAAGACCCGCTTTCGGAAGATTTCTTCCAGGGCAGCGAAGACGTCGTCAACAAACTCGCCAAGCGGATCGTAGAACAAATGGAAGCGCCGTGGTGAGCCCGGGACCCGATTGACTGTTAATCCCTCTTGCCGCTCGTGCCGAAATCTACAAAGGGGGCCGCGTACTTGCGCGGCCGTTTGTCTTCCGAAACGCCTCGCGGTCGTATAAAATGGATTACAGGTCCCACGAATCGGTAAGGTGAGCCTAGTGGACGAGAAAAAACGCGATAAACCCAACCGTACGCAACCGCCCCAGATGCCCAACCGCTTCGGCCGGTCGATGATGGCGTGGGTGGTCGCCATCGGTCTGTCGTTGGTGTTGGTGCTGGTCCTCAGCCAGGGCATGGACAAACGCCGTGAGATCAGCTCGCCGCAATTCTGGGCCTACGTGGAGAACGGGAGCGTCGAAGGCGAAATAACGGTGCGGGAAAGCGAGATCCAGGGCGTACTGGCGGACGACACGCCGGGACTGACCGCCGATCAGACCCGAAAATTCTTCGTGACGTACAACTACACCGTCGACAACAACTTCGACGAGCGAATGCGCCAGGCCGTGGGCAAGCACAACCGGGCGTGGCATAAGTACAAGCTTCGAAGCTGGTGGGAAAGCGTCCTGCCGCACCTGCTGATCACGATCGTGGTATTCCTGGCGATTTGGTTCCTTCTGTTTCGCCGGATAGGGTCGGCCGCCAGCGGCGGAGGGTTTTTGGGCAGCTTCGGGCGCTCGCGCCACCGGATAGTGACCAAGGAGCACGCCAACGTCACGTTCGACGATGTAGCGGGGATCGACGAGGCGAAGGAAGAACTTACCGAGATTATAGAGTTCCTCAGGAACCCGCGGCGCTTCCAGCGTGTCGGCGGGCGGATTCCCCGCGGGGTTCTGCTGGTAGGCGAACCGGGATGCGGTAAGACGCTGCTGGCCAAAGCCATCGCCGGCGAGGCGAGCGTGCCCTTCTTCCTGATCTCCGGGAGCGACTTCGTTGAAATGTTCGTCGGCGTCGGCGCCTCGCGGGTCCGCGACCTGTTTAAACAGGCCAAGGACGCCGCACCCAGCATCATATTCCTGGACGAGATCGACGCGGTGGGGCGGCGCCGCGGGCTTGGTTTCAACGGCGGCGGGCACGACGAGCGCGAACAGACCCTCAACGCCATTTTGGTGGAGATGGACGGGTTCGACTCGTCCGATCAGGTGATAGTCATGGCCGCCACTAACCGCATGGACGTGCTGGATCCGGCCCTGACGCGACCCGGGCGGTTCGACCGGCAGATCGACGTGCCACTACCCGACATCAAGGGCCGATACGAGATCCTCAAGATCTACGCCGAAAAGGTCAAGTGCGGGCCCGACGTGGACCTGCACCGCCTGGCGAGAGGGACGCCAATGTTCAGCGGCGCAGACCTGGAAGCCCTGGTCAACGAAGCCGCCATCGCCGCCACCATGGCCGATAAAGAACACATCGAACAGGTCGAGCTGGAAGAGTCGCGCGACAAGGTCCGCTGGGGCCGGGCCAGAAAGTCCCGCGTTATCGACGAACGGGAAAAGGAGATGACCGCCTATCACGAGGCCGGGCACACACTAGTCCAGGTTATGACGCATGATGCGGATCCGCTGCACAAGGTTTCCATCATCCCTCGCGGCCAGGCGGGCGGGGCGACTTTCTCCCTGCCCGAGAAGGACCGCTACATGTATACCCGCCGATGGTGTGAGGCGTTTATCAGCGTCGCCATCGCCGGAAGGATCGCCGAGGAAATGTTCTGCGGAGATATCGACAGCGGAGCGGCCTCCGACATCGCATCCGCCACCGAGCTGTCGCGACGAATGGTGATGGATTGGGGCATGTCGCAGAGGCTGGGCTTCGTACGCTACACTCCGGGCTCGCAGCGAATGGCCGCCTGGGACCTCGGATCCAAAGAGTATTCCGAAAAGACGGCTGAGCTTATCGACACCGAGGTCAAGAACATCATGGACGGCGCCGAGACCAAAACCCGCCAGCTGCTCCAGGCCAATCGCCAGAAGGTGGAGAGAATCGCCAAGGCCCTGCTGAAATACGAGACCCTCTCAGCCGAAGAGGTCGAGCAGATTATCGAAGGGAAGGAAATCGACAAACCCACCGTCGGCGATCTGCTGGAGGCCGAACGGGCCAAATCCGAACCCGCCAAATCCCAAGACGAGGCCCCGCCACAGACCGCCCCGGGCGTCGACCCGATACCGCAACCAAGCTAAAATAAAAGCCGAAAGCGGAAAGCCAAAAGCGGAAAAAGAAGACGCCCTCTCGTGAACCAGTATTTCAGCTTTTAGCTCTCGGTTTTCATCGCACGCAAGGTCCATAGCATGAGCACGCGCAAGACCATCGGGATACTCGGCGGCCTCGGACCCGAATCGACGATCGCCTACTACGCCCAGATCACCAGGGAGTATCACCGCCGGTACGGGGATTACGCCTACCCGAACATCGTCATCTACTCCCTCAGCTTCCAGGAGATTATCGACGCCGGTTACGAAAAGCCCACAAAGGTGAAGGGGGCCATAGAAGCCCTCGCCGCGGCCGGAGCGGATTTCGTCGTCGCGGCGTGTAACTCCATTCACACCGTCTACGACCAAGTCGCCGCCCAAATCCCCATCCCCTGGATCAGCATCATCTCCGCCACCGCCGAGAAGATCAAACCCGCCGGGATCACCAAGGTCGCCCTGCTGGGAACCAAGGTAACCATGGGCGGCGGATTCTTCCAGAGGGCCCTGGCCCGTGACGGGATCGAATGCATCACGCCCCACGGCGACGCGCAGGAGCGAATCAACCGGATAATCTTCGACGAGCTGGTAATCGCCCGGACGACCGCACAGTCGCGCAGCTTCGTCCTGCAGTGCATCGAGGATATGCGTCAGGCCGGTGCCGGCGGCGTGATACTCGCCTGCACAGAGTTACCATTCCTTATCCGACAGTCCGACATGGATTTACCCGTCTTCGACACCAGCGTCATCGGCGCCCACAAGGCACTCGATCTGGCGATGGGGTAGAATTGAGGGGCGATCAGTTACCGTCAGGCGATCACCAGTTAGCCCGGATATTGCATGACGTTTTTGTGTAATTACGCACAACAGCTTATTGCGAAAGAGGATATGGCAATAGATTCGATGGTTTGACAAGGACACACTGTGTTTTCTGGGGAGGGCATTTTGGTCGTCCGGCAAGGCCGCACAAGCGAGATTCCGCAGGTGTATCCTTAATGATACACCGAGGACAGCTCGCGCGGAGAACGCCGACGACGGCCAAAAGGCCCCGCCGGACGCGAAAAGGTCAGGTAATATTCGGGCTAGAGTTTGAAGGGCTGAATCGACCCCAGCAAGCGGGAAACATAGGCGCAGACACCCCCTGTCACACTAGCGTGTCACCTGCAAAACACTGGACTCTCAACTCAGCTGGGAATGCAACTATCCCTACCGAACAGACTTGCTGAGGCTCTACAGGACGAATTGTACCACACCTTGCCAATTTTACAAGCCCAAACCCGAAAACCCGAAAACCGCAACCGCTTTCAACACATCACCCTTGTATTACGTACTAATTCTGATATGAAGACCGATATGCCGACCACGCTTGATGAGATCCTGAATTCGCACATCACCGGGCGGGCCATCCTGATGGGCATCCTGAACGTAACCCCGGACAGCTTCTCCGATGGCGGCGAGTTTCTCGCCCCCGAGGCCGCCATCGCCCAGGCCCGGCAGATCGCCGACGACGGCGCCGACCTTATCGACATCGGGGCGGAGTCCACCCGGCCGGGATCGGACCGGGTAAGCGCCGACGAGCAGATTGCCCGCCTGCGTCAAATCCTCCCTGCCATCGCCGAAACCCGCTTACTCGTCAGCATCGACACGACCCGTCCCGCCGTCGCCGAGTTCGCCCTCGACGCCGGCGCCGCCATCATCAACGACGTCTCCGCCGGGCGCGACGACCCAGACATCCTCGCCCTGGCGGCCCGGCGCAAGGCCCCTATC
>SDBV01006912.1_pt1 | contig 15596 bp, 4 predicted proteins | sample 2277081 | NCBI WGS metagenome assembly SDBV01 (sample SAMN10402039, study PRJNA504765) | marine sediment metagenome | isolation source: marine sediment core GS10_PC15, 223 cmbsf | place: Arctic Ocean: Southern Knipovich Ridge | collected 2010
GCTTCGGTGCCAAAGCCCGCCAGCCGCAAGTCGACCCCTTGGACGTCGAAGGTCAACTTCCGGTGGTCGATCCCCAGACAGTGCAGCACGGTGGCGTTGAGATCGCGGACGTGAACGGGGTCCCTGACGATGTTGTAGCTGAAGTCGTCGGTTTCGCCGTGGACCACGCCGCCCTTGATGCCGCCGCCGGCGAGCCAGAAGGTGAAGCAACGCGGGTGGTGGTCGCGGCCGTAGTTGGTGCGGCTTAGTTTGCCCTGGCAGTAGATCGTGCGGCCGAACTCGCCACCCCAGACCACCAGCGTGTCGTCGAGCAGGCCCCGCTGTTTGAGGTCCTTGATCAGCGCGGCAGCCGGCTGGTCCAGATCGCGACACTGCTTAGGCAGATCGACGGTCAGATTGTTGTGTTGGTCCCAGCCGCGGTGGAAGATCTGGACAAACCGCACGCCCCGCTCGGCCATGCGACGGGCCAGCAGGCAATGCTGCGCCAGCGTACCCGGTTTGTGGACGTCGGGGCCGTACATCGCCAGCACATGCTCCGGCTCACCCGACAGATCGGTCAACTCGGGCACCGAACTCTGCATCCGGAAGGCCATCTCGTACTGGGCAACGCGGGCCTGGATCTCGGGGTCACCACAGGCCTCGAAGTGGCGGGCATTCATTCTTGCCAGCACATCGAGCATGCTGCGGCGATTGGCGGCGCTTACCCCCGGCGGGTTCGAGAGGAACAGCACCGGGTCGCCCTTCGAACGCAGTGCGATGCCTTGATGCTTGCTGGCCAGGAAGCCCGAGCCCCAGAGGCGGTTGAACAGTGCCTGCGCCTCTTGGCGGCCGGTCCAGGAGGAGGTCATCGCCACGAAGGCGGGCAGATCGGCGTTTTCGCTCCCCAGACCGTAGCTCAGCCACGCGCCCAGGCTGGCCCACCCCGGAAGCTGCCGGCCGGTGGTGATCAACGTGATCGCCGGGTCGTGGTTGATCGCTTCGGTGTACATCGTCTTGATGATCGCCATCTCGTCGACGACCGTGGCAAGCTGAGGCAACAGCTCGCTGACCCACGCGCCGGACTGACCGTGCTGCTTGAATGGGTAGATCGACGGCGCCAGCGGGAACCGCTTCTGCCCGGAGGACATGGTGGTCAGGCGCTGACCCATGCGGACCGAATCGGGCAGGTCCTTGTCGAACATCTCGGTCATCTTCGGCTTGTAGTCGAAGAGGTCCATCTGGGCCGGCGCCCCGGCCATGAACAGCCAAATCGCCCGCTTCGCCTTGGGGGCGAAATGCGGCAGCCCCGGCAGGCCGCCGGTGGCGGGGCGATCCTGCGCGGCCACACCCGTTTGGCCCATCAGAGCCGCCAGGGCCGGAACTCCCAGCCCCAACGCTCCTTGCCGGAAGAAATGACGCCGGGTCATCTGTTGGATACGTTCCGATACGGGGTCCATAATGATCTCCTCGAAAGCTACCCTTTGGTAATCACCTCGTCGAGATTCAGAATCAGGTTAGCGACCACGGTCCAGGCGGCGAGTTCCGCCGAGTCGAGCGACGCCTCCGGCTTCGACTCGCCGACGGCGATCAACTTCTTCGCCTCCTCGAGCGAGGCCCGGTAATGGTCGAGCTGCCGGCGATACACGTCGAGCAGGTCGGCCAGGTCGTCCTTCTGGGGCGGACGCCCCGCCGCGCGCTGGAACAGATAGGCGGCGCGGGCCTCAGGCGTCGGCCCGGCATGCTCCAGAGCCAACTCTGCCAGGTGCCGGGCCGCCTCGACGTACTGCGGGTCGTTCAGCAGCAGCAGCGCCTGCAGTGGCGTGTTGGTGCGTTCCCGCCGCACCGTGCAGGTCTCTCGCGACGGGGCGTCGAAGGTGTTCATCTGGGGCGGCGGAGCGGTCCGCTTCCAGAACGTGTAGATACTGCGACGGTAGACCTTCTCCGGTCCGGCGTCTTTCTTGAACCGGACCGTGTTGCTGCCGCTGTAGCCCACGGCAAACCACAGCCCGTCCGGCTGGGGCGGCTTGACACCTGGACCGCCGAGCTTTTCCACCAGCAGACCGCTGACCGAGAGCGCCTGATCACGAAGCATCTCGGCGTCCAGGCGGAAGCGGGGGCCGCGCGCCAACAGCCGGTTCCCCGGGTCGCGCTGCCAAAGCTCCGGCGTGACGTGCGACGCCTGGCGGTAGGTCGCCGAGGTGACGAACCGCCTGATCAACTTCTTCACGTCCCAGCCGTCGGCCCGAAACTGCACCGCCAGCCAGTCCAACAACTCCGGGTGCGACGGCAACTCGCCCTGTTGGCCGAAGTTTTCCGACGTCTCAACGATCCCCACGCCGAAGCACTGCTGCCAAAGACGATTGACCGCGACGCGTGAGGTGAGCGGGTGGTCCGGGTCGAGCAGCCACTTCGCCAGCCCGAGCCGATTGCGCGGCAGATCCTTGGCCATCGGCGCCAACGCGGCCGGCGTGTCGCGGCCAACCTTTTCGCCGTGTTGATCGTACTCGCCGCGTTTGAGGATGAAGGCCTCGCGTGGCTGGGGGAGTTCCCGAAATACCAGCGTCGTCGGCAGGCTATCGTCGAGCTGTTTCTCCTGCTTTTGAAGCCGGGCCCGTTCGGCGTCCAACTCCTTCCACTTCGGCCAGTGCCGGCGGCGGTAGTGGTCGCGCAGGACCGTCCGCTGCGCGTCGCTGCGCTGCTGAGGCGCGATCTTCACGGCCCGGGCCACCTCGGCCGGGGCAAGCTCGTCGCCGATCTTTCCGAAGTAGAAGCCGTACTCGCCGCCGGCGTTGCAGATCTTCATCAGCAGGCGGTTCTCGCCGGCGCGAAGTTGCACGGTCAGCTTCTCCTGGTCGGGCGCCACCCCGCGGTACACCTCCTTGGCAAGCACCTGCCGGCCGTTGAGCCAGACGGTGATCGTGTCGTCGCTTCCCAACAACAGGGTGATCTGCCGCGCGTCGGGCGCCGCGATCGTCCGGTACACGTAGGTGGCAGCGTTCTCTCCGCTGAGCGTGTGCACCTGGCCGTCGACCCACTTCGGCCGGCGGACCCACTTGAGCTTGCCGTCGTTTCCCTGTTGAACTGGGTACGTCTTTTCCAGCTCGATCTGCTTCTCCGGCGGAAACGCCGTGGTGAACGCCTCTTTGGAGTTCGCCGCCGCAAACGGTCCGAGCGAATGCCAAGGGCCGAGCGTCAGCGACGCCGCCGACTCCGAGCGGAGCTTCTCGGCCAGCTCGGCCTCCCAGGCGGCCTGCCGCGCATCGAGTTCGGCGACCGGCCCGGTGAGGCGGCCCTCGATCCGCCGGATCGACTGGCGCAGCTCGGCCAATTTGGCCTCCTCCTCGGGCGTGGGGACCTTGACGACCGGCGCGGGATCCTTCTTGTTGCCGTCCATCGCCGGCCCGTCGAGACTGTTGAAGAACGCGAAAAACTGATAGAAGTCTTTCGAGCTCAGCGGGTCGTACTTGTGGTCGTGGCACCGTGCGCACTCGAAGGTCAGCCCCAGGAAGATCGTGCCGGTGGTCGTGACGCGATCGAGCACGTTGCGAACGTAGACCTCCTCGGCAATCGAGCCGCCCTCGTTGGTGCTCACGTGGCAGCGGTTGAAGCCGGTGGCGACCAGTTGATCGCGCGTAGGATCGCGGAGCAGGTCGCCGGCCAACTGCTCGGTTACGAAACGGTCGAAGGGCAAGTTGCGGTTGAAGGCGCCGATGACCCAGTCGCGGTAAGGCCAGATCTCGCGGTAGTTGTCCAGATGCAGCCCGTGGGTGTCGCCGTAGCGGGCGGCGTCCAGCCAGAACCTCGCCATGTGCTCGCCGAAGCGGGGCGAACCCAACAGGCGGTCGACCAACTTCTCGTAGGCGTTGGGACCCTGGTCGGCAACGAAGGCGTCAACCTCCGCGCGGGTCGGCGGCAGGCCGGTCAGGTCCAACGTTACCCGGCGGATCAGCGTCCGCCGATCGGCCTCGGCCGAGGGCGCCAGTCCCTCCTTTTCAAGCCGCGCGAGGATGAAATGGTCGATCTCGTTGCGGGGCCAGTCGGCCTTGTTGAGCTTCGGCAGCGGCGGGCGTTTGGGCGGAATAAAGGCCCAGTGGCCCTCATACTCGGCCCCCTGCTCGATCCACCGCCGCAGCAGTTCGATCTGCCGTGGCGCCAGTCTCTTGCCCGTCGTCGACCGGGGCATGCGATCGGCAGGGTCGTCGGCGGTGATCCGGCGGTAAAGTTCGCTTTTGTGGGGCTTGCCGGGAACGATGGCAGGCGAGGAGTACCCCTCGCGCTCGGCAAGGGCGCTCTGGGCGTCGTCCAACCGCAGCCGGGCCTTGCGCTTTTTGGCGTCGGGACCGTGGCAGGTGAAGCAGTTCTCCGAGAGGATCGGGCGGACGTGGCGATTGAACTCGATCTTGCTCGGCAAACTGTCCTGTGGCTCCGGCTCCACATCTTCCTCGGCCTTCGGCATTGGCGGGCGTCTGGACGCAGTGGAAGCCTCGTGGCCCTCAAACTCGGCCCCTTGCTCGATCCACCGCCGCAGCAGTTCGATTTGCGGTTGCGTCAACTCCTTCCCTTTGCGGCGCGGAGGCATGCGGTCGTCCGGGTCGTCCGTAATCAGGCGGTGCAAGAACTCGCTTTCGCCGGGCTTGCCGGGAACGATGGCGAAGGTTCCCTCCCCGAGATCGGCCAGGGCCCCTTCCCGAACATCCAACCGCAACTTCCCTTTGCGCTTCTTGGCATCCGCTCCGTGACAACGGATGCAGTGTTCCGAGAGAATCGGAAGGATCTGGCGGTGGAAGTCGATCTTGCTCGGCAGACTGTCCTGTGCTTCCGCCGTTTGCAGAAACAGTAGTAAGACGAACAGGGTACACATGGACTTCATGGCTGCCTTCCTTTTCTGCTTGCCGTTTACAGTTGCAATGGCCCCGTGCTGTCGCCGAGGGCGTCCAGCTTTGCACCGGCCATACCACACATCGAGAGGAACAAGTTGTTCAAAGGCGTGTCGTTGGGATAGTGGCGCAGCCGCCCCGTCTTGATCTTGCCGCCTCCGCTGCCGGCCAGCACGATGGGAAGATCGTGGTGCGTATGGCGGTTGCCGTCGGCCAGCGCGCTGCCGTAAAGAATCAAGCTGTTGTCCAACAACGTGCGTTCGCCCTCGGTGACCGCTCTGAGCTTGCCGAGGAAGTAGCCGAGCTGCGACACGAGGTAGGTGTCGATCTTGGTGATGTTCTCCATCTTCTTGGGATCGTTTTGGTGGTGCGACAAACTGTGATGACCCCCGTTGACGCCCACCATGGGGTAACTGCGATTGCTGCCGGCGCCGGCCAGCATGAACGTGCTGATCCGCGTGGTGTCCGTTTGGAACGCCAGGGTCATAATGTCGTACATCAGCCGAATGTGCGTCTCGACGTCGCCCGGGATCCCTTCGGGCACGTCGTAGTCGGGGACTTCCGCCGGCCTGGTTGACTCCCGGCCGATGCGCTCTTCGAGTTCGCGAACACTGGTGAAGTACTCGTCGAGCTTGCGTTGATCGGTTTTTCCCAGCCTCCTCTTCAAGATCGCCGCGTCCTCGGCGACCAGGTCGAGAATGCTCTTTCGATACCGATTGCGCTGGGCCAGACCTTTGGCGGCGTCGCCCGATCCGAAGAGCCGCTGGCCGAAGAGCCGCTGGAAGGCCAGCTTGGGATTGATCTCCTTGGCCATTGGCGTGCTCTGGGTCTTCCACGAGACGTTGAACGAGTACGCGCAGCTATAGCCCGAGTCGCAGTTGCCGCCGCTGCGGCCGCGATCGACCCCCAACTCCAGTGACGGCAGCTTCGTTTCACGCCCGATCAGCCCGGCGGCGGCCTGATCCACCGACACGCCGACCTTGATGTTCGCACCCGCGGTCTTAAACGGCTGGGCTCCGGTAAGGAACGAACCGGCACATCGGGCGTGGTCCCCGGCCCCGTCGCCGTTGGCCCGGCCATGATGCTGCGCGAGCCCCGTGAAGACCGTCACTTGATCTTTGTGGGGCTGAAGGGGTTTGAGTGTGCGGGAGAGTTTCCAGTCGGCCTCCTCTCCTTCCGGTTTCCAACTGGGCACGATGGCTCCGTTGGGAAAGAAGATGAACGCCATTCGCACCGGTGCGGCCGACTTTCCGCCTTCCGCGGCGCCGGCGGCGGGGATCATGGCGTCGAACATGGGCAAGGCCATGGCCGCGCCCAATCCTCGCAGAAACGTGCGTCGCGGCAGTTTGTGTTTCTGGCTCATTTCTTGGCTCCTTCACCTCTTCTCATCAGGAAGGGTTTGCTGTGTACGATTCCGCCGACCAGCACCGAGAAACGGTAATCGTGCTCCTGAAGGTCCGCGACGATCTCATCCACTGCGCAGGAATCAGGGATCTCCAAGCCGCGTCCCAGGGCGTAGGTCAACATTTTGCCGGTGAGAAGTTCCGCGAAATCCTGTTGGCGCCTCTTCAAGATCTGCAACAACTCGATCGGTCCGTTGAACGATTCTCCGCCGGGCAACGTCCCCTTGGAATCGACCGGCATGCCTTCGGACGTCTGGCGCCAACGCCCGATCGCATCGAAGTTCTCGAAACCGAATCCCAGCGGATCCATGATATCGTGGCAGGCCGCGCAGACCGGATTCGCGCGGTGTAGTTTTAATTGCTCGCGCAGGGATGAGGCGCCCGATTTCTTCGCGCCGTCTTCCAGCGACGGAACGGTTGCGGGCGGTTCGGGAAGTTGCAGCCCCAGCACGTTGTCCAGGATCCACTTCCCACGACGCACCAGCGACGTTCGGTTGGGGTTCGACGTGAGCGTGAGAATACTGGCGTGGGTCAGCACTCCCGCGCGCTGAGAGCCCGGCAACGACACGCGACGAAACTTCTCGCCCTCGACACCGCCGAAACCGTAGTGCTTCGCCAGCCGTTGGTTGACAAACGTGAAGTCGGCGTCCAGGAAGTCCAGCAGACTGCGGTCTTCGCGGAAGATGGCTCGCGCAAACGTCTGAGTCTCCCGGACCATGTCCGCCCGCAATTCGGGCGTGAACTGTGGGAACAGTTTCGGATCCGGCGTGACCTCGGACAGATTGCCCAGGTTAAGCCACTGGCTGGCAAAATTCTCGACCAGTGCATCCGCCTTCGCGTCCTCGAGCATCCGAGCGATCTGCTCGTTGAGCACGTCGCTCTCGTGGAGCTTGCGTTTTTCCGCCAGGCGGAACAACTCGTCGTCGGGCATGGTGCTCCACAAGAAATACGAGAGCCGTGAGGCGAGCTCGTAGTCACTGACGCGATGTTGGGCCTCGGCGTTGCCCGACTGCGGGTCGTACTCGATGCGGAACAGGAAATGCGGCGACACCAGAATCGCTTGCAGACCGACCTGAATCCCGCGTTCGAACGAGTCTCCGCGCCCGGTGGCGAACTCCACGAGCTTGACCATGCGGTCGATTTCCACGTCGTCGACGCCGCGCCGGAAGGCCCGCGGCATCAACCGGCCGAAGACCTCTTTGGCGGCCTGACCGACCGTCTTCTGCTCGGACGGTCCGGTGAACACGATCCGGCGGTGAGTTTCGGGGGCGTCGGCGCCGATCGGCTCCGCGCGTATCACCGCAGCGGCAATCTTCTCCGAAGCGTCGAGGTACTTCTCGAACAGCAGTGGCGGAAGAGAGAGCACGTCGCCGATGTTGTTGAACCCGTAACCCACGTCGTCCGAGGGAAAGTCGTCGGCCGGGTGGAGGTCCGCGCCGAGCAAATCCCGAATCGTGTTGTTGTACTCGGTTCGGTTCAAGCGGTGAATGGTCACTCGTCCCGCGTCGTCGACCACGTTGCAGTCCACGTGGTACAGCTTCAGGTCGAGCCATTGGGTCAACGCTTCCTGCTCGTCGCGAGTCGGGCGACGGCGGGAGCGCTTCGGCGGCATCCCGCCGATGCCGAGCAGTTTGAACGCTTTCTCCCAGGTTTCGCGATTCTGAAGCACCTGTTCCGGGCTGCGAAGGTCGTGAAACGACACGTCGCCTTTGGGGTCGTCTTCCCCGTGGCACCTGGCGCAGTGCTTCTGTACCACCGGCAACACGTCCGCTTCGAAGGCCTCGTCGGTTGCGACTCGCTGCGCTGGGGCGGGTTCAGTCGCGCTGCGCGCTCGCGGCAACAACACAAGCAGGATCGATATCGTCGCCACGATTGCCGCCACGGTCCGGCAGGTCTGGGCGATCGGCAACCGTTGCGTCGTTGGCCGCCGACACGCGTCGGGTCCGCTCTCGGGCCGCAGAACGGTTTCCCTGGATCGCAGTTCGAGGAGAGATACCATGGGCACACCTCTGGATAAGTTGTGGCGAAGTTTGGCGCTGTGGGTTCCGGGCTCCTTATCTATCTCAGGGTAGCGGTTCAAGCCCCGGGCCCAGGCCGGAGAACCTACCAAAACGGCACAACCGCGATCCTATCACAGATCGCGAGGATATACGAGCCATTTCTGCCCCCCCCAAGGAATTCAAGAATTCCTGGAAATCGGGCCGGAAGTGCCCATCTGGCGAGGGGTTTGCAGCGGAATCCGGCCCGGGTCAGGCCCTGCCAGAGGGCGAGTGGCCAATCAGGCGGCGGCCAGTTCCGATTCCGCGGGCAACAAAGAAGGAGCGTGGGAGCCATCTAGTGACGTGCTGAGCGTTTTGCTGTGTTTTTCCCGGAACATTTTCGCCAAGGAGGGTGACCATGCCGAGACCGGGAGAATACGTGGCGGATGGCACCGAGGGAATCACGCGTGTGGAAGACCTGCCGAAAGCCAAGCTGGTCGAGCGGAGTCGGAATCGTCGGCGACGCCCGTGCCCGCAGTCTGATCGGAGTTGCTACCGTCATCGCACGATGCAACGCACCCTCCATGATCTGGGGGATTTGGTCTCCCAGCGCCCTCGCGACATTCGGCTCATCTATTGGCAACATTATTGTTGTAAGTGCAAAAGCTACTTCAATGCGGACATGTTGGACTTGGCTCCGCCCAAGAGCCACTACACGCACGGTGTCATTGCGCTGGCGGTGCGGTTGGCGGTGGAGGACGGCCCGCCCTACCGCGCGGCCAGTTGGCATCTCTGGAGAGATCACCGCGTGTTCGTGCCTTATGCCACCATCCAGAACTGGGTGGAGGCCGGGGGAAAAAAGGCAGAGCAGCGCGTCGCGGCCGAGTATCTGGCCGCCGTGGATCTGGACGGCGATGGCGACCAGGATCCGGCCGTGTCCAATCGGGGCAGCAACAGTGATGCGTATTCTGTGGAATCACGGTGACGGTTCGTTTGCCACGGCATATGGCCTGACCTTCGGAGGCTATGTGGACCTCCGACTGGGCCGGCCCTCCGGCATTCCCCATTTTTGCCGGTCTTTCTTGAGGCCGACTTTTTGGCTGGTCGGCCAAAAGGCTTGACATTGGTTACAACGGGTGGCAAAATGGAGCCAGGCACTTGAACGGGGACTGCATATACCTGTTGGGGGGGGCGCAACCGTGAGAACCCGATCTACCGGCCATCGAGGCGGCTTTCCAATTTTCCGGAAGCGGCCTCTATCGGCGGACAATCTCGCTGATTTATCGCCCAGGAGGCTTCTCCTGGAGCCGTTGGAGGAGCGGACGCTGCTGAGCGGCAGCCCGCCGGCAGCCGCAGACGATGCCTATGGAGCTACGCAGACCAACGTGCTCGTGGTGGACGTTGCAGAGGGCGTGCTGGCCAACGATACCGATCCCCAGGACGACACGCTGACCGCGGTGCTGGGAGACGGCCCGTCCGGCGGCGACCTGACACTCAACCCCGACGGATCTTTCACGTATACTCCCGACTTCCACTTCAGCGGCATCGACAGCTTCACGTACCGGGCCGACGACGGGAACAACCGGAGCAACGTTGCGACGGTGAGCATCACGGTTGAGCCGGTCGAAGTCGACGTGAGACTCGCGGTGGTGTCGGAACCGACGCCGGACGACGTGGCGCCGATACCTCCGGCGTCGCTCGGCGCGGTCGCTTACGGCAGCACGTATTACGTGGAAGCCTGGGTCCGCGACACCAATCTTGCCGGCGCCGGGATCATCGGCGGGCGGCTCGACCTGCTCTACGACACGGCTGTGGCCGACGTGACGGCCGTCGGCCATGGAGAGCTGTACGGCGCGTTGCCCTCCGGCACGATTCACGAGGCCGACGGGCGGGTCGCAGACCTCGGCGGCGGGACGTTTGCCGACGCCCAGGCCGTCTCCGACTGGGTCCGGCTGGGATACGTCGAGGTCACGGCGGCCGAGCCGGGGCAAACCGACTTCCGGCTGGACCCGGGAAGTCTGCAACTGGCCCGCGCCTTAGGCCGCGGCAACATCAGTTGGGAGCTGATCGAGCTGACCGACACGGTTAGCGTCGTGCACCAGGGGGCCGTCGACCTGGACGTTACCGTGGTGCTCGATCCCACGGCCACCGAGCCCAACGGAGAGGTCGACGCCCTGCCGCCCAGCGAGGCCAACGTCCACGAATGGCAGTCCTACTGGGCCGAGGTTTGGATCAGCACGCCGGCGCTCGACACCAGCGGCGTGATCGGCGGCACGCTCGACCTGGAGTACAACACCGACTACTTCACGGCCACGCAGATCCAGTACGGCCCGGCCTTCACCGAAGACCAGGGCGGCACGATCGACGACACCCTGGGCCTGATCGACGGCCTGGGGGCCGCCACCTTGCTGGGCAACGTCGGTGACGATCGCTACGTGCTGCTGGCCCGGGTCCGGTTGGAGCCCACCGCCGAGGACCAGGTGCCGGTCGACGAGTCCGGGCACTTTATCGGCCCGTACGACCTCGGCCTGTCGCTGTCCGATCCGCAACTGGAGCTAACCGACGTCGGGCCGGCGACCGCGCGGTTCGCCGACCCGCCCGAGACGGAGTTGTGGGCGGTGGTCTACGATGTGGACGACAACGACCGGATCGACTTCGGCGACTTCAGCTACTTTGCCGGGGCGTTCGGCCAGGGGGTCGACCAGAACGAGCCGCCCTACAAGTGGTGGGCCGACTTCGACAAGGCCCCCTCGGCCCAGGTCGATTTCGGCGACTTCACCTTCTTCGCCGGGAACTTCGCCAAGTCGAAGGGCGGCGGCGACGCGATCCTCTTCCCAGACAACTATCCGGGCACTTGGCAGCCAGAGATTCTGCCAAGCGGGTCGGAGTCCGCTGGGCCCGAGGCCGACCACGGAACGGACGGTACTACGCCCATCGCGGTCGACGATGAGTATACCGCCTCGGAAGACATCGTTCTGGGTGTGGGCCCGGCCAAGGGAGTACTGGCCAACGACATTGACCCTGAGGGTGACCCGCTGATTGCGATCTTGGCGAGTGGCCCGTCCCACGGACAATTGGAGCTTGGCGACCTGGATCATGCCGACGGACGTTTCGAGTACACCCCCGACACCGACTTCGTGGGCACCGACAGCTTCACCTATCGCGTCAGCGACGGAAGCGAACTGGTGGACATCGTTCCGGACGGACTGGATCGGCCAATCGGCATCGCGCTGGACCTGAATGCGGGGCACGTGTACTGGTCAGATTTCGCGCTGGGCACGATTGAGCGAGCGAACCTGGATGGGACGGACGTCCAGATGCTGATCGATGGTCTGGAGTACAACGGGGCCATGGGTATCGCCCTCGATGTTGTTGGGGGAAAAATATATTGGGCGAACGATCGCGCTAACAAGCTGCAACGTGCCAATCTCGACGGAACACAGATTGAGGACTTTATCACAGGTTTGGACCAGCCGCGCGCCGTCGCTATTGACCCGGGTAATGGCAAGATCTACTGGTCCGATGCGGCACGCCGCAAGATCAGTCGCGCCAATTTGGATGGCACCGGCGTTGAGGACGTCGTAACCGGCCTCAAACAGCCGCGCGGCATCGCGCTGGACTTGGACAACGGACACCTCTATTGGGTCGATTTGGATGCCCATAAACTACAGCGAGCCAACCTGGATGGCACAGCCGTGCAGGATCTGGTCACAGCGGGACTACAAGCGCCGCGCGGCATCGCCGTCGATCCCACAGAGGGGAAGGTGTACTGGTCCGATCGCGAAGGTTCTAACCCGGACAAGATCCTGCGAGCCGATTTGGACGGGTCCAATGTGGAAACCCTGCTTACGCGACACTTCGGGCTGCTCGCGCCCCGCCACCTCGCCATTGACACCACGTCTGGCCATCTGTACTTCCCCGACTCACAATGGGACGGCGCTCTGGACGGCAAGATTGAGCGGCTCGATCTCACTCTGACAGGTCGTTCGAATGTAGCCACGGTGACGATCCACGTCGAGGCCGACAATCCCAATCTCATTGCTGAAGATGACGCGTACAATACCGACGAAGACGTCCCCATTGTAGTCGGCTCGGCAGACGGCGTACTGGCCAACGACAGTGGCGGCTCGCTGCTGCTGGCTGAATTGATCACCGACCCTTCTCACGGAGTGGTAGACCTCAGCGGTAGCGGGGCGTTTACGTACACGCCAACCGGTGATTTCCACGGCGTCGATACCTTCGCCTACAAGGCGAACCTGCCCGATTTCACAGAGCAAGTGGTCACGGGGCTCTGGCAGCCCCAGGGAATCGCCGTCGACACGGCGGCAGACAAACTCTACTTCGGCACGGGGGACATGTTCTCGGGAAAGATCCGCGTTTCAGACCTGGATGGGGCAAACGTGGAGGATCTGATCAGCGACCCCGGCCATGTGAGGGACCTGGCCATCGACCTGGCCAACGGCCATATCTACTGGGCAGACTCGTTCCCCGGTGGTTCCGGGAGCATCCGACGCGCAAACCTCGACGGCACCGGTCTGGTAGACCTGGTGACGGGGATCGACGACGTTCGAGCCATCGCGCTGGACGTAGCCGGCGGCAAGATGTACTGGACGCGGGAGCACGTCTGGTACCACCGTGCCAACCTCGACGGAACGGAAATCGAGAATCTCGGCAACAGCGCTTATGCAAAGGATATCGCGCTGGACCTCGACGCCGGGAAGATCTACTGGATCGGAGAATTCGTGATCCGCCGTTCCGACCTCGACGGCACGGGTAGGGAACTGTTGGTCACCGGCATTGACATGGGACGCGGCATCGCGCTGGACGTGGCGGACGGACGGATGTATTGGATCGACTCTTCATCGAAGATCTGGCGGGCTCGTCTCGACGGACTCGGTGTCGAAGAAGTCGAGACAATTCCCGCCTACTTTGAAGGGATGCTCGCACTGGACCTATCTGCGCGGGAAGTTTACTTCACCGAGTGGGAGGCGATTTCCCGTACGAATATGGACCCGCCGTCCGACTCCAACGTGGCCACCGTCACGGTTACTGTCAGACCCATCAACGATCCCCCGGTAGCGACGGACGATGCGTACACCGCCAACGAGGACAACAAGCTGACGGTCGCGGCCGGCGCCGGTGTGCTGGCCAACGACGACGACCCGGAGAACGACCCGCTTATTGCCGTCTTGGCCGGCGACCCGGCACACGGCACCGTGGAGCTCGAACCCGACGGCTCGTTCGTCTATATCCCCCAGGCCGGCTACGTGGGGCCCGACAGCTTCACCTACTTCGCCAACGACGGCACCGTCGACGGCAACCTGGCCACGGTCGACCTGACCGTCCGCGAGATCTGGGTCGACGTCGGGTTGTCGATCGTCGGGACACCCACCGCCGGCGATACCGCCGCCGCACTGCCCGGCTCGATCGAGAGCATCGACGCCGGGGGGACCTATTACGCCGAGATCTGGGTGCAGGACAAGAGCGCCACGGGCTCGGGCATCTCGGGTGGCACCGTCGACGTGCAGTACACGACGTCCATCGCCGATGCAACAGGTCTCGATCACGGCGGCATTTTCACCGTGCTAACCTCGGGCACGATCGACGATGGGGCCGGCCTGGTCGATAATTTCGGCGGCGGCAGTTTCCTCGACGACCAGGGAATCGAGCCCAACTGGGCCCGGTTGGGGCTGATCGAACTCAGCGCCATCGACGCCGGCCCGGTCACCTTCAGCCTGGAGCAGGGAAACCTCCAGTTCGGTCTGTTTCCCAGTGTGGGCAACGTCGATTGGGACCTCGTCGATCTGAGCGACCTGGTGACCGTCGACCAGCGCGGCGGGTCGCGGGTCGACGTGACGCTGGTCACTACGCCCACCGTTACCGACGCCAACGGTGAAGTGGATGCGTTGCCCCAGAGCCAGGCCCGCATCCACGAGTGGGAGGGCTATTGGGCCGAGCTATGGGTGGGCACGCCCGCCGGTGTGTCGCAGGGTATTAGCTCGGCCGTGATGGATCTGGCCTACGACACGGCCTACTACACGGCCACCGAGATCGCGTACGGGCCCGCGTTCACCGCCAACCAGAGCGGCAGCATCGACGACGCCACCGGCGTGGTCAATGAGATTGGTGCCGCCACCTCGGGGACCGACGTAGGCGACGATCGGCCCGCGCTGCTGGCCCGAGTCCGCTTCCAGCCCACCGCCGCCGATCAGGTCCCGTTGGACGAAGTGAACAACTTCAGCGGTCCGTACGACCCGGGTCTGTCGCTTGCCGACGTGCGGGTCAGCCGCGTGGACGTGGGCCTGACGATCGACGAGCTTGGTCCGCTCCCGACTACCGAGTTGTTCGCGGTGCCCTACGACGTGAACGACGACGACGTAATCGATTCGGATGACTATGCCGTGTTCGTCGCTGCATTTGCCGTGCCCGTCGGCGGTGCCGAGCCCCCGTATGCCGCCTGGGCCGATTTCGACGGCTCGGGGTTGGTTGATTTCAACGATTTCGGTTTCTTCGCTGCCAACTACTTTCGCACCAAGCCCGACGCCGACGTTCTTTACGGATCCGGAGCCGGTATGTCTGCAACGGCTGCCGCCTACGGTGCCGAACAGCCTCGATATGCGGTGCCAGAAGGTGAGGGCGCCGAGTTGAAGCTCGCCACGGCGCTGGTCGTTCGCTTGATCCCCGGCGGCTCCGATACGGCCACCGTGCTGCCTGAATCACTGGCCGGCATAGCCCTTGGCGGAACATTCGTCGTCGAACTATGGGTGCAGGACGTTTCGGCCTCGGCGCCGGGCATCACCGGCGGCTTCATCGACGTCCGCTACACGACCGATACCCTTGATCCGGTCGGCGGGCTGAAGCATGGCAGCGTTTTCAACGTCTTCGCCGGCGGCACCCTCGACGACGGCGCAGGGCTGGTCGACGATTTTGGCGGTGCCACACTCAACGGCGGCGTCGGCGTTCAGCCGGACTGGGCGCGACTCGGATACGCGGAGTTCACTGTCACGGATGCGGGGATGATAGCCTTCCAATTGGAGCCTGGCGCGTTCGAATTCAGCCTGTTCGACACTGGCAACGTCTTATGGGAGGAGGTGGCACTGAGTGACTTGACCCTCAAACTCGTGCCCGCCGCGGTCGTCGACCACCACGTCTTCTACAACAACTCGCGCTTCGACGGCAACGATCCGGTAGCCAATGACCAGGATGATCTGGCCGTCGCCACCGACAAAAGACCGCTGCTGCCGGGTGATCCGGCGGCCGGCTTTGCCAATTACACCAGCTACAGCCGAGGGATCAACGGCGTGATTGTCGATATTGCCGGGCTGGCCGCGACGCCGACGGAGGATGACTTCGAGTTC
>SDBV01006913.1_pt1 | contig 15596 bp, 17 predicted proteins | sample 2277081 | NCBI WGS metagenome assembly SDBV01 (sample SAMN10402039, study PRJNA504765) | marine sediment metagenome | isolation source: marine sediment core GS10_PC15, 223 cmbsf | place: Arctic Ocean: Southern Knipovich Ridge | collected 2010
CCCAGATTGGGGTCACGCGACGCTGCAGAAGCTTTGGCCGAAGGCCAACGCGCAGCTAGGGACCGGAGAGGGCAAGCGATGAAGGTTCGAGCATCCGTGCGGAAGATGTGTAGCAAGTGTCGGATCATTCGTAGGCGTGGCGTGGTTCGCGTCCTCTGCGAGAACCCGAAGCACAAGCAGCGGCAAGGCTAGGAGGCACGGCCATGGCACGAATTGCAGGCGTCGATCTGCCTCGCAGCAAGAGGCTCGAGATTGCGCTGACCTACATCTACGGCATTGGTCGCACGACAGCGCGAGACATCTGCGCGAAGTCGGAGATTGATCCAGCCTCCAAGACGGACGTTCTCTCCGAGGGCGAGGTGGTGCGGCTGCGCGAGATCATCGAGCAGGAGTACAAGGTCGAGGGTGACCTTCGCCGAGAGGTCTCGCAGAACATCAAGATGTTGATGGATATTGGATGCTACCGCGGGCTGCGTCATCGCCGAGGACTGCCGGTGAGAGGACAGCGTACGCACACCAACGCACGGACCCGGAAGGGGCCGAAGAAGACCGTTGCCGGCAAGAAGAAGACGCTGGCGAAGAAGTGAAACTCTTTGAAAAAGGTGGCATGAGTTGAAGAAAGGTGCTCGAAAGAAGGTAAAGAAGAACGTTCAGACCGGAGTTGCGCATATCCAGTCGACGTTCAACAATACCATGATCACGATCACGGACGTCGCTGGGAACGCACTGTGCTGGTCGTCGGCGGGTGGTCAGGGTTTCAAGGGCTCGCGAAAGTCGACGCCCTTCGCGGCGCAGGTCGCTGCCGAAGAGTGCTCCAAGAAGGCGATGGAGCACGGAATCCGGCAGCTCTCGATCTACGTGAAGGGCCCCGGTTCGGGTCGGGAGTCAGCCGTGCGGGCGCTGCAGGCCGCCGGGATCAAGATCACCTTGATCCGCGACGTCACACCGGTCCCGCACAACGGCTGCCGCCCCCCGAAACGGCGAAGGGTCTAGGAGGAGCAGATGGCTCGATACAAGGACGCGGTCTGCCGCCTCTGCCGGCGCGAGGGAACGAAGCTCTTCCTGAAGGGCGATCGCTGCTTTAGCGCGAAGTGTGGAATCGAGCGCCGAGCGTATCCACCGGGCCAACACGGCCAGGGTAGGGCGCGATTCTCCGACTACGGAGTGCAGCTGCGCGAACAGCAGAAGGTCAAGCGGATGTACGGTCTGCTGGAGAAGCAGTTCGCGGAGACGATGAGCCGGGCATCGCGCATGAAGGGGCGGGCGGGAGAGAATCTCCTGGTTCTCCTCGAGCGACGCTTGGACAACGTGGTCTTCAGGATGGGTTTTTCGACCTCTCGCGCCGAGGCGCGCCAGCTCGTGAGACACAGCCACTTCCTCATCAATGGTCGTCGCGCGAGTATTCCGTCGATGCTCGTCAAGGCTGGTGCCGTGATTTCGGTTGCCGAAAAGTCGCGCAAGATCGCGCGAATCGCGGGAGCACTCGAAACGCTGGAGAGCCGCAGCGTCCCTCAGTGGGTGGAAATCAACAAAGAAGCCTTTGAAGGCACCGTGAAGTCGCTGCCTGTTCGCGAAGACATCACGATGCCGATTCAGGAACAGCTGATCGTCGAGTGGTACTCGCGCTGATCGCTCCGACGCAGTCGGATTGGGGGTATTGACCATGCAAGAGCAACTGGTCGCAAGAAATTGGCGTGAACTGATTCGTCCTCGAATGCTCGAGGCGGAAGATTCTCAGACGGAGCGCTACGGGAAGTTTTCCTGTGAGCCGCTTGAGCGTGGCTTCGGCAACACGCTGGGGAACGCGCTTCGCCGCGTGCTTCTCTCGTCCCTTCAGGGTGCGGCAATCAAGTCTGTTCGCGTCGAAGGTGTGATGCACGAATTTTCGTCGATGCCCGGAGTGATTGAAGACATGTGCGATGTCGTCCTCAATCTCAAGGAGGTCCGGATTCGGGTTCATTCCGAGGAGCCGAAGTTGCTGCGCATCCATCGCAAGGGCGAGGGGATCTTGACGGCGAGCGACCTGGTCGCCGACGACCCGACAGTCGAGGTCCTAAACCCGCAGCAGAAGATCGCAACGCTCTCTGCGGAAGCGGACGTCGAGATGGAACTGAGCGTTGGCGTAGGCAAGGGCTATCGACCCGCGGAAAAGAACAAGAGCGAAGACATGCCAATCGGAACGATTCCGATCGACTCGATCTTTTCACCGGTTCGCCGGGTCAACTATACGGTGACTCCCGCTCGCGTGGGACGCGACACGGACTTCGACAAGCTCACGCTCGAAATCTGGACCGACGGGGTCCTCGCACCGGTCGACGCATTGGCGTACGCAGCCAAGATTCTCAAGGAGCAACTCGCGATCTTCATCAACTTCGACGAGCCGGTTGAATCCGTGATTCCGGCCGCCGACGAGCCCGCGCCCTTGAATCCCAATCTCTTCAGGTCCGTCGACGAGCTGGAGTTTTCGGTGCGATCGGCCAACTGTCTGCAGAACGCCAACATTCGTTACATCGGCGAGTTGGTGCAGAGGACCGAAGCGGAGATGCTCAAGACCAAGAACTTCGGGCGGAAGTCGCTCAACGAGATCAAGGAGCTGCTCACGTCGATGAGTCTCGAGTTGGGAACGGCGCTGGACAATTTCCCGGATCGCCCGGAACTCGAAAGAATGCGGGAGCGCGAGTCATAGAATGCGGCATCGAGTCAAGGCGGGAATTCTCGGGCGATCGGCGTCCCATCGGACGGCGATGTACCGAAATCTGGTCACTTCGCTCTTCGAGCACGAGCGGGTCAGAACGACCGACGCGAAGGCCAAGGGTGTTCGAAGCCTCGCGGAGAAGATGATCACGTTGGGCAAGCGGGGAGACCTGCACGCTCGCCGGCGCGCACTGCGCGTCATTCGCAGCCGGGAAGTCGCCGCAAAGGTCTTCGACGATCTGGCCGAGCGCTATCGGGATCGACCGGGCGGCTACACGCGCATCGTGAAGCTCGGGGTGCGACCGGGAGACGCGGCGTCGATGTCCATCATCGAGCTCGTCGGGTCCGGCAAACCCGCTGGCGACGCGCCGAAGGCGGGCAAGAAGGTTGGTGAGAAGGCAGCCAAGAAGGTCGGCGCAAAGGCGGCCAAGCAAGCGGGCGCGAAGGCCACCAAGAAGAGCGCCGGGAGAGCGGCCGCAAAAGCCAAGGCCGAGACCGAGAAGGCGGCCGCCAAGAAGGACTCCGCCACGGCCAGCAAGAAGAAGGCCGCTGCCAAGAAGAAGACCCCGGCGAAGAAGGCGCTCCGCAAAAAGAAGACGGACTGATGCCGGGCCGGGCGGGCAGCTGGTTGCTCGGTGCAGGGGTGGCAGTCGCGACGCTGTTCGCTCTGCTCCTGAACGCCGACACGCCAGCCCCCGTCGGTCGCGGAACGCCGGCGCCGGCGTTCGAACTCCCGCTCGTGGGAGGCGACTCTTCGCTGAGTGTCGAACAATTGCGCGGCAAGGTCGTGCTGCTCAATTTCTGGGCGACCTGGTGCAAGCCGTGCGAAGACGAGATGCCCGCGATGGAGCGCCTGTACCGCGCGCTCGCCGGCAGCGATTTCGAACTGGTTGCGGTTTCGGTGGACGAAGACGAAGCGGTCGTCGACGCGTTTGCGAAGCGCCTGGGACTCTCCTTTCCGATTCTGATGGATTCGACGAAAGAAGTCGCCATTGCGTACCAGACGTTTCGGTTTCCCGAGTCGTTGTTGGTCGGACGCGATGGCGTCGTCTTGGAGCGATACGTGGGCCCCAAGGACTGGGATGCCAAGGCCTATCTGGATCGGATCCGGCGGTTGTTGGCCGACGGCGCGGCTGGCTGAGTCGGGAATCCGGCGGTACGTTTTGCCTTTCGGTTCTCGGGGGGGAAGCGTGAAGCTGCTGCTCATCATTCCGGCGCTGCTCTTGGCGGCGCTGATCTACATCAGCGCGGACCAAGGGACGGGCCTCTCGACCTGGATGCGCGACCGGGACTCTCTCGAGAACTCAGAAAAGCAGATCGCGCGCCTCGAAGCTGAGATCGTTCGCCTGAAGGCCGAGATTGATCGGCTCGGGCGCGACCCCTTCGCGATCGAGCGGGCCATCCGCGAAGACCTCGAGTGGGCCCGAGCCGGTGAAACGGTGGTTCGCCTTCCCGGTGCTCTCGACTCAAATCCCCGATTTCCTTGACGAAATCAGGCCGTACTGCGATCCTCGCCCGGTCGTGAAAGAACGTCTGCAGCAGGAGTTCAGCGGAGCCCTCGAGCGGATCCTCAGATCCGATGCCGAGATCCCCGCGTTTACCCTCGAGGCGCCCCGCAACCCCGATCACGGTGATTTCGCGTGTAATGCCGCGATGTTGCTCGCCAAGCCGCTCAGACAGTCGCCGCGCGAGATCGCCGAGCGCATCGTCGCGGAACTCGGCGTCGGTTCCGGGCTGATCGAGCGCGCGGAGATCGCTGGCCCGGGGTTCGTCAATATCTGGCTGAGCAGGGCCCGCTGGCGCGAGCTGCTGCCCCAGGTCCTCGCGGCCGGACCGCGTTACGGCCATTGCGACGTCGGAGCGCATCGCAGGGTGCAGGTCGAATTCGTCTCGGCCAATCCGACCGGTCCGCTCACCCTGGGCCACGGTCGGCAGGGTGTGCTCGGCGACTGCATCGCGCATCTGCTCGAAGCCTGCGGTTATCGGGTGACGCGGGAGTACTACTTCAACAATGCCGGCCGGCAGATGCGGGTTCTCGGTGAATCCGTTCGCGCCCGCTACCTCGAACAATTGGGTCGCGCCGCGCCTCCCCCCGAGGATGCGCTCGCCGATCCGGAGGCCGAGTGGCCCCAGACCATTGACGGCCTGCCCGTCGTCTTTCCCCGCGACGGCTATCAGGGGCTCTATATCTCCGAGATCGCGGAGACGCTTCGCGCCGAACACGGAGAATCCCTGCTCGACGAGCCCGGAGACGGTTTGTTCCGAACCGTGACCGAAGGGCGCATCTTCGAGGGCATCCGTCGGACCCTCGAGACCATGAGAGTCTCCTTCGACGTCTATGCGGGTGAAGCCGATCTCTACACCGATGGAAAGGTCGAAGAAGCCCTCGAGGAGCTGCGGGCCCGGGATCTCGTCTTCGAATCCGACGGTGCGGTCTGGCTCCGCGCGACGGCGCTCGGCTTGGATCGCGACCGGGTGCTGGTGAAGTCGAGTGGCGAGCCCACCTATTTGCTTCCCGACATCGCCTATCACCGGGACAAGTTCCGGCGCGGCTTCGAAGTCGTCATCGACGTACAGGGCGCAGACCACGGCGACCAGTTTCCGTTCGTGCGCGAGACAGCCGTAGCGCTCGGCTGCCCGGTCGATTCCATCGAGATCGTCATGCACCAATTCGTCACGCTGACACGAGACGGGTCTCAGGTGAAGCAGAGTACCCGGCGGGCTACGTTCGTGACCGTCGACGAGCTGATCGAAGAAGTCGGCGCAGACGTCTTCCGCTTCTTCATGGTCCAGCGCAGGGCGGATGGACACCTCGACTTCGATGTCGATCTCGCGATGGAAGCCGATTGGAAGAAGAACCCTGCGATGTATGTTCAGTACGCCCACGCGCGAACCCACGGGATCGAGCGCAAGGCGAAGGAGCAGGGTGTGGCAATGCCCGACGCGACCAACATCGACGCCGCGGCGCTCGTCTTGCCCGAAGAGATCGAAATCCTCAAGCGGGTGTCGGAATTCCCCGAGGTCGTCGTGCGCGCGGCCGAGAGTCGTGAGCCCCATCACGTCGCCTATTATCTTCGAGAGTTGGCCGGGCTCTGGAATCCCTATGTTCAGGACGGCACCCGCCACCGAGTTTTGTCGGATGATCCCGCGCTCACCCATGCGCGCCTTGGGTTGGCGCTCGCCGTGCGGATTGTACTCGCCAACGGTTTGGAGTTGCTGGGAATTGCGGCGCCGGAGCAGATGTAATGGCAGAGCGAAGATCACGCGAGAGTACTTGGAGGTACGGGTGGCCCTCGATCATTGCGGTCGGCGCGGTGGTGATCGCGGCCGGTTTTGTGGTCGGAGCCATTGCGGGCGTCACCTGGGAAGAGCCGGGGCTGGTGGTCGGGTATCTGAGCGGGCAGACCGAGGGCATTAATTGGGGGGTTGAAGCGGAAGACCCCGAAGCGGGCGGCCTCGCGGCAGATGGCGCGGATCCCGAACCGCCGAGCGTCGCGGCTCCGCCGCCGCTGGGTCTGCGCAAGGCGCCGGATGTCGCGGTTTCGGACCGCGCGAGAAGCGGCGCGGGCGATGCGTCGGCGCGGAAAGCTGCGCCGGCTTCGACGCGGCCGGCCGCAGGGTTCGCGGTCCAGGTGGGCGCATTTTCGGAGAAGAGCGCCGCACGGACGCTCGCGGCTTCTCTGCGCGCGCACGGTTACCCGGTGTATCTGTCTCCGACGCAGGGTGATCCGGCCAGCTGGCGCGTGCGGGTCGGGCCCCTGGGCACGCGGCTGGAGGCTGAAAAAGAGGCGCGTCGGCTCGAGACCACAGAGAAGTTGCCGACCTGGGTGCTGGGCGAAGATTCATGACAGCGCGATGGCTCATCGCGGGTTGCCGGGGGCAGCTCGGGCACGCGCTCGTCGAGCGCCTGGGTGCGGACCCCCACCACGAGGTCGTCGCCGCGGTCGATCGCGAGGAGGTGGATCTCGCCGATCCGCACGCGGTTGCGGCGCTCTTCGACGGGCTCGACTCGACTCCGCCGGACTTCGCAATCAACGCCGCGGCGCGAACCCAGGTGGACTGGTGCGAGCGGAATCCCGAAGAAGCAGAGAAGGGGAATACCGTCATTGCCGGATTGCTCGCCGAGGCGTGTGAGAAGCGCGGGATCCGCCTGGTACATGTTTCGACCGATTGCGTTTTTTCCGGAGACTCGCCGATTGCCTACCGCGAGCAGGACGAGCCCAAACCGCGCTCTGTCTATGGGCGCACCAAGCTGGCGGGTGAGGAGCGAGCTCTGACGATTTCAGCCGATTCGTTGATCGTGCGGACCAGTTGGCTCTTCGGCCGGGGTCGCAATTTCATCGCGAGCATCCTCGCCCAGGCCGAAGAGCGCCGCGCCGGGCGAGCGAGCGGACCGCTGCGCGTGGTGGACGATCAGTACGGGCGTCCCACCTACGCCCACGATCTGGCTGGAGCGATCGTCTACCTCGTAGAGCGCGGGGCGGCCGGCCTCTACCACGTCGCCAATCGCGGAGTGGCAAGCTGGTGGGAGTTGGCGCGCGCGATTCTGGACGAGACCAGCTACGAAGATCTCAGCGTCGAGCGCATTCGCACCGATGAGTTGACGGTGGACGCCCCTCGGCCGATGCGGTCGGTGCTGGATTGTTCGAAGGCCGAGGCACTGGGGGTGAAGATGCGCAACTGGCGGGATGCCGTTGGCGCGTATCTCGCATCCTCGGACACTCCCATTTCGAAAGAGCGAGGGATCGGCTGATGGCTGAAGGGCGCGAGATGAAGCGAATCCTCGTGACAGGCGGTGCGGGCTTCATCGGCTCGCACATCTGTCACCGCCTGCTCGACGAGGGCTGCCAGGTCATCGCCTACGACAACCTGCTCACGGGATCGATGGAGAACATTGCGCCACTGCTCGGTCATTCGCGCTTCGAGTTTCAGCATTACGATGTCACCAACTTTCTCTACGTCGATGGCGACCTCGATGCGATCCTTCACTTTGCGTCGCCCGCAAGCCCCGCGGACTTCGAGCGTCTCCCGATCGAAATTCTGAAGGTGGGATCGCTTGGCACCCACAAGACACTGGGGCTCGCGAAGGCAAAGAACGCGCGATTGCTGTTGGCGAGCACATCCGAGTGCTACGGCGATCCACAGGTGAATCCACAGCCCGAAACGTATTGGGGCAACGTGAACCCGATCGGGATCCGGGGCGTCTACGACGAGGCCAAGCGCTTCGCGGAGGCGATGACGATGGCCTATCACCGTCATCACGGTGTCGACGTTCGGGTCGTTCGGATCTTCAACACCTTCGGACCGCGCATGCAGATCGACGACGGTCGCGCGATCCCGAATTTCTTCCGACAGGCGATCCGGGGAGAGAACCTCACCCTCTTCGGAGATGGTTCGCAGACGCGGTCGTTCATGTATGTCGACGACCTCGTCGAGGGACTGTGGCGGCTGCTCCGATCGAGCTACGTCGGACCCGTCAATATCGGCAACCCGAACGAGATGACGCTGCGCGCCATGGCGGAGAAGGTCATCGAGATCACCGGCAGCGCGAGCTCGATCGAGATGATGCCGCTTCCCCCCGACGATCCGAAGGTGCGGCGACCGGATATTTCGCTCGCCCAGAAGGTTCTTGATGGATGGGAGCCGAAGGTTTCGATCGAAGAGGGTCTGCGCAGAACGCGCGACTATTTCATCGAGGCCCTGTCCGAACGGAGCGCGTCGAATCGCGAAGAGCCGAGCCAGTGACCGATCCGCAGTACATACGCAACTTCAGCATCATCGCTCACATCGACCACGGCAAGAGCACGTTGGCCGATCGTCTGCTCGATGCGACGGGCGCCCTCAACGCGCGGGAGAAGCGCGCCCAGTTCCTCGACAAGATGGATCTGGAACGCGAGCGTGGAATCACCATCAAGGCGCAATCCGTCCGCATGTACTACACGGCTGCGGATGGATCGGAGTACGTGCTCAATTTGATCGATACCCCGGGGCACGTCGACTTTTCCTACGAAGTGTCGCGAGCCCTGCAGGCTTGCGAAGGCGCCGTACTGGTGGTCGACGCCGCGCAGGGCATCGAAGCCCAGACCATTGCCAACGCCTACATGGCCGTCGACGCGAACCTCGAAATCATTCCCGTCGTGAATAAGATCGACCTGCCGTCCGCGGACCCGGACCGGGTGGCCGAGGAGATCGAGGAGGTCGTTGGGCTCGACGCCGCGGACGTGCTGCCGGTTTCGGCGAAGGAAGGAAAGGGGATCTCCGAATTGTTGGAGCGCATCGTGAAGGATGTGCCGCCGCCTCGCGGCGATCCCAGTGCGCCGCTGCGGGCGCTGGTTTTCGACTCATGGTTCGATTCGTATGTGGGTGTGGTGATGTTGGTGCGGGTGGTGGATGGCCAGCTCGCGAAGGGCTCGCGGATCCTGATGATGACCGGTGGCAGCGAGCACGATGTTCAGATACTCAATCTCGTCGATCCGCACCCTCGCAAGGTCGAGTCTCTGGGAGCGGGCGAAGTGGGTCTGGTGATCGCCGGCATCAAGAGCCTCGAGGACGTCCAGATCGGAGATACGCTCACCGGCGCCGCGCGTCCAGCTGCAGAGAGACTGGAGGGTTTTCGGGTCGTCAAGCCGATGGTCTTCGCGGGTCTGTATCCGGTGGATTCCGAGGATTACGAGGACCTGAAGGCGGCGCTCCAGAAGCTCTGCCTCAACGATTCGTCACTTCACTACGAGCCCGAGACGAGCGCGGCGCTCGGGTTTGGGTTTCGCTGTGGCTTCCTCGGGTTTCTTCACAACGAGATCGTTCAGGAGCGCCTCGAGCGCGAGTACAATCTGAATCTGATCAGCACGGCTCCGACCGTTCGCTACCGCGTCGTGCTGCAGACGGGGGATGCGATCGAGATCGAGAGCCCTGCCGCGCTTCCGTCCCCCGACGCCGTGAAACAAATCGAAGAGCCCCTGATCCTCGCGACCATCCACGTGCCGGTGGATTACGTCGGCGCGGTGCTCGCGCTCTGCCAGGAGCGTCGCGGAGTCCAGCGCGACATGACCCATCACCGCTCCAGGGTGCAGCTGAGCTACGAGCTACCCCTGAGCGAGGTCGTCCTCGATTTTCACGACCGGCTCAAGAGCGTGACGCGAGGTTACGGCTCCTTCGACTACGAGCTCGCCGGCTATCAGCCTGCCGACCTCGTCAAGCTCGACATCCTCGTCAACGGGGAGTCGGTCGATGCGCTGTCTCTGATCGTTCATCGCGACAAGGCCTATGGGCGCGGATCCGATCTCACGCGCAAGCTCAAGGAGTTCATCCCGCGCCAGATGTACGAAGTTGCCATTCAGGCCTCGATCGGGGCGCGGGTCGTCGCGCGCACCACCGTCAGGGCGTTGCGCAAGAACGTGACCGCCAAGTGCTACGGTGGTGACATTACGCGCAAGCGCAAGCTGCTCGAGAAACAGAAAGAGGGCAAGAAACGCATGAAGAAGGTGGGGTCTGTGGAAATTCCGCAGGAAGCATTCCTCGCGGCCCTCAAGATTGGAGACAATTGAGGTTGAAGGCGAAGGAAGAGACGACGAGCGCCGAAACAGAGAACTCCGAGCAGCACGCGAAGGGTGGTTTCTGGGAGCAGGTCACCACGTTCGGGCTCGCCATCCTGATCGCGCTCTGCGTGCGGCAGTTCGTCATCGAGCCGTTTCGGATCCCCTCTGGGTCGATGTTTCCGACCCTGTTGATCGGCGATCACCTTTTCGTCAACAAATTCGTCTACGGGCCGAAGATCCCCTTCAGCGACATACGCCTGCCGGGATTCCGCAAACCGGAGCGAGGTGAGGTGGTCGTCTTCACCGTCGCGAAGCGGGGAGGAGACACTTTTCCCGCCGATCGCGAACCCCAGCTGCCGCGCGAAGAGTTCGTCAAACGCATCATCGGGTTGCCGGGCGATGAGATCGATTTTCGCAACGGAAAGTACTACATCAACGGAGAGCTGATCGAGGTCGAATCGCTCGGCGAAGTCTTCGACGACCCGAACGGGATGCGCCTCGATGTGAGCGAGGTTTCCCTCGGGCCACGCACATTCAAGACCCTCGACGATCCCTACAATCCCGGCCCGACGCGAACCACGGACGGCGCGCCCGTCGCGTGGCCGATTCGGGTCGAGGAGGGGCGTTACTTGATGCTCGGCGACAACCGCGACCACTCCAAGGACGGCAGGGTCTGGGGAACCGTGCGACTCGCCGAAATCAAGGGGCCGGCCCTCATCATCTACTGGTCTTGGAACTTCAACGGGGGTTGGCTGGAGGTGCTCAATCCCGTGACATGGTTTACGGTCGAGAAGCGCTGGGGACGCGTCGGAGATTCTTTGAACTGAGGCCCCGCGGCGCCATTTGACTGGAGCCATTTGGGAGGTATCCTCCCGCCCGCATTCAGGCTCTTTTAATTCCGTCCGGTGAGGCGGAGAAAGTGCGGTCGTGACCTCCCAGCAACCCGACACCCAGCCGAATTCCAGCGCGCCGAGCGGCGGCCGCGTCGTGATGGACGACGTCGCGATCCGCCGCGCCCTGACGCGCATCGCACACGAAGTCCTCGAGCGCTGCGAAGATCTCGAACGCCTCTACCTGGTCGCGATTCCGAATGGTGGGGTGCCGCTCGCACGCCAGCTCGCCGCCAATTTCAAGCAGATCGCAGACGTCGACGTCATCGTCGGGATTCTCGATACCACACTCTACCGCGATGACCTCAAGCTCAAGGGCGAGCGGCCCCTGTTGCGCGAGACCGAGATGCCCTCCGCGGTAGACGATCGAGTGGTGATCCTGGTGGACGATGTGGCGAAGACCGGGCGAACGATTCGCGCGGCGATGGACGCTCTGATGGACTTCGGAAGACCGAGTTCGGTCCAGGTCGTGGGATTGGTGGATCGCGGTCACCGCGAGCTGCCCATCAGGCTGGACTACGTGGGCAAGAACGTCCCCACCCAGCCGCACGAATTGGTCCGGATGAGCGGGCAGGGCGGCGACCTCGAGGGACCGCTCGAGATCGTGGTGATGCCCGCTGAGCCCGATAGTGAAGGGGGCGCGCGGTGATCGGAAGAGACCTGTTGGGCATCGAGGATCTCGATCGCACGGATATCGAGCGCATCCTCGAGACTGCCGAACACATGAGCGAAGTTGGCAGGCGCGTCGTCAAAAAAGTCCCGACGCTGCGCGGGCGAACGATTGTGAATCTCTTCTTCGAGTCCTCGACTCGCACGAAGGCGAGCTTCGAGATCGCCGGAAAACGGCTTTCCGCTGACGTGATCAACTTTTCCCCTTCCTCGTCGAGCCTGAAGAAGAGCGAGAGCATTCTGGATACCGCGCGCACGCTCGACGCGATGGACCCCGATGTCGTGGTGGTTCGGCACGCTGTCGCGGGTGTTCCAAAACAGATCGCCAACGTGCTCGCCGCACCCGTCATCAATGCGGGTGACGGAGCGCACGAGCACCCCACCCAGGCGTTGCTCGACCTGCTCACCGTCAAACTCGAGAAGGGCCACATCGATGGACTGACCGTGGCGATCATTGGAGACATCCTGCATTCGCGGGTTGCGCGCTCGAACATCTACGCGTTTGGCAAGATGGGCGCGGATGTTCGCATCGCCGCCCCTCCATCGATGATTCCCGCGGCGGTCGAGGCGCTCGGGGTGAAGGCTTTTACGTCTTTGAGAGAAGCGATCGAGGGTGCCGACGTCGTGATGGCGCTGCGAATTCAAAACGAGCGGCTCTCGGGAACCTATTTTCCGAGTCTGAGAGAGTACTCGGCGACCTTCGGGATCGACCGCGAGAAGCTGAAGTTCGCGAAGCAAGACGCGATTGTCATGCATCCCGGTCCGGTCAACCGTGGCGTCGAACTCTCCCACGATCTGACCGATCACCGCCCGAGCGTGATCCTCGACCAGGTGCGCAATGGCGTCGCGATCCGGATGGCGGTCCTCTACCTCATTTCCGGTCGCCCGCAGGAAGGTGAACCGAAGGTCGGCCTCGAGAGTGGAGGGCGAGAGTGAGCGAACGGCGAATCTGGATTCGGGGAGCGCGCGTCCTCGATCCGGCCGCAGAGCGGGATGAACCCGGTGACGTGCTGATCGAAGGCGGTGTGATCGCGGCCGTCGGTGTGGGGCTCGACGCAGGTGACGCCGAGGTGATCGAAGCGAACGGGGCCTGGGTTGCCCCGGCCTTCGTAGACCTCCACGCCCACCTGCGCGAGCCCGGTCAGGAATACAAAGAGGACATTGCGTCGGGCGGTCGATCCGCTGTGGCCGGCGGATTTGCGGCGGTCGCCTGCATGGCGAATACCCAGCCGGTGAACGACGACCCCGCGATGACGGGCTTCATCCTCGACCGCGCCAAGCAGGACTCACCGGCGCGTGTCTATCCCATCGCGGCCGCGACCCGCGGCCTCGAGGGCGCCGTGATGACCGAGATGTGCGCACTCGTCGAAGCGGGCGCCGTGGCTTTCAGCGACGATGGCAAGACGATCATGGACGGTGGCGTCATGCGGCGTGTTCTCGAGTACTCACGACTCGTTGCTGCCCCCGTGATCACGCATGCTGAGGACCGCTACCTCGTCGCCAACGGTGTGGTCAATGAGGGCCCGGTTTCGACGAAGCTTGGATTGCCCGGCAATCCCGCCGTCGCAGAAGATGTTCTCGTCGTGCGCGATCTGATGCTCGCGGAATTAACGGGTGCACACCTTCACGTCGCACACGTTTCGACCCGGGGCGCTGTTGCGGCCATCCGTCAGGCGCGAGATCGAGGCGTGCACGTCACCGCAGAAGTAACACCCCATCACCTCACCCTGACCGACGAAGCGGTTCTCACGTATGACACTAATACCAAAGTGTCGCCTCCGCTCAGATCAGCGGCGGACACCCTCGCGTGTCGTGAGGGGCTCGTCGACGAAACGATCGACGCCGTTGCGACTGACCACGCCCCGCACGCGGTCCACGAGAAGGATCTCGAATTTACGGAGGCGCCACCGGGCCTGATCGGATTCGAGACCGCGTTTCCAGTCGTGCTCGATCTCGTACGCAGCGGCGAGTTGAGTCCGCTCGAACTGATGCGCCGCCTCTCTACGAATCCCGCGAGGATCCTCAAACGCCCCGGAGGCAGTCTCGAGATCGGAGCGCCCGCGGACATCGCGATCCTTGACCCCAATACGAGCTGGACCTATGACCCCGCAAAGGGTTATTCAAAGAGTCGCAACTCGCCCTGGACGGGCCAGACCCTGACGGGGCGCGCGATTGCGACGATCGTTGGGGGCCGGCTGGTCTACGATGTCGAGCGCGGTGTGCTCTACCCGTGAGAGGGAAGCTTCCCGATCCCGCGCGGCTCGCTCTTTCGGATGGCACCATCTTTCGCGGCCACGCGTTCGGCGCGCGTGGCGTCGGTGCGGGCGAAGTCGTTTTCAACACCAGCATGTTGGGCTATCAGGAGATCCTCTCGGATCCCTCCTACGCGGGCCAGATCGTCGTGATGACCTACACGCAGATCGGAAACGTGGGCACGAATCCCGAAGACGACGAGGCGATTCGGCCGTTCCTTCGGGGGTTCGTGGTCAAAGAGGTCTTCGAACCGAGCAACTGGCGCTCGCGGGAAAGCCTCGATGCCTACATGAAGCGACACGGCGTAACCGGAATCTCGGGAATCGATACCCGCGCGCTCGTGCGGCGGATTCGAGATGGTGGTGCGCAGGTTGGCCTATTGAGCACGGATCCCGAGCCGGACGAAGCCGAGTTGGTGGCGCGCGCGAAGCAGGAGCCCGGCCTCGACGGGCGCGATCTCGTGGCAGACGTCACCTGCAGCGAACCCTATCCGTGGACCGAAGGTCTGTGGCAGGGCGTGTCCGGACAGCTACCCCGCGCAGCTCGGCCGAGCCCCGTGCTTCGCGTGGTTGCCTACGACTTCGGGGTGAAGCGCAACATCCTCCGACAACTCGTCGCGCACGGTTTCGACGTCACGGTTGTTCCCGCTCGAACGTCGTGGCAGGACGCGTTGGCGTACGAGCCCGACGCGATCTTCCTCTCCAACGGACCGGGTGATCCCGCCGCGGTTGCCGGTGTGCAGGACGCGGTGCGCGAACTCGCGGCCCGCAAGCCGCTGTTCGGAATTTGCCTCGGTCATCAGATTCTTGGCCTTGCGCTCGGCGGCAAGACGATCAAGTTGAAGTTCGGCCATCACGGAGGCAATCAACCCGGTCAGGATCTTTCGACCGGCAAGGTCGCGATCTGTGCCGAGAACCACGGTTACGCGGTGGACGCAGACTCACTCCGCAAGGCGGGAGTACCCGTCGAGATCACCCATGTCAACCTGAACGACGGCACCGTCGAGGGACTCGCGCACACCGAAAAGCCGCTGTTCTCGGTTCAATACCACCCTGAATCTTCACCGGGACCTCACGATGCGAGCTACTTCTTCGGTCGATTCCGGGAGATGGTGGCGCGCCACAAGGCTGGCGAAACGGTCACCGGCGCCGCGATCGCGAGCGGGCGCCCAGCGCCTGCGAACTGACGCCGAGGATTCCAGATTGCCCAAACGCGAAGACATCCAGACGATCCTCGTGATCGGGTCGGGACCGATCGTGATCGGCCAGGCCTGCGAGTTCGACTATTCGGGCACCCAGGGTTGCAAGGCGCTGCGCGAAGAGGGCTACCGCGTCGTGCTCTTGAACTCCAACCCCGCGACGATCATGACCGATCCCGAGACCGCCGACCGCACCTACGTAGAGCCGATGACCGTCGAGAGTCTCGAAAAGATCATCGCGCGCGAGCGACCGGATGTGTTGCTTCCCACGCTCGGAGGGCAGACGGCCCTCAATCTGGCCGTCGATCTCTGCGAGCAGGGCGTGCTCGAGCGCTACGGCGTCGGTCTGATCGGTGC
>SDBV01006914.1_pt1 | contig 15596 bp, 15 predicted proteins | sample 2277081 | NCBI WGS metagenome assembly SDBV01 (sample SAMN10402039, study PRJNA504765) | marine sediment metagenome | isolation source: marine sediment core GS10_PC15, 223 cmbsf | place: Arctic Ocean: Southern Knipovich Ridge | collected 2010
GCGCTTCTTCCCGGCCGATACATTTGAAGCCGTGATAAACGAGAGGGGGAACCTGGACCAGGATCGGATTGTGATCCCCGGCAAAAAACTCATTGACTTCCCCACGCGTCGGAGAGTCTTCCCTCGAATCGTAGAGGACGATTTTCATCATTCCTTTGATGGCGACGAGGTGATCGGTCTGGGTCTTGTGGTAGTGCCAGGCCTTGACCACGCCGGGGAACGCGGTCGTCAGATAAATTTGACCGAACTTCAGAAACAGATCCTCGTCAGACCGAAGAATCTCCATCAACCGGCCCCGCTCGTCGGGAATAAACCGCAACTGTTTAATTTGAACTCCTGCGATCATTGTTTCTTCCTGTAAAGTATTGAAATTGGGAAGCCTTTCCTGTGAAAACCGCTACATTATAGGGTTGCCGTGGAAGGCTGTCAAAGAATTGTCCGAGGACTTCCCTCAAAAATTTCGCAGTTTCGAAGGCATGAAGAACCTCTCACAAATCATCACAGGATCGCCATGACTCCACCGGCAGGACAACGCCGGAGGCGTTGCGGGCTGTAGCCGGGGGCAAGCGACGCGCAGCCCCCGGACCCCGAATCGAATATGGAGCCTACCCCGTAGGGGTAGAGGGATGATGGGTCTGTGCCCTACCCCTGCGGGGTAGCAGATGGATGGGGCGTCCCAATACCAGGGGTTGCGCTTCGCTGACCCCTGGCTAAAACCCGCACCCGCTTCGCGGGAAGATCGGCCAAAGGACCTCTCGTTCCCAAGTTGAACTTGGGAACGAGAGGGAGGGTTTTAGCCATTACACTTCCATCCTGTCGTAATACACATCCCCTAAATATCTTATGCCTTCAAACTCAGCGTTTTTGGGGGAAGTCCTAATTGTCTTGGTTCCGGGCCTCGGTTGACACCGATCCGCCCGGCTGTTAGACTGCCGTCACATCGACTTTCTTATCCGTCCCAATCGGCCGTTCCCGATGATTCTGACTGTCACCCTCAACCCTTGCCTGGACGAGACGCTGTTCCTGCGCGAAGGCAGGGAGGGCGATATTCGCCGTCCCGAGGAAATGACCGTGGCCGCCGGAGGCAAGGGAAACAATGTGGCACGTGCGATCCGTCGCTATGGCGGGGCAGTCGAGTCCGTGGTCACCCTTGCAGGACATACGGGCCGGCGCATACACGATCTGATTGCCGGTTCGGACGAGGTGACGTGTCATCCGATTTGGGTGGAGGGCGAATCCCGGACGATCTGGACGATCGTCGAGAAACAAGCCTCCACGCAAACTGTTTTTTTTGAGGATGGGCCGCCGATTCAGGCGAATTCCATGGAGGAATTGTTGCCGATTTGGCCGGAACTTGTTTCAAAGGCCGAAATCGTTGCGATTTGCGGGAGTCTTCCCCCCGAAACCTCCTCAGAAATCATCGTCGATCTGATCCGGTCGGTCAAAGAATCCGACCGAAAGGTGTTCCTTGATTCCAGCGGAGAGGCCTTGAAGGCCGGCATTCAGGCCGTGCCGACCTGCGCTCGCATCAATGTCGAGGAAGGGCGGTCGCTGTTCGGGCCGGCCGAGAACCCAACAGTAGATTACGCGCAGAAACTTCGAAGCGAAGGAATCGAACAGGTCATCGTCTCGGACGGGGAACGGGGAGCTGTATTTTTGTTCGGCGATGAGGGATATTTCGCGGCGCCGCCTTCTGTAAACTCTGTGAATCCAGTCGGATCGGGCGACGCGATGACGGCCCTGGTATTAATAGGGTTGACTGAAACGTGGCCTTTGGAAAAGATTATTCGGAATGCCGTGGCCGCCGGGGCTTCCAACGCCATGAAATGGAAGGCCTGCGACTTTGAACCGGATGAGGTGGACCGGCTGTCGCCCGCAGTCACCATCCAATCCCTGACGAATGGGAGGATCCCAGCTTGAGCAAAAAGAACCCAGATGAAAAAGTCGCTCGCGGTGTTTCAATTGGAATTGTCGTCATTTTGATGGTCGGGGCGGCCCTCCTTGGGTCGGGGATTACCTTGACCTTGGTGTCTTCGAGGGCTCCGGAACCTGAGGCCGTTTCCTCGTTCTCCCAGGAGCCGATCACGGGCATCGTCAATGCCCATGAGCACATCCAGTCCAGGAAGGAAGTTCCGGGGCTGTTGAAGGCCATGGAAATGGTTGGCGTGGAGAAGACCGTGCTGGTGGGGAGCTCCTGGTTCACAATTACTCTGCGGGGAGGCTTCGTCCGCCATGACGAGAACAACCAGGAGATCCTGGAAATTGCGAAGCTGTATCCCGACAAATTCATCCCGTTTGTGACGATGGATCCGGAAGACCCTGAAAAGCTGGAGAAGTTGAAGAAGTATGTGGAGGCGGGAGCCTGCGGGTTGAAGCTATACAGCGGCCACGGCGGCAAGACACAGGTTCAGCCGTTCCATCCGCTGCCGCTGGACGACCCGGGGATGATGGAGGTTTATGCGTACTGCCAGTCGGTGAATATCCCTATCCTGCTTCACATCAATTTCTGGGAATTCGGGGAGGAATTCGAAAGGGTCCTGAATGCATTTCCGGAGCTCATTATCATTGGGCCGCATTATTGCCTCTCCTCCAATTCGGACAGCCGGATAAAGAACCTCAAGCGCTTGTTGGACACTTACCCGAATCTGTATACGGATTTGAGCTTTGGCTCCGAGAATATCCAGATTCAGGGAATGAGGAACCTTTCGAAGGCTCCCAGACGATACAGGGATTTCTATTACGAGTACGGAGACCGAGTCCTCTACGGGACGGACCTCGTGGTGACGAATCATCCGAAGAAAACCGTCGCGTACATGGCGCAGGTCATGCAGGCGTACCGGGATTTTCTTGAAAAGGACAAATACCGGCTCTTCCTCATTCCCGAGGAGGAGTTGAACGGGATTTATCTGGACAGGAAGACATTACGGAAGGTGTATTCCGAGAACTTCGAGCGGATTATGTCGGAGGTCCCGAATTACCGGAAGCAGATGGAACTGGCAGGGTAGTACTCTGCCAACTTTGTCTTATTACAGTTCCGGACAGATGAGTGCACAAACCGTTGTGGATGCGACAAGAATGTGCTTCAAGGGATGTCTTAAGCGGTTCGACCGCCCCGGAGGGGCGCACGAAAGTAGCCTGGGGTGGAGTTCGCCCCGGGCGAACGGAACCCCAGGTCCACGATGCATCCCTTGACGCGCCCCGGAGGGGCGCACGAGATCGTTGTTTTCAAAGTTATTGCTGAGATGACAGGCCATTGTGTGCGTCCGCCCCTCCGGGGCGGAGGATAGGGGGGCGACCTGGACCCCGGGTTCCGTCCCGCTGGAAGCGGGACTCCACCCGGGGCTACTTGCGCCTGCCCCTCCGGGGCAACGAATCTATTCAGCTCTGTCCTCCGGTGCAACCAGGAAACTGAAACCAAACCTCCGTTATTTGTTCACGTATCTCTGGGAACTGTACTCAGCGAGTAGACAATCTGGTTTCCCGTTAGTGCTCGTGCTCGTAATCGTCATCGAGGTTTCGTCATCGGTTTGGAGCACAAGCACGAAATTATCTCCGCCGACATCATCCAAAGATTCAATGCTGACAAGATAGTAGATACCGCCAAAGGGGTGTTTAATCGATTAGCACGTCGGCAACAGTCATCGCCATCAAGGTCAAGGAGATTACGCCGTTTATATTGAAGAAGGCGACATTGATCCGCGATAAATCGCCGGGCCGGACCAGCGAGTGCTCATAAACCAGCGCAGCGGCGGTCACGGCGACACCCACCCAGAAAAGCAGCCCACACCCCACAAGAATTCCCAACCACACTAATATCCCGACCATCAACAGATGAAGCGCGCTCGACACGATGAGCGCTGGTCGGACGCCGATGCTTTTCGGGAGTGAGAAGAGCCGTTGGGTCCGGTCGAATTCCAGGTCTTGCAGCGAGTAGAGAATGTCGAATCCGGCTGTCCAGCAAACAACCGCGACGCAAAGGAGGATGGGCGGGATTCCGATGTCGCCCCGAACTCCGATCCACGCCCCCACCGGGGCGATTCCCAGGCAGAGCCCCAACACCAGGTGTGAGAACGAAGTGAAGCGCTTGGTGTAGGAATACAGACAGACGATTGCGAGCGCTACAGGAGAGAGCGTCAGGGCCAGCCGGTTCAACATGCCCGCCCCCACGACAAAACTTGCGGCGCTGACAAGAATAAATACGCGGACAAGGCCGCGCGAGACCAGCCCGCGCGGGAGGGCCCAACCGGCAGTGCGAGGGTTGAGGGCGTCGATATCGGCGTCGACCAGCCGGTTGAAAGCCATCGCCGTGCTGCGGGCGGAAACCATACACACGACGATCCAGAAAAGCTGCCTGGTGGTCGGCAGGCCGTCCGCCGCCAGGAAAGCCGACATAACAGCAAAGGGCAGCGCGAAGATGCTGTGAGGAAACTTGATCATCTCGAGGATGATCCCGATCTTCGCGAGGATTCCGTGGGGTTTTTGGGCGATCTTTGTTTGGGGCATCTTAGCGATTCACGGGCACGCAGCCGCGCGTCCGTATCTGGCTCTATTACTCCACTTCATTTTCCACTGTCATCCTGAGTGAAGCGAAGGATCTTTCCCCGCTGATCACTTTGCGGCTGGGAAAGATTCTTCGCCACGCCAGAAGCGTGGCTCTGAATGACACTGAGAGCGGAACGCACCGCCGTTAGTCTTTCTGTAGCCCCTTCCACCTCTCAACAAGGTCGGAGGAGATTCCCAGGCGATCGAGCACGCGCATCACGATGAAATCGACGAGGTCCTCGACCTTCTTGGGCCGGTGGTAAAAGCCCGGTGCGGCGGGCAGGATGACCGCGCCGGCGCGCGCGAGCCGTGTCATATTCTCAAGGTGGATCAGTTGCAGGGGGGTCTCCCGCGTAACCAGGACCAAGGGCCGCCGCTCTTTCAGATTCACATCCGCTGCCCGCTCGACGAGATTGCCCGACAGGCCGCCTGCGATCCGGCCCAGTGTCCCCATGCTGCACGGGACGACCGCCATCCCGCGGACGGCAAAGCTGCCGCTGGAGATGGGCGCGGCCAGGTTGTTCAGGGGATGGTAGACGACGTGCGGGGAATCCTTGCCGAGGAGGGCCGACACGGCGCACTGGTCTTCCGGCACGGAGATATCCAGTTCCTGGCGGATATTGATCCGCGCTTCGTTCGTCACCATCAAATGGGTTTCGATTCCCAGCTCGTCCAGCACTTGCAGCATGCGCACGCCGTACGTCGCGCCGCTGGCGCCGGTGATCGCAAGGACGATTCGTTCCGTTTCAGCCATGACTTGATTCCTTAACGAGTAGGGTTGGACAAGACTTTATTTGAACCACAGAGGACACAGAGAACACAGAGAAGGCTCTGTTTCGAAAAAGACCATCTGCGTTTATCTGTGTTCATCTGTGGACCGTTTCGATCTGTTCGGTTTCCTCTATTTCTCCCCCCGATAACACACCACCATACCAAACGTAAGCGGAAAGGGCTGCACGTCTTGCCAGCCGGCGCGCTGCATCGCGGCGCAGATTTCCCGGGGTTTGGGGAATTGTTCGATGGAGTCGCGCAAATAGGTGTATGCGTTTGCGCGAAAGTTGCTCAGAATTCCGCCGATCCAGGGCATGATGTACCTCAAATAGGGAACAAACAGCACGCGCAACAACGCGTTTTCAGGCGGGGCGAATTCGAGGATGACGGCGCGGCCGCCGGGGCGCGTGACGCGGTGCATCTCTTTCAGGCCCGCTTCAAGATCCACAAAGTTCCGTACGCCGAAGGCGACTGTGACGCAGTCGAACGACCCGTCAGGGAACGGAAGACAGAGGGCATCGCTTTCCAGCAGCTTGAGTCGCCTCTCCCCTCTCTGTGTCGCCTTGGATCTCGCAAGCTCGAGCATAGGACGGCTGAAATCGACTGCAGTTGCCCGTCCGTCAGAGTTCAGCCGCTTCAAAAAGGCGAATGCGAGGTCGCCGGTTCCAGCGCAGAGGTCGAGAACATGGGCATCGGGAGCGATTTCGCTGAGTTCGGCGGCTTTCGACCGCCATCGACGGTCGGTGTTCAGGCTGAGGAAGTGATTCAGGAAGTCGTACCGGTGCGCGATGGAAGAGAACAGCTCGCGAATCGAGTCTCTCCCCCGCTCACCGGCCAAAGTCTTGACCGTGGAACTGACATCGTTCCTTTCTTCCAAGACAGGATTAGCAGGATGGGCAGGATTTTTCACTCTTTACTTCATGGGGGAAATCCGCCTGAGGCGGATTATCCCCCAAACCCCCTTCCTGAAAAACCGGTAATGATTCTTTCAATCTCCACTCTTTTCCTCAGTTCTCTGTGCTCTCTGTGCCCTCTGTGGTTAGATTATCCTGTTCATCCTGTCCATCCCTGTTTCATTTCTGTAGATCCCCCAACCCGTAATCATCCCACCGCTGTTGGACGAGCTTGATGATGTCGTCGGACATGACCTGCTCTTCGGGCCATTTCTCGGTGAAGCCTTCCTCGGGCCATTTGCGTGTCGCGTCAATGCCCATCTTGGAGCCCACGGTCCGCCAACCGCAGGCGTGATCGAGCTGATCCAGCGGCCCTTCGACAAACGTGATGTCCCGCTTCGGATCGATGTGATTCCCCATGACGAATAAGACCTCGTCCTGGTCCTGGACATTCACGCCTTCATCGACCACGACGATGATTTTCGTCAGGGCCATCTGTCCCATTCCCCAGATGGCGTACATGACCTTTTTCGAGTGGTATGGGAAGGATTTCTTGATGGAGACGAACAGGAAATTGTGGAAGATGCCGAACATGGGGAGGTTGATGTCGACGACTTCCGGCAGGGTCATCTTGATCATCGGCAGGAAAAGCCGTTCCGTGGCCTTGCCCATGTATAGGTCTTCCATCGGCGGCTTTCCGACGACGATCGTGGGGTAGACGGGATTCTTCCGGTGGGTGATGCAGGTCACATGGAAGACGGGGAAGTCCTGAATGGGCGAATAGAATCCTGTGTGATCGCCGAAGGGACCTTCGGGCCGCTTCGGCTCTTCCGGATCCACATAGCCCTCGATGACGATCTCCGCGCCGGCGGGAACCTCCAGGTCGATGCTCTTGCACTTGACGAGCCGGACATTGTCCTTCCGGAGAAATCCCGCAAACATTATTTCGTCGACATCGGGCGGCATCGGCGCGCTGGAGGAATAGGTCAGGGCCGGGTCTCCGCCCAGGACCGCCGCCAATTCGAGCTTCTTGCCAAGCTTCTTCGCCTCCTGATAGTGCCGCGCGCCGTCGTGGTGGATGTGCCAGTGCATCCCGGTTGTTTTCTCGTCGTAGACCTGCATTCGATACAAGCCGATGTTCCGCACGCCGGTGGCCGGGCTTCTGGAATGAATCTGGGCCAGGCTGATAAATGGGCCGCCATCCAACGGCCAGGCCTTGATAATCGGAATATCGTTCAATGAAAGTTCATCCGGTCCCTTGACCACTTCCTGGCAAATTCCACTGCCTACGGTCTTGGGAATGAATTTCCGGAATCCGGCGAACTGGGCGACCTTGCGGACTTTTTCCCGGAGGGTTTGTGGCGGATCGGTTCGGATCAGGCTTTGGATTTCTTTCGCCACATCCTCTATTGATTCCGTTCCCAGCGCCATCGCCATCCGCTTCCAGGAACCGAAAGCGTTGATCAGGACGGGCATCCGGCTCCCTTCAACATTCTCGAAAAGCAACGCCGGGCCGTGGGCTTTGCAGACGCGGTCGGCTATCTGGCATATCTCAAGGTCTCTGGAGACGGAGGCGCGGATGCGCCTCAGCTCGCCGGCCTGTTCCAAGGCGGCGATAAAATCCTGCAAGTGCGCGTAAGCCATTTCCATTTCCTCCGATTCGCGGGTATAGGGCGGATTATACGGGATTCAGGACCCCTTTTCACCTTGCATTCCGTCGAGAGAGGCATGAATTACTGAGGTTTTTTGATATGGATCGTCCCCGAACCGGAGCTTTACTGGAATGTGGGCGATTGTGTGATGAACGAATACCTCCCCTATTGCACCGCCCGGACGCTTCGAGAGCTGATTGAAGCCGTGTCTGAATTGACCGCCCCCGTTGCGACGGCCCGCTGAGACCCTCTCCTCGTTTTCCCTGACTCCGTGCCCGACAAGACAAGATTAAGGGAGAGGGATACGTGTATCTGGTGTGAGTCAGGAGGAATCAACTGCATTGAACCGGCTGAATTTCGCGAAACGGTTTTTTCGGGATCGGAACGGGAATCCATGGAAGCCGTGGGATTACCAGGTGGAATCACTCTGCTCGGACACAGAACGAAAAGTGCACCGGGACGGGCGGGATGTCGGGAAGACGACGGAAATCGAGATCGTCATTCTCTGGGCGGCCGCAACGCTGCGCAATTCCTCCGCCATGATCTGCACGCAGCGGGAGAATCATCTTTTCCCAATCATGGAACGGATCATTCGTCGCATCGATCAATTTCAGGAAGGGGACAGCCATTGGGTATCCAAGGGCAGGCCGTCAAAACTTGTGGAAAAGAAGCGATCTCCCTCGTACTTCCTTCGTTTTGACAACGGTTTCGAGCTGTGGGGGCGCATTGCGGGGCCTCATGGCGTCAATTTCCAGGGGATGCATGTGGATTGGCAGTTGGTCGATGAAGCGCAGGAGATGAGCGACGAGGCCTGGGGGGAGTTGTACCAGGCGCTCAATTCCGGCGGGAAACGTTGGGTCTACGGAGTTCCGAACGGCCTGCGAAATACCTTTTACCGCATGACACAGATGACGGAATACGAGCAGTACCGGTGGCCGTCGACCCTCAATCCGCTTTTTACCGAATCGAAACAGAAGGAACTTATCAAGCTGTATGGCGGAGAGGATTCGCCGGGATATGTGCATCATGTCCTGGGAGAACACGGCGCGCCGGAACATGCGGCTTTCAACATCGACGATTACCTGGCGTGCGTGGATGAGTCGATGGAATACGAGGAGCGGCACATCGGGCGGGAAGATGTGAAGCGATTCAACCTTCGCGAGCTGCTGGACCTGGGGGAACAGGGCAAGAGAGACGCAAAGATGGCTTACTACCTGGGATGCGACCTGGGGTATACACGGGATCCATCGGAACTGGTCATTTACCGGGACGATGGGCGGGCGATGGGCAATGTGGCGCGGGTCCACCTCCGATACATCGACTTCGCGACCCAGCAAGACGTCATTCGATTACTGGACGAGCGGTTCCACTTTCGAGGAATCGGGATAGACAACGGTTTCAACGGCCACGCGGTCTGTCATGCGCTCCAGGCCATTGACGCGCGCTGGGCGGATATTGTGGAAGGATACGACTTCGGCTCGAAGATCCTGACGGGCATCTCGCCGGAGGGTGTCGAGCAGTTTCAGCCGGCGAAATTCTTCATGACGCAACTGATCGAGACGCGGATGCGGGAAGGCGCCATCCGGTTCCCGAAGCTGTCCGACCGCGAGGACCAGTACGTCTCCCACACCTACCGGACCACCCCCCAGGGGTACATTATTTACTCCAAGGGCAACGACCACATTATTGACGCCGATCGCTGTGCCGTTCTCCGCCACTTCAAGCGGCATTTTCATCCAGGTGGCGAGGAATTTGATCCGGGGTTGGTGGTGGATTTCTTTTGAGGCTAGGCTATGGAAGTTCGTCCACCCCTGCGGGGCGGGGACTCTCAATTCATGAACCGGGGGTGGAGTCCGCCATGGCGGACTCCACCCCCGGCTGCAATCGCCCACCCTTACAGGGTGTAACCAGAAGACTCCCGAAGAACGAAACACCGCATTTTTCAACAAGGCTGTATTCCAAGCATTTCCTCGGGACTTCGCCTCAATCCGTTTGCCACGCGTACGATAAATCGTTGCCGTTGGTCACCGAACCAGACCTACGGAAACATTATTTCCGCTACCCGCCCGCGAAGCGGGCGGATGATTGTAGCCGTGGGTGACCGAAGGGAACCCACGGGAAGAAGATTCCTTCTCCGCGCCCCAAAGGGGCGCACGAACGGGATCTTTCGAAGAAACTTAGTCGGCACAAGATCATTTCCAAAGGTAGATTTCATCAAATTCAATCCGATGGCTTTGCAGCAGAGCAACTAGTTCGTGCTTGAAATCGCACTCCTTGTGATGCTCCTCTTGTCGATGAATATACTCCTTGACGCTTTTCATCTGGGATTCACTCACGGAAAATGCTGCATAACCGTCCTGCCAGCGAAATTCCTGGCTGTTTTGATATGTCTTATGGACCCAGCCCGATGACCGGCTTTTCACGTTGCGTATGAGCGAGGACAACGATTCGTCAGGTCTCCAACGAATCAGCATGTGAACATGGTCCGGCATGCCGCCGATTTCGTAACACAAGCCTTTTTCACTCTTGATAATTCCACACATGAATTGATACAGACGGGGACGAAGCTCATCGGTGATCTGGGGTCTCCTGTCCTTGGTGCTGAAGACGACGTGGAACAGGATCTTGGTGAACGTCCCGCTCATATTTCTTTTCCCAGTTCGTCCGCCCCTTCGGGGCGGGGACTCTTAATTCATGAACCGGGGGTTCCGTCCGCCGTAGCGGACTCCACCCCCGGCTACATTCGTTGACCCCTTACGGGGTCCGGGATTTGAATCATCCGCATAGGATTTCCAAGACCAACAAGTTCCTCGCTGGTGCCGACCCCTGCGCCCTGAGGACCATTTCCGTTCTCGTCCCTCCTAACTCTCCTACCTCGCCCCGCTGAGCAAGACGCTGGCGAAAGAGGCGACGGTGCCCTGTTCCTGGAACTGCTGGGCGGCTTCGCCGACTTGCTTGAGGGTCTTGGCGGCTTCTTCGTAAAGTTCCGGGTCGTTGATGAGGCGGCCGAGAGTGCCTTCGCTGCCCTGGAACTGCTTGGCGACTTCCGAGACTCGCCCGGCGGCTTCGGCAAGGACCCTGAACGCCTCCTCGGCGTTATCATAGAGGTCGTCACGGCTCATCAGCTTGCCCAGGGACCCTTCGCCCTGGTCGATCCGGGAGGCGAGGCGGTCGATCCCATCGAAGGCGTTCCGCATCTGTTCGGAGGCGACGGTCAGGTTGTCGGCGATCTCGGTTAACTTGTTGCCGAGCTCGTCGTCGTTCACCAGCTTCGCGAGAATTCCCTCTCCGTTGTCGATTTTCTGAGCGATGCTGTTGATCGATCTTGCCGCTTCGGAAATGTCGGGGCCGATCTTGGCCAGATTTTCGAATGCCGTACGGATGTTGTCGTCGTTTTCATCGAGGATCTCGTGCAGCTTGGCGAATGCGGCTCCCTGATCTTCACCGAAGGCGTCACCGAGTTTCCCTAATCCCTGTGCGGCCTCGGACAGGTCTACCATAACCGTGCTCAGGTCCACGTACGGCTTGCCCGCTATCTCACCCTCTTCGGGGAGAAGCGGCGCGGAGGTACTTCCCATGCTCAGGTCTACATAGCGTTCTCCCAACAGGCCGCTGATCAGGAACATCGCCTCGGAATCCTGACGCACGGGGGCCTCAGGTTCGATATTGAGAGTCAATCGCACGGTTCCCTGATCAAATGCCATTTCCTTGACTTCGCCGATCGGAACGCCCGCCAGTTTCACGGCAGCGCCGATCCGCAGATCGCCAACTGCGTCGAACCGGGCGTAAACCGTCTTGGTTGCGTGCAGCCGGGGCGCCTCGCGTATCCACAAGGTCATCAGTCCGAGAATGATGGCGAAACCGACAACGAAAATGCCGACTTTGGATTCAGGTCTCATGATAGCCTCCTTTTGACATCGAATCTAACCACAGAGAGCACAGAGGACACAGAGAACTGATTTGAGTTTCTCGTTTTCTCCGCGGTCTCTGTGTCCTCTGTGGTTAATATCACTTGAATCTCCTGAACTACAGCATGAATCGAGACAAGAAGTAATCGCTTATAAGAATCATCATGAACGACGTGACGACGGAGCGGGTCGTGGCTTTGCCGACTCCCGCCGCGCCGCCGATCGCTGTGCCGTTCTCCGCCACTTCAAACGGCATTTTCATCCGGGTGGCGAGGATTTTGATCCGGGGTTGGTGGTGGATTTCTTTTGAGGCTAGGCTAAGGAAGTTCGTCCGCCCCTTCGGGGCGGGGACTCTTAATTCATGAACCGGGGGTTCCGTCCGCCGCGGCGGACTCCACCCCCGGCTACATTCGTTGACCCCTTGCGGGGTCCGGAACTGACCTAAACTCACTTCCGAAAGCAGAACAAATCAAGACGCTTGCGGGAAGTGCATACGGGCGGCAAAGGATTTCCCGCATCAGTTACTTGCTTAACAACGGATTCCCACTCGTCCCACTTGCGCAATCCGGGCTCCCGTGAATCAATGCCAAGTCTTTGCACTAAATCAGCGATCTTCTGATGCACCATCGATGATTCTTCCAAGCGGACCTGACACTCAAAAATTTCCCTTACCTGTTTCTCCGACAAAATTAGGGCCACGAGAGACAGTTGACTTTCCCAGGCACCATAACTCCAGCGTAGAAAAGGCAAGTTGGCAAGGTTTTGCACTTCAATCGGAAGCTTCGTTCCGACTTTCCCGAAAAAATCAGCTACTTCCTTCTGTTGTGCCTCACCAACATACTTTGCCTTTTGATGCAAGTTTTCTAACAGCTGAATATTGCGATCTATTTCGAGTCGCACAACTTCATATGCTTTCCACCCTTTCCATCTTTCCCACCGGCTTGTGATGCAAGACCCTACCACTACTCCGATAATAACAAGCAGGATGTCCTTGAGTAGTTCACTCATTGACTCAAACTTCTATTGAAGAAAAGACCAATTCAGCTTGATTTCGTCCGCCAAATTTACTTGATTAATTGACTTGGAGAAAATATAAGGGTTCCGCGGCACGCTGATCAACACGGACAGTAAATTAACCTGTGGCCAATCTGTATGAGCACGCAACTAGTGGTCCACTCTGTATACGCAAGATCATTTCCATGCAAAGCGAGATAGTACAGCAAAAATCCCCCAGTACAGAAGGTGGAAGACTAGAGTGCGGCATATGACACCAGCCGGAAAGGGTTGCGCGCAACCATAGCATGCTTTGATCATCATGTGTAAAGTAGCTTTACGAAAGCGAGACGGTTGACGGAAGTATGACCTCCAGTCCAATAACTCTATTTCGTCTGTATTTTCATTTGTTCCTTTAGAGAGTGGTTTGAACCAGTACAAGATAGGCACCCAAAAAGAGGGCCACTTGCGCTGATTAGCCCAAAAAAACAAGGCAACCACTGCTGGAAGATAGAAAAGCCAGCGGGTGGTTCTTACAAAGCCGATTGCCAAACACGTCACGAGGACCAACAAAGGTATAGAGTATAAGATTCTCACCGTCATGTTACCTGCATTCCTACAGGTTTCAAAGAAGAACTCATTCCTCTTGTATTCCATACGTGCATAGTTCCACGCTTCTTCTTCAGACAATCCTAGCTTTTCTTTGGCAAATACATAATAAGTAGCGAAACCTACCCTGGGTGTATGCGTGCCGAATACGAGCGGTCCCCCCCAATTCACTTCACTCCACTCCACCTCGCTCATTTTCTCTTCGCTCTTCAAATCAGACTTTCCGCTCACAACGTGGAATTGCTCCACTTCAATAGGCTCGGGAATTAACGTGCCGGCGAGAACGCTTTAGCGGCACTTTCGGGCAGATCGATCCGTATGAAATAGTCTCTCGGATAAAGAAAATCCTCGCCCGACTCGTCGACCACACGGATCAGACCCTTTTCGCTACCGGCGGGATCGGGGACCGTCTGGTAGATTTTCCGCACCTCCAACGAGGCCGAATACCCGTCGTTCTTCACGCAGACGACGTATCCCTTCTCTGAGTCAAGCCGATTCATGAGTCCATTCCGATGGCACGCCCAGCCATCATTATACCAAACCATCACATCGCCCCGCTGAGCAAGACGCTGGCGAAAGGGGCGACGGAACCTTCCATCCCCGGTTCCGTCACCCGCTCCGCGGGTTCCATCATTTTCTTGAAGATTCCCAGGGTTCCCGTGCCTGCGGCAGGGTCACCCTGGGCTCTATTCTGCCATCCCCTTCGGGGATTGTGCGGAATTCTCACCCGACTCTCCTTAAGTTAGTGCCATTCCCGGCTGACTATATATTCACGACTCCAGCAACGACTCCAGAAATTCACCGCTTGTTTCTTCCTCGCTAACGCCTTTGAGAAATCGCTGGACGCGTTGGTCGGTATGATTGCGGATCTCGTCGGGTGTGCCGGAGGCGAGAATCTCTCCCTGATCGAGAAGGGTGATCCGATCGGCCGTGCGGAACGCGCTCTGAAGGTCGTGCGATACAATGACCATGGTGACCTCGAGGGCGTGTTTGAGGCTCAGGATCAACTCGTCAATCCCCGCCGAGATGACCGGGTCCAGACCGGAGTTCGGCTCGTCGAGGAAAAGGATCTGCGGGTCGAGGGCCATCGCCCGGGCGAGACCCGCCCGTTTTTTCATGCCGCCGCTGAGCTGATCCGGGTAAAGCTTTTCGGAACCGCCCAACCCGACCATTTCAAGTTTCAATTTCACAATGATGTCGATCAATTCCTCGTCGAGGTCCGTGTGGAACCGGATCGGAAGAGCGACATTCTCGAACAGGGTCATGGAATTGAACAGCGCCGCGCTCTGGAACAGGACGCCGAATTTTTTCCGGACATCGTTCAATTCGTTCTCGGACAGCCGCGTGATGTCCCGGCCATCGAGCATGACTTCGCCGGATAAAGGTTCGAGCAGGCCGACGAGGGATCTCAGGAGGGTCGTTTTGCCCGCGCCGCTCTGCCCCAGGATGACCAGCGTCTCTCCACGCGAGACACTGATGTTCAGGCCGGTGACGACTACGTGGCCATCGTACCCGAGATTGAGATTGCGAACCTCAATCATGGCGAAGGGGTTGTTTCCGGAGGTTCGGCAACCCGCTGGGGACCCGGCGCCGCGTCAAGCGACGGCGCGTATTCGAAAGCCGGTTCCAGGCGAGTCAGTTGGAGAAGCCGCCGGATGCGGTCATTGACTCCGATGAGAAGGAGGGTTGCAGCCTGCTTTTTCAGCCGTCTGAGTCCTGCGATAAGGGCGGCCAGGCAGGCTGTGTCGATGTGGTCGGCGGCCGAAAGGTCTACCAGGACTCTCAGAGGTTTCGTATCTGAAGCCCGGCAGAGAGCCGCCTGCAACTCTTCCGCATGGTTATAATCTATTCGGGAATTGACCTGGATGAGAGGGACGCCATTCCAGGTAGATGAGGCAAGTGGTTGAGAGTGAGTAGAGACCGATTCCGCTCTGGACAAGACACCTCACGCGCCAATGATGAGACCTGTCTGTTCTTCCCCTTGATTCCGCTCGGAACGTATTATACCACAGCGCGAAACATCGGTTCTACGAATACAGCAAATCAGGAATCGAAAAGGAAGGTTGGCGTTGAGCTGTGAGAGCGGTTGGACGGCTTTCAGAAGCGCGCTAATTCCCGCAGAATCCCTCATCACCCCCGAGGTCCACCACCCCTGCGCGGACCGGCGACCTCATCATCCACCTGCCCCGGGAGGAGCGGGAGGCGGTGGAGGGTGAGGGCTAATGGAT
>SDBV01006915.1_pt1 | contig 15594 bp, 16 predicted proteins | sample 2277081 | NCBI WGS metagenome assembly SDBV01 (sample SAMN10402039, study PRJNA504765) | marine sediment metagenome | isolation source: marine sediment core GS10_PC15, 223 cmbsf | place: Arctic Ocean: Southern Knipovich Ridge | collected 2010
GACGGCGGCGGGGTCCTTGTCCGCGATCACACCCACGTCGGTCAGCGCCGGCAGGCTGCACACGATGATGACGAGGATCATGTTGAGCAGGACGACCTCGCCGATGACCGGCCAGATGGCCAGCTTCGCGGTGCGTTTGACCGGTGGGACCATGATCCCGGTCATGTTGGCGATGGATTCGACGCCGGAGAGCGCGAGCACGACGAAGACCAGGTTTTGCCACATGCGACCGAGTGGGACGTCGCGTGGGGCGTGTTCTCGAAAGATGCGCCAACCTTCGGGCAGGTGGGGGATCGTGAAGACGGCGAGTATGAAGGTGATCCCGACCGCCGCGATGGCGACCACCAGCGCGAACGCTCCGGCCCGCCTGGGGCCGACGAAGTTCAGTGCTCCGATCAGGCCGATGGCGACGATGGTCAGGTACGGGGCCGCCTCGCGGGCCATGCCGAGTGGCGCGCCGATGTAGATGACGGCCTCGTAGGTGGAGATCGCGGCCGTCACCACGTAGTTCGCTATCAGGAGGATGGCTCCGACGGCCCCGAGCGTGGGGTGGAGCAAGCGGCCGGAAGAGTACACCCCGCCGCCGTCGGGCTGCACGCGACAGATGACGGTGTAGGCCCAGCCGACGGCGATCACGAGGATACAGATGCCCGCGACGTAGATGGGGGCCGCCAGACCGGCGTAGAAGAGCGCCAGCCCGAGCACGTAAAAGCGGCTGGTGCCCAGGTCGCCGAAGAACATCGGCCCGGCCAGGTACCAGCGGAGGTCTCGGGGACGGTCGTGTTTGACAAGCATGACGGCGTCGCGTCAGAGCCCGCGCGGCGAGCGCCACGTGCGCTCCCTGCGAAGTAGGGCATAATAGGTGCCAAGCGGGTCTTGATTCAACCGGCGGAGCCGTGAGCGGCGGGGTCGGGAAGGGCAATCGCATTCTCCGACGCGTTATGATGGATCGGAGACGGAACCGAAGTCTCGAGCGTGAGCTGGCGGGCGAGAGGGTGGCGCGGGCGTCCCGCCCGCACACATTGGCCGGCGGGACGCCGGCCCCACCCCCCGTCCCACCCGGTGAAAAGCCGGGCTGGCGCCGGGGGGACAACTTCGAAAAGCGCGATTGAGAAAAGGGCGGGCAGCGGCTCTAATGTACTGGTGCTCTGGATCGCCGGTGGCGGGGTTGTCAGAGTTCGAGGAGGTAGGTGGCGTGAAAGTACTGGTCGCCTGCGAGCTGCCCGAGGCCACGCTTCAGCAGATGCGCTCCCTGGCGTTCGACGTGGCCTATGAGCCGCAGGCCACGGCGCAGAAACTGCGCGAAGAGATCGCGGACGTCGGCGTCCTCGTAGTCGGCGAGACGCGCGTGTCGCCGGATACAATCGCCCAGGCCCGGGCGTTGCAGATGATTGTGCACGCCGGTCGGGGCCCGGGGAACATCGCAGTGGAGGCGGCGTCGGCGCAGGGGGTTTTTGTCACGCATTGCCCGGACAAGCACGCCACGGCGGTGGCTGAGCTGACGATGGGCTTGATTCTGGCGCTCGACCGACGCCTGGTCGACAACGCCGTCGCGGTGCGGGAAGGGCGCTGGATGCGGGGTGAGTTTACCGATGCGCGGGGTCTGGCGGGTCGTACGATCGGCATCCTGGGCTACGGCGCGGTAGGGCGTCTGGTGGCTCAGCGGGCCCGCGCGTTCGACATGCGGATCGTGGCGTGGCTGCCACGTACCACACTCGAACCGCGATCCGAGCCGGGGCTGGAGTTCTGCAACTGGCCGCGCGAGCTGGCCCGGATGAGCGACATCGTAACCGTCCATAACATCGAGGACGGGACGGACCCGATCGTGGACGCGGAGTTTCTCCGCAATATGAGGGAGGGTGCGTATCTGGTGCACGTCGGCGACCGGCACGCGGTGGATGAGGCGGCCCTCGCGGAGGCGATCGGGCAGCGCAAGCTGCGCGTGGCGCTGGACGTATTCACTTCCATGCCCAGCGGGGATACGGGCCGTTTTCGCAGCAAGCTGTGCGATCGGGCGGCAGTTATCGGTACGCAGCAGATTGGCCCGCTCACCGCGCAGGCCCGGGATGCCGTTGCCACGGAGGTGGCGCGGATTGTTCATGCATTCGTCGTTTCGGGCGAGGTGCTGAATTGCCTGAACATGTGCGAGCGCAGCCCGGCGACGTGGCAACTGGTGCTGCGGGTGCGGGATCAGGTGGGCGTCATGGCCGCGGTGCTGGACGCCGTGCGCGCCGACGGGATCAACGCCGAGGAAATCACCAGCCGCGTATTCACCGGGGCGAAGGCGGCCTGGTGTACGATCGCCCTGAATGAACGGCCCAGCACGGAGGCGTTGGAGAGCATCCGCGGCCTGGCGGACGTGCTGCACCTGGAACTTCGGGCCGTCGTTTGATACGCTTTGACCAGCCGGGCCCGGCAGCCGCGAAAAGAGGGTCCGGCCACTACAACCCTGAGCGGGTCAACGCGTATAAGGAAGTATTATGCGTGATGTGACATGGAGAGTTCTGAGCCTCCTCTTGCTGTGCGGCGTCGTTCTGCCGGGCGGCGTTGGGCCCCGGCCGGCCGCCGGACAGGACGATCCGGCGGACCTGCCCGACGGGGCACTGCGGGCCGAATTGCGGGCTATAAAGTCCCTGTATACGCCGGACGGCCCGATCCGGCTGCACTTCACGCTCGTCAATACTTCCGATGAAACCGTTTCGATTCCGCTGGAGTACGGCGTGTCCACGTCCGTGGGCATTGCTCTGCCGGTGCAATTGGTTCTGGGCAGCGGTGACCAGCGTTTGCTGACAGCAGTCTATGAGGACGAAGAGCCCGCCGAAGTGCCGCCGCCCGCCGCGCCCGATGAGGTGACGAGCGGGTCGAGCGCGCTGCGTCTGGCGCCGCACGGTGCGGCGGGAGTGGAAATCGACCTGTCGGAGCACTATCCCTCCGTGCGGTACCCGGGCGTGTACCGGATGCAGTGGCGTCCGGTGGACGGGCGCTTGGGGGTTTTGACGGCGGAATTCCGGGTGGAGCGGCGGAAGGACGCCATCCTGGTCACGGATTACGGGAAGCTCACGTTCGCGCTGGAATACGACCGGGCTCCGCGGAATGTCGAGAGTTTTCTCGAGCTGGCCCGGGACGGTTTCTACGATGGGAAGACACTTCACCGGCTGATTCCCGGGTTTGTGCTCCAGGGGGGGTGCCCCAAAGAGAATGGCACCGGCGTGCGACCCGACGGCAAGCTCATTGCGGCGGAGTTTCACGATACGCCGGTCGAGCTGGGCACGCTCCTGATGGCCCGCAAGCCCAGCGATCCGGACTCCGCCAGTTGTCAGTTCTTCATTGCGTTGGCGCGGCTGCCGGAGTTGGATGGTCAATACACCGTGATCGGCCGCGCCCGCGACGACGAGAGCCTGCGGACGTTGCAGCACCTGGCCGAAGTTCCGGTGGACCGGCGTGATCGCCCCGTTTCCCCGCTGCGGATTCGATCGGTCAATCTGGTGGACACGGACGACAACCGCATCCGCAACCTGAAGTCTCGCCGAGCTCAGTCCACCACGCCGGCGTCGAGGACGGGGCACACGCCCGGCGCGCAGTAGCCACGGCTTGTTCATCCTCGAATAGCAGGACCATATTCCAGCTCCGCGGCGTGCCGCTCAACTCCACTCGCCGTAGAGGTATTCGTGCAGGTACTTGATGGTCTGCTCCTGCTCGGCCGCGGCGGCTTCGGAGAGGTCGCCGATGGAGACCATGCCGACGAGCCGGCCTTCCTTGACGACGGGGAGGTGGCGGAGCCGGCGGCTGCGCATCACCCCGCGGCACTCGTCCCGGGTGGTATCCGGCGCGCAGCACGCGACCGGGAAGGTCATGACGTCTTTTATCACGATCTGGGCCGGGTCACGCTGGGCAGCCACCACGCGGCAGAGAATATCGCGCTCGGTGAAGATGCCGACCACCTTGTCGCCCCGCGTGACGACCAGCGCCCCAACGCGGTGCTCGTTCATCTGACGGGCCGCCGTCAGGACCGTGTCCTCCTCGGTGATGCTGAAGACCTGCTTCCCCTTCTGGTCCAGGATGGTTTGTACGGTTTGCATGACACGTGCCTTCCTGTTTCAGGTTTCCGAGATCCGTCGCGCGCGCCGCGGATGTGCTCGATTTATGGTGGCCATTTTCGTCCGCGTCAAGCGAAAACGGCCGCCGGTCCGCGAGAAAGCTCCGTCGCCGTGCGCGGCCGCTCGAGGTCGGGCGCGGGAATCACAACTCCTGAGGAGACGGAGCATTCGGTTCAAAGACCAGCCGCCGGCAGCCGCGCGCGTCGACGGCACCGTGGGCGGCGGCCATCTCCACGTAGGTCGCGGGCACGATGGGCGTGTCGGCCAGGCCGAGCGCGCGGCGCGTTTCTTCAATCGTCGCCACGTCCGGGCCTTCGATCTCCGTCCACCACCCGAGCTGGGGCAGCTCATCCAGCGTGATTTCGCAGACTCCGAGGCGCCAGGCCTCACGTCGTTTTTCGTAACGGACTACCTCCTGGTATCCGAGTTGCGCGAGGATGTCGGCCAGGGTGGCCGCGTCGGCGACGGCCGTTTCGAGCTCCGCGCGGGATTTGAGGGCAGAGCCCGAGTGCCCCTGTTCTTCGCACGGAGTGTCCACGGCCCGGCGTGGCCCCTTGTAGGTCAACACCGCCGCCGGCTGGTCGACGTCGTCCGCCGCCAGCGCTTCGCAGGTACGGATGCGCAGCCCGCGGTCCGCGCTCAACAGGCGGCGGTCGGACGTGTCGAAGAGCCGGTTGACTTCCAGCACATGTGCGGTGACCCGCGCACCGCGGCGGCGCAGGCGTTGTCGCAGCGGCTCCGGCGCATCGAGCTGGAACTTGGCTTCGATCTCCATCGGCATCACGCTCCGGCGGTTGACACCGGTCGGCCCGCACGCCATGCTACCCGACGTCGTGGGGCTTGCACATCGGCGCGGCCTTCGATCCTGGCAGAATCGGAATAGCGAGCGGGCAGCCGTGGGGGCGGCCCTCGCCGGGCTGACGGTGAACGAAGCGAGTCGGATTCATGCGGCGCAACAGCTACCTGGTCGCGACGGTCGCCCTCCTGGCCAGTCTGTCGAGCGCGCGCGGCCAGCCGGGGGACACCGAGGCGGAAGATCGATTCATCCGGCAGCAACGGTTGATCGACGAGGAGCTACGGCGTCAACGGGAGGAGACGGCCCCGCTCAGTGAGCGACTGGACTGGCAGTGGGGCGGCTGGATCGACTATTACGTCTTCCACTTTGCGGATGGCGTGGAGAAATCGCGGGTGAACCAAAGGCCCGGCTTGGCGCTGTGGACGCGTATGCGCATCGACGGCGGCGCCCATGAGCTGTTCGCACGCATGAGACTGCGGTACAGCTATTTCAACCCGGGCGACGAGATCGAGCGCCAGCAGGACTGGGTCGGACCGAACTTCGACCAGGTATGGTACCAGATCAACGTCGGGCGGGCCCTGCGCCTGACGGACCCGGCGGATCCGTATCAACTGCGGGCCCGCATCGGGCGACAGACGGTCCTGCTGGGCACGGGGTATGCGCTCGACATGCCCCTGGACGCCGTGCTGCTGAACGGCAAGATCCACGATCTGGAGGTGCTGGGGCTTTTCGGCAAGTCAATCGGCAGCTTTCCGAACATCGATCGTAGCGAGCCGGTGGACAGCCACAGCGATCGGCTGTTCTACGGCGTGCAGTTGGCCTACGACGGCTGGCAGCGGCACAAGCCGTTCGTCTATGCCTTGTGGAACAACGATCGGACGGATGAGCGGCCGGAAGAGTGGCGGCAGAACTACAGCTATGACAGTTTCTACGCGGGCTTTGGTGCCCGCGGCGAGCTGGCGCACAACCTCAACTACTGGGCCGAGGGCGTGTTCGAGAACGGGCACAGCTTCGGCGACGGCGCGTTTCTGCGCCGCGACAACATCGAAGCCTTTGGTTGGGACGTGGGGGTGGAGAAGCTCTTCGACACGGCCATGCGCCCGCGGCTGGTGGCCGAGTACATGTTCGCGAGCGGCGATCCCAACCGGCGTTTCAGCCCGACCAACGCGGCCGGGGGCAACCGCGGGGATCGGCGCGACACGAGCTTCGTCGGCTTCGGGTTTCGCGATACGGGCATCGCGCTGGCGCCGACGATGAGCAACCTGCACGTCTGGCGGCTCGGCGGATCATTGGCCCCGCTCGACCGCTACGAGCTCTTCCGTGACCTGGAGATCGGCGCCAACTGGTTTCTCTACCATAAGAACCGCCGGCGAGCGGCGATCAGCGATCCGTTGGCCGACAACTACTCCGGGCACATCGGTTGGGAGATGGATTACTTCATCAACTGGCGCCTGGCGTCCGACCTTTCGTGGACGATTCGCTGGGGGACGTTTTTCCCCGGCAGCGCGTACAGTGAGCGTGACACGCGGCATTTCCTGTTCACCGGCGTTACGTGGAGCTTCTAGAAATGCGCTTGGCACCAAGACGACAACCCGGGGCTGGACGACGCGAGCGGCTGGCAGGGTGCCGCGCGCTGCGTCAGACGGTGGGCTGGGGCCTGTGGGGGTTGCTGTGCGTCGTGCTGCCGGGCTGCCACACCACCAACCCCCATGCCACGACGCAACCGGCCATGCCCCGCGATGGCAACGCCGAGTTGATCTTGTACATCAGCGACCAGCCGTATGTGACCGCTGAGCCGGCCTATCGGGCAGTCTCCGTGCTGGCCCATGGGGCGGCGTTCGACGGGGATTTCGAGGAATTGGCCGCGGCCCTGCGCGAAGCGGGACTGATCGGGGGGGGGTGGCGGTATGCCCCGGATCAGTGCCTCGACCGCGCCGCGATTGGCTTCATGATCTGCCGCGCCTGCGAGATCCGGACGGGTCTCAACTGGCTGCTGACCAGTCTGGGGCGGTACGCCTGGCGGGAATTGCAGTACAAGGCGATTGCCGGCCCGGGCAGTGAATTCGGACTGCTCAGCGGCGGCGAATTCGTGGGGCTGCTGTCGCGTGCCGAGGACTACCTGCAGCGAACGGGCAAGGGGGAGGTTAACCGGGTTAAACTGGGAACCCCGTCGGAATAGGACTGCCAGGTCTCGCCAGCGTGCTGAGCCAGCGGCCCGCCGTCCGAACGGTCGGGCCGAGGACGGCCCGGCTCTGCGACGCGAAGCACATGAGACGATCCGGGCGCGGACCGTTGGGCGGCTGCCTATTGCACCGCGAAGCGTGTGAAAAAGAAGAACACGGCGGCGGAGGCCGTCACGGTCAGCACCAAGGCGTTGAGGAAGAACCCGCGCCAGGAAAGGCTGGAGCGTTTGTTGCGCCTCTGACCGGCGCTGTTCCAACCGGCGATGAAGCCCGCGGCGCTGGCAGCGAGGGCGAGGAGGAGGGCCACGCCGAACATCGGCAACCACTTGCCGTGGGCGCCATAGGGAACCCAGAAGTTGTCCACCTCGAACTGCCGGTAAAGCAGGGCTACCACGGCCAGGGCCGCCAAGCCGCCGACCAATCCCAGCCAGATGCTCAGGACGGCCTGAGTCTCGTAGGTGTTTCGCTTGGACGCCACGTCGAAGCCCCTGTCCAGGTTGTCATTGGCGCGCCCGCCGATCGCCGCGCCGCAGGAAGTTTGTGGCGGGCCAGGCGGCAGAGGGCAAGTACCACGCTGGGTTGCCCATCTTATCGGCTTATTGTAGCGTGGGTGCCAGCGGTGGCAATGGCGGCGCGGCGGCGGCTGATGGACGTCGAGGCGCCTCGTGAACGGCTCCGGAACCCGCGAGGGATGCCATGAATGAGACCGAATCCCGGCGTCGGCCGCTGCGGCTGGGTGTGTTTATCTCGGGCGGGGGCACCACGCTGGAGAACCTGGTTGACCGTATCGGCGACGGACGATTGCGGGGCGTCGAAGTTGCGCTGGTCGTCAGCTCGCGCAGCAACGTGCGGGGCGTGAAAATCGCCCAAGCGGCCGGCCTGCCGCTCGAGATCATCCGGAAACGAGAGCACCCGGACGAAGCCGGTTTTTCAGAGGCCCTCACCGCGGCCGTTGAGCACGCCAGCGTGGATCTGGTGGCCCTGGCGGGTTTTCTGTGTTTTTGGCGGTTGCCGGCGAGGTTTGAGGGGCGTGTGCTGAACATCCACCCCGCCCTGCTCCCACGGTTCGGCGGAAAGGGGTTCTACGGCCACCACGTGCACGAGGTGGCATTGGCGGCTCGGGAGACGGAGAGCGGCTGCACCGTGCATCTCGTGGACAACCAGTACGATCACGGCCCGATCGTCGCGCAGGCCCGCGTGCCCGTTCGGCCGGAAGATACGCCGGACTTGCTCGCGGCGCGGGTCGGCCAGGCCGAGCGCGAGCTTTATCCGCAGGTGATCCAGCGGGTGGCTGACGAAGGCTTGGAGTGGCTGCGCGAGGCCTGGCGACGCGGATCAGTCTGCGCCACGTAGCGTGCGTGCGCTGTTCCGCAGGAACGCAACCGCTCCCGGTTCGAATGGCCGCGAATCAAGACGTCGATTCGAGGACGCCGAATTCCGGCAGCAACTGCGTCCAGGCGTCGTTGGGCAGCACCGTCGGTTCCGTCGGCTCTGAGTTCGGCGTCGCCGGTCGTGCCCGCAGGCACAGGTGCATCAGGTGATGCGCGGCACGCCGAACCCGACGGTGCGAGGCACCGGCGGTGGCGATTGCCTGCAAGTATGCGGCGATCTGCGTGATGCTGTCGAAGCCGTACGAGCCGGCCTCGGCGCGCAGGGTTCGGGCGAGGCGCGCGAGTTTGTCGCGGTCGTGGGTCTGGCAGGCGCGCGACACTGCGATCATTCGCCCGCGGAGGCCGGCGACGAACTGGTCGATCAGGGGGGCGAGGTCGGCGTCCTGGGCCTGGGTGCTGATGAGGGGCTTTTCCACGAGCGACGCGAGCAGTCCGTTCAGCCCGTCGCGTGTGATGGGCTTGGAGATATAGCCGGTGCATCCCGAGGCAACGCAGTCTCGGTGCAGTTGGTCGTTCGTTTGCGCCACCAGGCCGACGACGGGGCCGATGTAACCGTCGTCACGAAGCCGGCGAATCAGGTCAAACGGGTCGAGGCATGCGCCATCGAGATCGATCAGGATCAGGTCGAAATCGCGCGCCGCGGCCCTGCGCAGCGTCTCATACGGGGCCGTGGTGCAAGTCAGGTCCGTATTGGACGAACGAAGGAACCGCTGAACCAGTTGCGGAATGGGGCCGGGCGGTGCCGCCAACAGGACGCTGACCGTCCGGGCGTGCGGCGTGAAGACGGCGACATCGAGCGGGTGGTCGAACTCCACGCCGACTTCGTGCAGCGACCCGGACCCGAGCAGGTAACGACAGCGTTTGACCGTGCCCGAAATGACGTCCGCGCGCTGAAAAGGGCTGTGCAGCGTCACTCGACAGGGTATCCGCGGATAAACGAACTGCCCGGCCAGGAATCCGATCCCCTGCCGACTGAGGTTCCGTGGAGCCACGGTGTGAACCACCGCAGTGTCGTCATCCACGGGGAATTCGACGGTCAGAGCATAGCCGCGATAGTGATAGCGCGGTGCGACCCGCTGGTCGATCCCGCTGGGAGAGCGGGTCTGCCGGTCCAGCCGATTGAGCCAAGACTCGATTGCCGCGGGGCTTACGCGCAGGATGCGTTGCGGTTGCGAACTCACTGAGGACCTTCCATATGCCGATGGCCGGCGGCTGCACTGAGCGACCCACGCCGGCCCGGTTGCGCAGCCGGAATCCACCCAGACTATCGACGGGAGCGGGAGCCCATTGTTAGACAGAGCAGGCGATCAGCGCGTGTCGGCGTGGGCAACTGCTTATTGGACGTTGTCCTGAGCGTCGCCGGGGGATCCTCGGGAGCGGTTACAGTCACCTTCGACACTGCCCGTCGTTTGGAGCTGTGCGGCGACGTGTCGCGCGGGCGCATCGAGCGGGTAGGTGCCCAGGGCCGCTGTAGACACCCAACGCAAGTCAATCACACCCAACGGGAGGGCTTCGTCGCGCGCGGCGCAACAGTGGTAGTAGTGGTACGTGACGACATACGTGCCGAAACGGTAATCAAACGGCGGCTGGCTCGCCAGGTCGACCAGCTCCAGGCCGAGGTTCGTAAGGCACCATCGGCCAAGGGCTTGCGCAGGGTCGGTTCGCGGCGGAAGCTGTCCGCCGGGGAATTCCCAGATTTCGGCCGGCGTGCTACCGGGTCTGACCAGCAGATACTCGGCGGGCGCGCGGCGGATCAGGGCGCGTACTTCGGTCCGGGTTCCGCGGCGTTGACGATCCACGACTTGGCACGGTACAAAGGCGGCTGCGAGGCGTCCAGCACCATACGGAGTACTCATGCGCGTACTGATCACCGGGTCAAGTGGGCAGATCGGCACGAACCTCGGGCTCGGCCTGCTGAAACGGGGCGACGAGGTGGTGGGGATTGATCGCCGACCGAACACGTGGACGGAGGACATTCCGACGGTGGTGACTGACCTGTCCACATGCCCACTTCAGCAGATGCCGGTGGAGGGCTCGTTCGACGTCGTGGTGCATCTGGCGGCCCATGCCAAGGTGTTCGAGCTGGTCGAACAGCCCGAGCGTGCGATGGAGAACGTGGAGCTGACCTTTCGGGTGCTGGAATACTGCCGTTTGCACAAGACGCCGCTGATTTTTGGCAGCTCGCGGGAGGTGTACGGGGATATCCACCGGCACGTGACGGACGAGGCGCAGGCGGACTTTGTGGTGGCGGAGAGTCCCTATAGCGCTTCGAAGATCGCGGGCGAGGCGTTTATCTACTCGTACGCCGAGTGCTATGGCCTGCCTTTTCTCGTGTTTCGCTTCAGCAATGTCTATGGCCGGTACGACTGTGACCGGGAGCGCATGGAGCGGGTGATCCCGCTGTTCATCGAGCGCGTCGCCAAAGGGCAGCCGATCGTGGTGTACGGGCGCGAGAAGGTGCTGGACTTCACGTGGGTGGACGATTGTACCGACGGCGTCGTGCGGGCGATCGACGCACTGGTCGCGGGACGCGTGAGCCAGCAGACGATCAACCTCGCGTACGGCCACGGGGCCACGCTCGTCGATCTGGTGAACCTGATCTCGCTCACGCTGCGCAAAGAGCCGAACGTGCGGTACGAACCGTCGCGGTCCGGCGAAGTGACCCGCTACGTGGCCGACATCGCCAAGGCGCGCCGTCTGCTCGGTTATGAGCCGCAGGTTCCATTGACGGCCGGAGTGCCGCGCGCAATCCGGTGGCAACAGGAGATCGGCGTGTTGGCGGACGGGTAGCCGAGACCGTGCAGCCGGCGCGCACGTCATGGCCGAGCTGGCGATACACCCCAGAGAGGTGGCCGGCATGAACGCCGCCCGTTGGCTGCTGAGCCCGCTGTCGCTGCTTTACGCCGGCGTGATCCGGGGCCGCAATCTCTACTATGATCGGGTGTCGGCCGCGGTGCGTGGGGCGGGCATCCCGGTGATCAGCGTGGGGAACCTCACGGTGGGCGGGACCGGCAAGACGCCGTTGGTGATTGAGATTGTGCGTCGGTTGCGGGCGTTGGGGCGTCGTCCGGCGATTCTCACGCGGGGGTACAAGGCCGGCGCGAACCAGATCGCGGACGAAGTGCAGGAGTTCCACGGCGCGCTGCCCGGGGTGCCGGTGGTGGTGAATCCGGATCGCGTGATGGGAGCGGCCACCGCTCGTGATGAGCATGAGGCGGACTGTCTGGTGCTGGATGACGGGTTTCAGCACCGCCGCCTGGCGCGCGATCTCGACCTTGTGCTGATCGACGCGTTGCGTCCGTGGGGCGGTCGCTGGGTGCTGCCCGCCGGACGGCTGCGTGAGCCATTGAGCGGCTTGCAGCGCGCGGACGCGATCGTGATTACGCGGGCGAACCAGGTTGCAGCGGAGGAGGTGGACGCGATTGCGGTGGAGTTGCGCCGCTGGGCCGGACGGCCGCCGATCTGGCGGGCGGCGGTCGTGGCCGAGTCACTTGTCCGACAGGATGGTCGTCGCGAGTCGCCGGCGGATTTGTCGGGCCGACGGGTGCTGGCGGTGTGTGGAATCGGCAATCCGCGGACGTTTGAGAAGCTGGTCTCGTCGTTGACGGGGATGCCGGGTCGGAGCTTTGTTTTTCCCGATCATCACCGATACGGGGCGGCGGACGCGCAAGCCATCCGCGCGACGGCGTCGCAAGTCGGGGCGGATCAGGTGGTGACAACGCGGAAGGATTGGGTCAAACTGGCGCTGTTGTGGCCGGTGGACGGGGTGGAACTGGCCCATCTCGACGTCCGCCTGGAGTTGCAGGACGCCGATCAGGACTTCGACGAGCGCCTGCGCCGCGCCTTGGAGAAGCACCGTTGAGCGATGCGAGCAAGAGTCGGAAGCGGGGGGTTGCGCTGGACTGGTCGCGGGTGCGGATGAAGTCGCGCGGCGAGCGTGACCACAAGGTGGCCGTCGCCGGCCTGGGCCGGGTCACCTCTCCGGGTAGCTCGTTTGCCGATTGGTTTGACGCGCTGCCGCAGTTTCTGGGCGCCGTGGAACTGCGGCGAACGGTGGACGCGATCGTGGCGGCGCGGGGCGCCGGGCGGCCGGTGGTCTTCGCCTTCGGTGGGCACGTCGTGAAGACGGGGTGCTCGCCGCTGGTGATCGACATGGTCGAGCGTGATGTCATCACCGCCCTGGCGACAAACGGGTCCGGCGCCATCCATGATCTGGAGTTGGCGGAGACCGGCGCCACCAGCGAGGAAGTCGCGGAGACCATCCGTGACGGCAGCTTCGGGATGGTGCATGAGACGTGCGCACGGATGAACGAGGCGGCGCGCGTCGGCGCGGCGGAAGGCGGTCTCGGATCCGCCCTGGGCAAGCTCTTGCAGGAAGGTGACGCGCCGCACAAAGAGCTGAGCCTCTTCGCCGCGGCGTATCGCGCCGGCATTCCGGCGACGGTGCACGTGGCGCTGGGCACGGACACGGTACACATGTCGCCGGAGGCGAATGGGGCAGCGATCGGGGCGGCGTCGCTGGCGGATTTTCGCGCGTTGTGCGAGGTGGTGGCGGACATGGGGGCCGCGGAGGCGGGCGGCGCGGGCGGCGTGTGGCTGAATTTCGGGTCGGCGGTCATCCTGCCCGAGGTGTTCCTCAAGGCGGTGTCGGTGGCACGGAATCTGGGGCACCCGCTGGAGGGGATGCACACGGCGAACTTCGACATGCTACGCCATTATCGGCCGACGCAAAACGTGATCACGCGACCGGTGGCGGCCGGTCACGGGCACGCGGTGACGGGGCATCATGAATTGCTGCTGCCCCTATTGCGCCAGGCTGTAGTCGAGCGGCTGGGGGCCTGAGGCGAACCGATGAATCGCGGAACCGACCAAGAAACTTTGGAGCGCGACGCCGGCGGCAAACCCGTGTCCCGACCGGTGCCGCCGCCGAGCGCGGGGGCCGCCGACGATAGCGAGCAGGAGTTGCTGGTCCGGTTGCGGCAGATTGAAAGCCTGCTGGCTGACATTCGCGGGCAAGTGGACGCGACGTTGCGGGAACGCCGCCACCGCGAGTTCTCGGTGGCGCGGCTAACCGGAGCGTTGCTGCAAGCGCTGGTAGTCGGGCTGGTCATCGCCGCGGTGGCGGACTGGGCCTATCGCGCGGAGCCGGCGTTTCAGCTCGTCAAACTGGCCTTTGCGGGGGTGCTGCAACTGGGAGCGCTGACGGCTTTCGTGATGTCGCGGCCACGGAGTTAGGAGCGCGCTGCGGCGCGGCCGCGCTGGCCGGTTACAAACCGGTCCCACAAGGACGGACCATGTTCGTCGGACCTGCCACATTTGTCGTGATGCTCTTGGTCGGCCTGTTGCTCGTGGCCGGGGCGCTGATTCTGCGGACCGGCCGGCATGAGCGCGAGACGGACGAGTCGGGCCGGGCCAGCCCATTGGGGTCAACCCCTGGCTGCGCGCATTGCGGACATCGCAACGCACCGGTGGCGGCGTTCTGCGCGAGCTGCGGGCGGCGGCTGGGGGATGGGGAAACGCCCTGAGTTCGTCGCGCGGCCGCGCGATACCGGTCGGCGGATCACCGTCCGGTCGGGGGCCCCGATCTTCACCACTCGATGTCCAGTGTCGTGACGATGGTGTCGCAGATCGACGCAAACTTGTCGACCAGGCCGTTGATGGCCGTGAACATTGCGATGACCAGGAGTCCGAGCAGGAGCGCGTACTCAAAGGCCGTCGCGCCGTCTTCCTCGCGAAAGAGACGCGGCAGTGGTGAGGCGCAGCGGCTGGCGCGCGAGACAGGCACAATTATCACTCCCTGTGCAAACAGGGCGGAGCGTCAATTGGAGTTTGCAAAGCGTTTGTGGCCCGGGGCAAACCGGACGTGGGAAAAAACGCTGCGCTGTCAAGCCGGCGCAGGCGCGTCGTCGTTTATCGGGCCGGTGTGGCCAGGGCGGTGCCACCGATGGCCGGAACCTGCACCGTCAGACGACCATCGGCTGCGGTGAGCGTACCGCCGCCACCAAAGACCGTGTCCCAGGCCGTGGGCACGCCGGCGGGCAAGGGGACCTCCACCGTGCGTGGGACGGCGGAGGCATTCAGGGCCACCAGCACGTGCTCGGAGCCGTCACTGCGCAGGAACGCCCACACGTCGGCCGCGTCATCCGCCAGCAGCGACGTAAACGTGCCGACGCGCAGGGCCGGATGCTCGTTCCGCAGCGCGATCGCGGCCCGGTAGAACTCGAGCTGATCGTCCATGACGGCGTTCTCCTCGGCCTCATCGTAGGGCTCGAGGTCCTGCCAGAGCATGGGCTTGCGGTTGCTGGGATCGTCGGCACCCCACATACCGACCTCGTCGCCGTAATAGACCAGCGGGGCGCCCACGTAGGTCAACTGGAGCAGCGCCGCGAGGCGCGCGCGGGCGTACGCCTCCGACGAAGGTTTGGAATTGTCGTAGTTGGGGTTGTTCTGCTGGACGCGATTCTGCCGATCGTAGACGCGGTCCGGGTTTTGCGCCATGGACGCGAGCCGATCGGTGTCGTGACTGTTGATCAACGTCTGCAGCGCCTGGTTGGCGGTAATCGGATAGGCCAGGCGTAGCTCGGCGAATTTCGCCGCCGCCGTGCTGGCGTTGGTTTTGAGCTCGCGATCGAAAATCCACTGCACGGCGGTCTTGGCGAACTCGTAGTTCATGACGGCGTCGAAGTGATGTCCATCCAGCCACTGCTCCGCGCGTTGCCACACTTCGCCGGTGATGAGCGCGTCCGGATTGATGCTCTTCACCAGGTGCCGCCATTCGGCCCAGAACGGGCGGGGAATGTCGTTGGGCACGTCCAGGCGCCAGCCGTCGATGCCGTCGCTGGGGTCGCCGTCGCCATTGGGGTCCATCCAGCGGCGGGTCACGGCGAGGAGGTGGCTCTTCACGCCGGGACTCGCGAAGCCCTGGCGATCTTTCTTGAAGACCGGCATGTGCGCGAAACCTTGCCAGCCTTGGTAGGCGAAGGGTTCCCACGAGGTCACGTCAAACCAGTCGGCGAAACGGGAGCGACGGCCGTTCTTCTGGACGTCTTCGAAGGCCGGGTGGTCGGAGCCGACGTGGTTGAACACGCCGTCGAGGATGACCCGGAAGCCCATTTCGTGGGCCTTGG
>SDBV01006916.1_pt1 | contig 15594 bp, 13 predicted proteins | sample 2277081 | NCBI WGS metagenome assembly SDBV01 (sample SAMN10402039, study PRJNA504765) | marine sediment metagenome | isolation source: marine sediment core GS10_PC15, 223 cmbsf | place: Arctic Ocean: Southern Knipovich Ridge | collected 2010
ACCTGCTTCATCTTCTTCTTGCCGGCTTTCTGTTTTTCCAACAGCTTGCGCTTTCGGGTGATGTCGCCGCCGTAGCACTTGGAGATAACGTCTTTGCGTACGGCCTTTACCGTTTCTCGGGCGATTATCTTGGCGCCGATTGTAGCCTGAATCGCTACTTCGAACTGTTGCCGCGGGATCTTCTTCTGCAGGCGCTCCACCAGCGTCCTGCCGGAATCGTAGGCTTTGTCGCGGTGGACGATCATCGAAAGCGCATCCACCTGCTCGCCCGCCAGCAGGATGTCGAGTTTCACCAGATCCGACTGCTTCATGCCGGTGATCTCGTAGTCGAGTGAGGCGTAGCCACGACTGCGAGACTTGAGCTGGTCGAAGAAGTCGAGCACGATCTCGCCAAGTGGCAGGTCGTAGCGGATCTGCACGCGCTGCTCGGATAGGTACTGAATATCGACATGCTTGCCGCGCTTCTCTTGGCATAGCTCCATGATCGGTCCCACGAATTTTGAATCGGTCAGGATCGTCGCCCTGATGTAGGGCTCGTCTATTTCGTCGATCCTCCCGGGGTCAGGCATGTCTGCGGGGCAGTGGACCTCTTTCTTTGAGCCATCGGTCATGCTCACTTCGTAGCTCACGTTAGGTGTCGTTGCCAGAAGCTCCAGGTCGTACTCGCGCTCCAGGCGTTCACGCACGATGTCCATGTGCAGCAGTCCGAGAAAGCCACAGCGGAAGCCGAACCCCAGCGCCATCGACGTCTCTGGCTCGTAGCTCAAGGCAGCGTCGTTTAAGGCCAGGCGATCGAGTGAGTCGCGCAACTCGGAAAACTTGTCGGTATCGATCGGAAACAGCCCGCAGAAGACCATCGGTTTGACCTCACGGTAACCGGGTAGTGGCTCCTCCGCCTCCCGCTCCTGTAAGGTGAACGTATCGCCAACCCGGAGCTTTGACACGTCCTTGATCCCGGTGATTATGAAGCCGACCTCTCCTGCCTCTAGCGAGTCCGTCGAGGTCATCTCCGGCGAGAAGTAGCCAATGTCTTCGATCTGGGCCTCCACGTCCTCCTGCATCGCGCGAATTCCCTGGCCCTTTGAAAAAGTGCCGTCGACAACCCGAACATATGCGATCACTCCCCGGTACTGATCGAACTCCGAGTCGAAGATGAGCGCACGTGGAGGTGCGCTTTGATCACCTTTGGGTGAGGGAATTTTCTTGACTATCGCCTCCAGAACATCCTCCACTCCCTCGCCGGTCTTGGCGGAGATGCGCAGGACATCATCGGGGTTTTCACCAAGCAGCTCTTCGATCTCTCCGGCAACCACATCCGGGTGCGCGCCTTGTAGGTCTATCTTGTTCAACACTGGAATAAGCTCCAGGCCGCCGTCCACCGCCTGATATGTGTTTGCAAGAGTCTGGGCCTCAACGCCCTGAGAAGCATCGACGACTAAAAGCGCTCCCTCGCATGCTGCAAGCGAGCGCGAAACCTCATATGCAAAATCCACGTGGCCCGGCGTGTCGATCAGGTGGAGCCGATACGTCTTACCGTCCTGCGCTTTGTATTCGACTCGCACCGCCTGGGCCTTGATCGTTATTCCACGTTCGCGTTCCAACTCCATGCTGTCTAGTACCTGAGCACGCATCTTTTTTGGGTCGATGCTCTTTGTCACCTCGAGGATACGATCAGCAAGCGTCGACTTGCCGTGATCGATGTGCGCGATGATCGAGAAGTTGCGGATGTTTTCCATGTGCCTGTGATGGTAGAGGCAGAAAAGCACAGAGCAGGCATTAGGCCGAGCATCTCCCCCTTAAAAACTACCGCACTTTTTACCTACTTCGGCGGATTCTGTTGACTAAAAGATTCTTCAGCTTCATCGCTTCGGGCACACGCATTGCCAGTACTGCGACTGCGTAGACGATTGCACCGGCCACAAGCGCTGCGCCGACCCCCAACACCAGGTTCCCGAAGCCTTCTCCAAGCGAGCCGGAGATGGCGCTCCACGTGCCGTAGGTGACCGCTGCTAAGACCGCAGCCCCAATCAACATCCTGAACCCGGCCCAAAGAGTCTTCTTTCCCTGGATCGGCCCAATATTCCGACGTAAGAGATAGGCGAGCGCGATAGTTGTAAACACCGAAACGATGACCGTTGCGAGCGGAATCCCTCCTATGCCCAGCGGTTTGTACAAAAGCGCGTCTAGAACTCCGTTCATAGCGATATTGACCGCGGCAACCATCGTTGGTAACCAGGGTTGTTGTAGGCTAAAGAAGGCCCTTGTCAACAGTAAGTTCAGACCGGCAAAAGGAAGTGCCAGCGCAAAGAAGGCAAGTGCTTCGGCGACAAGTTTTGTCTGGGCGGCATCGAACTCTCCTCTTTGGTAGAGAAGCTGCGTTATCGGCTCGCTCAGAACCAGTGTCGCTGCTGCGGCGGGTAGCAGGAAAATCAGGATGTGTCGACTACCGGAGGCGATAGAGGTGACCATGCCCTGCCGGTCACCTCGAGAGGCCATTCGCGAAAGTGTCGGGAACAGAACCGTCGCAACTGCGACCGAGAAGATTCCCTGTGGCAGCATGTAGACACGGAAGGCCTTGTCGATCGCGGCGGGTGCCTGATCGGAGATAAGCGTCGCAAAGATGCTGTCGACCGAGAGGTTGAAGTTGATCAGCCCCAGGCCGATAGTTATAGGCAGCATCAGCTTGAGGACTTTGCGAACTCGCTTGTCCCTCCAGTCAAAGGCCCGTACCAACTTGAAGCCATACTTCTTGAGCCAGGGCAGGGGTAGAACGAGTTGCACGACAGTACCGGAAAGCACCGCTATCGCATAGGCGTAGATGCGATCGTTGCCCTCGAACTGACCGGTGAGCGCAAAAAGCAAGACTATGATCGTGATATTCCAGAACAGCGGCGCGATCGCCGGTACCGAGAAGTGGTCGTAGCTGTTTAGGATGCCGACAACGAGACCGGAAATGCCCAGTAGAAGCACTATCGGGAAAAGCATCTGCGCCAGGCTCACGGTGAGCGACTGCAGCTCATGGTCGAAGCCAGGGGCAAAGAGCGGTATCAGCCAGGGAGCTATAACGATGAAGATCGCTGTCACTGACCCCAGCCCGAGCAGTATCAGATAAAAGAGGGTCGATGCCAGTCGGATCGCATCGATCCGCCGTCCTTTTTCAAGCTGCTCGGTAAACACAGGTACGAACGCCGACTGCAGGGCGGCATCGGCTACCAGGCTACGAATCAGGTTCGGTACCTGGAACGCGATGGTGAAGGCGCTCATCGGTCCGGTAACGCCGAAATAGCTTGCGGCCACGACCTCGCGGAACAGGCCTGCGACACGTGACATCGCGGTTGCAATAGAGAAGAAAACAGTTGAGAGCGCCAGCCTGCGGCGTCCCTTGTCGTGAGGGACTACCGGCTCCTCAATTACCTCTCCCGGCAGCTCTGTAGGTGGTATGTACTTACTGTCGCCCATCTATTTAAAACACCGACACTGCCTGTGTTGGACCTGGCCACTTGGGCTTGAACGGTATACTGCCTCTTCTATATGGCCAATCTCGAGTCCCAAAAGAAAAGAATTTCGCGCTCGCATAGAGAGCATCTTGAGAATAGACGCGTGACATCTGCGGTAAAGACATACTTCCGAAGCCTTGAAGAAGCTGCGAACGAAGGTAACACTGAAAAAGCTGCTGAAGTCCATCGGCTGCTTGTCGCCAAGATCGACAAGGCAGCCAAGATCGAAGCGTTACACAAAAAGAACGCCGCGAGGAAGAAGTCGCGCGCAAGCCGAATCCTCGCGTCCTGCAAGTAACCAGAGCCACCTTGTAGTTACCGACCGACTTCACGCGTAAGCGACGCGACCAGCGATGTCGCTGAATCCACGCTACCACCGCCTTTTACCGAATATTCGAGTTCCGCCAACCCGCATATCGACTGCTTGAGCCAGTCAGCGTCTGCACCCTTCGCCTGCTTTGCCACATGCTTTGCTGCGTACGGTGAAAGGCCCAGTTTCGACTGCATCTCTTTGGCGGTATGCCCTGACTCCAGCAGCGTTCTCGCATTGAGAACATTGCGCATCTGCCTTGCAAGCAGATAGATGAGTTTTAGTGGATCCTCACCTCTGCTGAGACTTTCCTCGCAAAGCTGTATCGCTCGATCCTGTTCACCCGATAGCAGGGCACCACCTATCTCGAAGACGTTTGACTGAGCCTGACCGGACGCAAGCTCCCTCACCTCTTGACGATCCACGGCGCCATCTCCCACAGCCGTCTCGATCTTTTCCAACTCTCTCAAAAGTCGTTCCTGATTTGAGCCCACCCATGCGACAAGCTCCTCGGCCGTGGAGCGATCGAGCCCTACACCGATCTCCTTTGCGCGACCGATAACCCAATCGGGAAGCTCCCACGGCTTCGGCGCATCGAACTTGCGTACCTCCCCGCCGAGAGCCTTGACCATCTTCGCGAGCCGTACGACCGTCTTGACACGCTTCTTTGGGTCATCGCGGCCGAGCATGACCAACGTCATTTCCTCGGGAAGCTCGGCCGTCACCTCCTCCAGAGGTTTCAGCTCCCCGGCTTTGATTTTCTCAACCCCGTCAGCGACGATATAGCGCCAACCAAATGAAAGCGGCACTGCCGTAATCTGATCAGCCAGCTGTGATGCAGTACACGCATCTCCCTCGACTATCTCAAGAGTCGCTCCATCACCCTCGCTCTTTGCCCTTTCGATTATCCGCGTACGCGCCGAGCCAACCCGGACTACATCGGTACCGTGAAAGAGGTAAATAGGTTTGAGCCCTGCCATCGTCAGGCCAGTCTAACGACCTCTTCGGCTCGTGTGTGTCACGCGTATATGCAAAGTTCTATATGCTCATGGTCGTAGATGCCTATCTGCATGTGTGCAAGAGGCACTAAAGGCGATAGAAAAGCCTTGTCCTGGGCAGAGATTAAAGTTTTGCGTGAAATAGAGGAGGTCTCAGATGAAAAGGTATTTTGTTGCGTTGGTAGGGCTTTTGGCCATCATGGCACTGGTGGCGGCAGGTTGTGGCGGCGATGATGATGACGGTACCGATACCGGTACGACAGAAACAACCAAGACTCAAGAGACCGATACCGATGATGACTCGGCGTCAGACGAGGAGGCCAAGGAGCTATTCGTAACATCATGCGGCAGTTGCCATGTTCTGAGTGCAGCCGGCACCAAAGGCACCGTGGGACCTGACCTCGATGACACGAAGCCGAGCAAAAGCAAGATCGAAAAGCAGATCAAGGACGGCAGCGCGGGTATGTCGGCTGGCCTGCTTTCAGGTGAGGATGCGACGGAAGTCTCGGATTACGTTGCGAAGGTAGCTGGCCAGTAGCTGTGTTCACAATTTTGATAAGGCATCTGGTCTATGCAGTTGTAGCAGTATCTTTGACTGTTCTTGTCGTAGCCGGATGCGGCGGTGGTGGTGATAATGACGGCTCCACTACCTCTACCGAGAAAAAGGCGGAAACCACCGAAACTGTCATCAGTAGAAGCGAGGCGAAGGAGCTCTTCGTGACAACCTGCGGCGTGTGCCACACGCTCAAAGCAGCTGGTACCGATGGCTCTATAGGGCCAAACCTTGATCAACTAGCACCTGACACGACCAGAGTTGAAACACAGATCAAGCAAGGCACCGGAGCGATGCCGGCAAATCTCTTACAAGGCGAGGACGCGAAGGCGGTTGCAAGATACGTAGCCAACGTGGCAGGCAAGTAGGGGTTGGGCTTCAAGAAGCTCGCCAGTCTCATTAGGAAGTTAATCCAGACTCTCAGTGGCGATGTGAATGCCGCCGGATTTGTATGAGATGCCTGTAGTTCCATCGCGATCGGTGCGCAAGATGCGGGAGCCTGCTGCTCGAAGTTGAGAGACAGTGCCTTGGTTGGGGTGGCCGAAGCGATTACCACGGCCAACAGAGATAACGGCCACTTCCGGCCTGAGATGCTTTAGCGCCATCTCAAGCCCCTCGTCCGCACTTCCGTGGTGTGCGACCTTGAACAGCTCGACGTTTGGAGGATCGAAAGAGGCCCATGCGTCACTTTCTGCATCTGACGGCAGGAAGAGGTCGAACGATCCATAGGAAGCATGCAACACAATCGCCGTCCTGTTTGGGTCTACTCCGGTTGGTGCTCCGGTTGCAGCACGCTCTGGGTGAAGCACCCGCAGCGTAAGCCGGCCCAACCTCAATTTCTGCCCGGCCTGTGCCTGGATGACGTTGGCTCCCCTTCTCGCAGCCTCCGTCACTGAACGGCGGTAGGTGACGCTGGAATCTGCACCGCCGCCGTCTAGTAGCGTGTGAACACGGAAACGGCCAAGCACGTCCGCAAAGCCACCGTGGTGATCGAGCTGTGCATGAGTGAGCACCACCAGATCGAGTTGCTTGACACCCAGGTCTTGGAGTTTGTACACAACCCTCGCGCCGGGCGGTCCCGTGTCGATCAGGACAGCGTGCCCCTCGGGTGTCTGCAATAAGGTCGAATCGCCCTCGCCGACGTCGATGAAGGTAGCCGTAAAGTGAGCTGGCGGTGAACCGCCACCGACCGACTGTGACCAAGCGACCGCTGTCAGCAACGTGAACGAGACCAGCCCCCACAACGCGACCGCTCGCCCGCGCCCTTTAAGTCTTCGTGTCAGCCTCGTTACTGCGATAACCGTAGCGACAACAACTCCGTACGCCAGCGCAACCTGCCACCACGCAGGCAGTGAGACTTGGGCGACGGCGTACGGTTGCTCAGCGCTCCACTCCGCGATCCGCAGCAGGTACGCCAGGCAGACTGCATCCACTTTATTTATGAGATGTGCCGGGGCGATCCAGATCTGCCCAATCGCCGACCCCAGCATCCCCAGCCACATGATCGGCGCAACGGCCGGCAGTGCCAGAAGATTGGCGAGCAGACTCACCAATGACACCCTGCCAAAGTGGTAGGCAGACAGAGGTGCCGTGAAGATGGTGGCCGCGAACGTGATCGCCGCTCCCTGCGCGAGCGCGTGTGGTAGCGCGTGTAAAACACCCTCTATCTTTGGCGCCAACCAGAATATCGACACCACCGCCACGAAGCTGAGCTGCCAGCCGGCGTCCTCGATCGCCATGGGGTTTATTACCAGCGTAACCGCTACCGCCAGTAGCAGTGCGTACCAACTTGCCTGTCTCCTGCCGGTCAGCGCTGCGATAACCCCAGCAGTCGCCATCACCGCCGCCCTCTGAATCGGTGGATCGGCACCTGTGAGCAGCGTGTATATGCCGATCAGGGGCAGCAGTACAACCAGTCTCGTGCGATAACCGAACCCGGTAAGCGACATAAGCGGCACCGCCAGTACCACCAGCAACATCACGTTCTGGCCTGAAACTGCCAGTAGATGAGCTAATCCGGATCTGCGAAATGCCTCAGTCGTTGCACCGTCGATATTCTCGTCCGCGCCAAGCACCATGCCCCGCGACAGAGATGAAAATCGACTGTTGATCCCTGCTCCCAGTGCGCGATCCGATCTGGCTCTGATCTGATCCACCACCCCGCGAATACCGCCGCGCCTGTTCGCTCCACGACCGATTCGATCGGCGACGATCTCAACAGATATCCCACGGCGTTGCAGATACTCCCTCCAGCTGAACTTACCGGTGCCAAGTTGTACTTGGCGCGGCAGCTTCAGCCTTCCATCCACAACGACCTCCTCACCAATGCGATCGGTTGGCCAGAATTGACCCCGCTCCGAGCGCACCAGAACCGTCTCACCGGTACTCACGCTTCCGAAACCATCAACCATCGCTGCCTTTAGCTCGACCTGGGCGATGCGCGAATAGCCGCTGATGCGAGGCCTGCGTGCAAGCCAGCCTCTCACCTTGATCTGCCGATCGGCGTACGGGGCCAACTCCGAGCGGCCGATGTCCTGTGTTCTGGCATCGCCAACCGCAGCCCCGAAAAAAAGTAACACTCCGACCAGCACACTGAATCCGGGGCGCCGTGTCACCGCGATCGTCAGTATTGCCGAAACCGCTGAAGTAACGATAACCACATGGACCGTAGTCAGCGCGCCCAGCACGATGCCGGCAGAAAAAGCTGCGATGCACAGGTGGCGCCGGTAGCGATACACCCGGCCGGGGATGCCGGTACCGGTCACTTACGCACACCGACGGGCAGGGCGCTTCCTTCAAAGCGCCGGCTTATGTCACGGCTGGACACTGTCCTTCAAAGCGTCAAACTTCTTATCCCCGATGCCGCCTATCTCTTTCAGCTCGTCGATCGAACCGAACCCACCTTGCTTCTGTCTGTACTCGACGATCTTCTTGGCGGTTGCGGGGCCGACACCATCGAGCTGTTCCAGCTCGGATTGAGTCGCAGAGCTGAGGCTGACACTAACTTGTGGTTCCGCCTCTCCGAGTGCAGCGCCACCCACCCCATTAGTCCCATCTTTTCGCTTCTCCGGGACCACCACCTGTTGGCCGTCCCGCAGGCGCGCCGCAAGGTTTATCGAGTTAAGATCGGCTTTGGATGTGGCGCCACCGGCCTTCTTGACCGCGTCAACAACACGTGATGAGCCGGACATCTTGTAGACGCCCGTCCGCCGCACCGCACCTGAAACATATACACGGGCGGCAGCGTCCTGCTTGTCAACCGCTATCGGTGCACGAACTTCCGCTGCCGAGTCAGAGCTGTTATCTGACCCGATGTACTTGAGGCCGACGACTACTACAACGAGCGCTGCGGCTGCGTAGAGGGCCAGTGTGCGTACCGGAAGCTGAAACATGCTGCGACCGTAGGTGAGATAGCGTCAAAGCTGTGTACGCGTTTGATACGACAACGTCAATATTTAAGCCACAAAGATGCGCCACGCCTGGGTCACTCCTCGCAGTGGCCTCAACCATCAACTTAAGGTCCCGCCCCTTTAGGGATATGACCCAACCGCGCATCCCTCAATGGTTTGAGGGATGCGCGGTTTATGTCAGTTAACTAATTTTGACGTCTTGCTAGCTCTTACAAGCGCGCCGTAACGCATCGCCCCTGGCATCGCCGTAGGCGTCGGTCGTGCTTGCGCGGAAGTGCATACGCTTACAGTCGGATGGCAGTGTCAGCCAGCTCCCCTTCTTCCCGTAGAGGCGTAACTTGACACCGGTCAGCACGTCGGAAACCGACGGCTGTCCCGACATCGTTATCTTAGGCACGCCCTTCTTGGTGCGATACACACGGAACTTCAGGGTGGTGCCGTCATCGCGCTTACCGGTCAGAAGCACATCGCCCTTCTTCTTGGGCTTGGAGCTCTTGCTCTGCTTCAGGTTGACCCTCTCCTTGCCGGAGTATGTTGTGAGCCAAACCCTTCCGAGCACGCGCTTTGTGCCTCTTCGAATGTTGGCCCTCCAGCGAATTCCGCCTGTCAGCCGCTGGGTCACGCGCCTGAGCACCGTCCCGGTCGAGCTGGTATCGAATGTCATCGTCGGATGCGATCCTTCTCTGCGAGGTGACATCGAGAGATCAAGTTCCGGCTTGCTGCATCCTGATATGGCTATCGGAGAGGTCGCCGTCGCGGTCTTGCCTGAGTAGGACAAGAAGTTGACCCTGGCCTCGATCGGAGCACAGTAGTTCGGGTTTCTAACCAGTCCTGGGTTACCGCCAGACAGATTCAGCCTAAATCTGGTCATGGTAGCCTGGGGAAGGTTCCTGAACTCAGTGACGAACTCACCGGTAGCGGTGTTAGCACCAGTGTCTCCACGAACCACCAGCGGGAAAAAGCCACCGGCGTTGACAATGATGTTGAACTGCCGCGCACCGGTAGTCACACCGAGGTACGCGTCACCGAACAGCGGCCCGGGCGGATCGGGAATCTGCAGGGCGTTGATCGTGGCGTTACCCATTCGCGTGTTGGCAGCACAGGTTGGCTGCGTCTGCCCAGTCCCCTGTGAAGCAACGGGGCACTGCACCAAGTTGTTCTTCGTGTTGAGGGTGTAACCCTTGGGGAGCGTGATGGTGGCCTGACTTATCGCCGCCTCATTGGGCTCCTGGAACACCGTACCGACGATAGCCGGCGGTGCGCCGCGCTTGCTGGTGTTCAACCCAATGATGAACTTGGGACCGAACGGAACAGCTGCACAGTTGGTGGTCGTGTAGGCGCCTGAGTTGCTCGCCGTCTCTGTTGGGGTGTAACTGGTGCTCGAACCGGTGAACGAGTTCGCGCCGCAGAAGGTCGGGTTGGTCAGGAGGTAGTTTGAAGGTCCACCTGTATCGCCCATCTGGAGAAAGTCGATCTGTGAGATGTGTAGGGCACACCCGTTGAACACTCCTCCAACCGATGTGCATCCACCCAGTGCGGCTCCTTGAGCGTTGCTGACCGCAGTGGTTTGAGGAATGTTGTCAGCAGTGGCAGTTATTGTATCGCCGCCGCTGACACCGATACTTACGTCGAGACGAGCGTTGGGCACGTTACCCGGATCAATACTATTCAGCTCTCCAATAACTATTAGATGCCCCTGCTCGCCCGCCACCACATTGCCGTCCTTGTCGGCAGTACCGGCAGCAGCAAGGTGGACCGTAGCTACAAGACTTGTTGGCGAGCATATAGCCGCACCGCAGACCAATGCTGTAATTGTCTCAGTTCCTATCTGGGTATTTGCTGGACAACTCCACTTATTGAATCCAGGAATAGGTGTGTCTAGTGGAATGTTTGTTGGGCTGCACATCGGTGCCGCCTTTGGATTAGCCAGAAGACCTCGTGGCAGTGTCTGCACAATCGTTTTCACATCCGGCTCTGGGAAAGCGAACACTGCACACGGGGCGGAACATGAATTTGACGCCGCTGAGTTCGCGGCTTGAGTGTACGTCGCTGTAAAATTCGGATGTGCTCCGGCAGCAGCGTTGTCGGTGGACACACTCGCAACAGGCGTGTACGTAGCCATCGCCGTTGACGCAGGTACCAAGATCGAAAATACAGCTACAGCCGCTACAAGTAGCGGTAAACGCTTCTTAAAAAACATGCATCTCACCTTCTGTCGAACCCCTCGCTGGAAACTATGTGTCAATTGCTACATTACATCGGTTTTGCACAACGCGCAACCCTTTTTTCAACAACATTTCCACACGCGTTTACCGCTATTCAGTAACAGTGTTCATCATAAACCATCGGTCGGTCTACTTGTCAAGGAATTCGTCTACCTCTGACGCAAGTTGGGTTCCGTGCAGCTCATCAATAGAGACCTGCGGCGACGTAGTTGTAATGTATAAAAGAAGCTCATCGCCGTCGTTTATCAGGCCGTGTTCAGAGCTTGGTGGAATGAAGATCAGATCCCCCGGCGATACCGTCTCCTCTACTCCCGCAACGCTTATTCGTCCCTCTCCGGAAACGATTACATAGGCTTGCTCGCACTCCGAATGCAGATGAGGTCGCTGCCTGCCTCCTGGTGGCACCTCATTCCAGGTGACACAGAGATGCCTGGAACCCAACTCTCCAGCGTCCAAGAGAACATGCGAGCGCACCTGACTCCGCTCTTTTACCGGCGCTTCGTCTTTCCGCCTTATCTGCACGGTTGAAATCTATCGTCTTTGAGCAGTTTTGTGTAGTCGCACGGGGTCAGGTCGTGCAATCATGCATGATTGCACGACCTGACCCCGTGCGTTAGCGGACAACAAGATTCACTAGCCTGCCTGGAACGACGACCTCCTTGACGATCTCCTTGCCGTCCAGATGTTTGCGAGCATTGTCACAGCTGCGAGCCAGCTCTTTCAACTCCTCTTCCGATGCGTCAACCGAGGCCTCCACCTTGCCCCTTACCTTGCCGTTGACCTGCACTACCATGGTGAACGTGTCTGCCTGAAGGTACTCACTGTCCGGCTCCGGCCACGATAGCTCCCATACGCGACCATCGCAGAGAGTCTCGTACACCTCTGACGCCAGATGCGGTGCAAACGGGAATAGCAGCGATGCGACTGTCACACTTGAATAAAGCACCGCGTGAGCACCCACTTCATTTCCATACAGCCCGTCCTTGACCCGGTATATTTCGTTGACCAGCTCCATGATCGCCGCAATCGCCGTGTTGAACTGAAAGCGATCGCCGATATCGCCGCTCACCTTTTCGATCGTCTGGTTGGCCTTCAGTAAAAGCTCGAGAGCGTCTCCTTCTGTATCTGTCCTTAAGGGAAGCACGACCTTCTCTCCCTCTGTTCTGTCGAGTTTCTCGCCAACCTCCTGCCCCAGCCTCCAGAAGCGCGACAGGAAACGGTGGATACCCTCAACTCCCTTGTCAGACCAATCCACGTCCTGATCCGGCGGGCCCAGGAAAAGGATGTAGCAACGCGCGGTGTCGGCACCGTATTTGGCAACGTAGGTCGACGGGCTGATGACATTGCCCTTCGATTTCGACATCTTGGTTCCGTCACGCGTAATCATGCCCTGCGTGAATAAATTGAGGAAGGGCTCCTTGAACGCAAGCAGACCGATGTCTTCGAGCGCCTTGGTGAAAAAGCGTGCATACATCAGGTGCAGAATCGCATGCTCGACGCCGCCGATGTACTGGTCCACCGGCATCCAGTACTCAACCGCATCGCGACTCCACGGCTCTGTCTCGTTTTGAGGGTCGCAGTACCGCAGGAAGTACCAGGATGAATCGACGAAGGTGTCCATCGTGTCCGTCTCCCGTTTGGCAGCTGATCCACACTTCGGACAGGCGGTATTGACAAATTCCTCGCTTGAGGCCAGCGGAGACTTACCCTTGGGAGCAAAGTCCTCGATATCAGGCAGCAACACCGGGAGCTCGCTCTCGGGCACCGGCACAGCGCCACAGCTTTCACAGTGGACGATCGGTATCGGCGCTCCCCAGTACCGCTGACGGGAAACAAGCCAATCGCGCAGTCGGTAGTTGACGTCAGCCTTTCCCTTCCCCTCGTCAGACAGCCATTCGGTTATCTCAATGCTCGCGTCCTTTGCACTCCGACCGTCAAATCGACCCGAGCTGACCAGGTGCTCGTCGGTGGTGTGCTCGACATAAGCCTCGTCTTCCGGTGGTTCGCCATCGTCGGGCACGACAACCCGCCGTATCTTAAGACCAAACTTCTTGGCAAATTCGAAGTCGCGCTCGTCATGCGCCGGTACTGCCATTATCGCTCCCGTTCCATACTCCATCAAAACGTAGTCGGAGACGTAGATCGGAATCTTCTCATCGTTTACCGGGTTAACGACGTTGAGTCCGGTAGACACACCGGTCTTCTCGCGCTCCTCCTCGCCCCTCTCAGGCGTAGAGCGAGCTGCCGCATCTTTCACATATTTGCGGACCTCACCCTCTGCAGCGGTGCCTTCGACCAGCTTCATCAGATCCGGGTGCTCCGGTGCAAGAACGAAGAAAGTAGCGCCAAAGAGCGTGTCGGGACGCGTGGTGAATACCTCAAACTCCAGCTCCGAATCTTCGCACGCAAAGACGACCTCGGCGCCCTCGGAGCGACCTATCCAGTTACGCTGCATCGTTATCACGTTCTCCGGCCACGACTGAAGCAGCTCGAAGTCCTCAAGCAGCCTGTCCGCGTACTCTGTGATCTTGAAAAACCACTGCATGAGCTGGCGGGCCTCGACCTGCGTCCCACATCTCTCGCACGCTCCGTCTACAACCTGCTCGTTTGCAAGGACCGTCTGATCCTGCGGACACCAGTTGACGGTCGCCTCTTCTCTGTAAGCAAGGCCGCGCTCGAAGAGCTTTGTGAAGATCCACTGCGTCCAGCGGTAGTAATCAGGCTCATGCGTGCCGAACTGCCTCGACCAGTCGATCGAGATGCCCCAGCTTTTGAACTGCTCTCGGAACGACTCGATACTCTTTTCGGTAGAAACAGCGGGATGCTCACCCGTCTTTATCGCATGATTCTCGGCAGGAAGGCCAAACGAGTCATAGCCCATCGGATGAATAACCTGCATTCCCTTGCGCCTGTGGAAGTGAGCCAGCACATCGCCCATCGTGTAGTTTTTCAGATGCCCCATATGTGGCTCACCCGACGGATACGGCAGCATCTCCAGCACGTACGACTCAGGCTTTTCCTTTGTGAATCCCTCGTCACCTGGGTTAGGGACCTCCCAGGTCTTCTCTTTATCCCAGACCTCCTGCCACTTCGCTTCAATCTTTAAAGGCTCGTACCGTTCCACGGCACAAGAGGGTACTAGCGCCACCACTCTCTATGTGCGTTACAAGTCTTGCTTAGCCAGAGGATGCCGAACACCGCGTCCGCGAGGTGACCATTTAAAGGGAGCGTTCCATCCGGCCACTCCTTCGGCAGTCACCGAAAGCCATCCTGGCTTTCTCGTCCGAGTGACTGCCTCAGAGTCCCTTTAAATGGCCTCCTCACTCCCGTGGTGCAGGTCCAATGCTTATTGGATGGGTTCTAGCGCACCTTGAACTTCGTTTTCATCCCCAACTCTTCGTGGTTGCTGACCGAGCAGAAGACCGTGTAGGTCCCTTTCTTTTTTAACTTGACCTTCAGTGTCGTCTTCTTACCGGTAGTGACAATCTTGGCACACTTCCTAACGCCCTTGCCCCTTATACATATGTTGTGCCTGCCTCGCTTGTTGCGTGCCTTGAAAGTAACCGTGCCGCGCTTGGCGGACTTCTTCTTCAACTTAATCTTGAAGCTCTGAAGCGTCGCGCTAACGGACGTACTACGTGACTGCGCCTCCGGCACAGCAAGCACGACGCTCGCAACCAGCACTAGAGAAAACGCTGTAAACACAGGAACGGCAAAACGTTTAATTATCGGCATTTGGCTTTGCAAAGCACCTCCCGAGATTCAAACCTATAGTTACACGTAAGACCCACTGTTGATCACTTTCGATTCAATAAACAAGTTCGCGAGCACGAGCCACACGAACCTCTTTTAAAAGGGGCAGGGGAATCCCTTCGTAGAGACTCTGAGGCAGCCATTCGGACGAGAAAGCCGGGATGGCTTTCGATGGCTGCCGAAGGAGTGTCCGGATGAAACGCTCTCTACTAAGGGGTTCTCCTGCCCCTATCCAGCATGAAGGACGCAAGAAATCGTGCCCTAGCGAACTTTAAACTTCGTTTTCATTCCCAGCTTCTCATGGTTGCCGACCGAGCAGTATGCGGTGTATGTGCCCTTCTTCCTGAACTTGATCTTGAACGTCATCTTGCCCTTGTTGATCTTCTTAGAGCATTTCTTGATTCCCTTACCCCTAAAACAGAGGTCGTGGTAGCCACGCTTGTTCGTTATCTTGAAAGTTACCGTCCCACGCTTTGCTGATTTCTTACTCAACTTGATTTTGTAGTTACTGAGGGTTGATCTTATGGTGGTGCTTGATATTTTTGCTCCCGTAGGAGCTGCGCTTCCGGCAGCTGTGAAGGCGCCTGTAGCAAGGATCGCAAAAACAAGACACGATACAGCGATCTTCGTCTTCACATTTAATAACTTCTGCATTAAATCCCCAATCACTAGACACATGTCAAGTCATTTTGATTCGCATCAATATGGAGCTAGACGCATCGACTGTCAAGTTCGCGTTGCTCACCTGACAGCCTCAGAACGGATTTGCTTGAAGTAGCAAATCCTGGTCACCGACTTCGTCGGTTCGAGCCCTCGTCTATACATGGAAAAAAGACCACCCCTTCAGG